>Ga0194053_10002235_pt1 | contig 11699 bp, 7 predicted proteins | sample SepL228m_MetaG_FD_161684 | JGI IMG/M metagenome (GOLD analysis project Ga0194053, IMG submission 161684) | Anoxic zone freshwater microbial communities from boreal shield lake in IISD Experimental Lakes Area, Ontario, Canada - Sep2016-L227-8m | ecosystem: Environmental > Aquatic > Freshwater >... | reverse complement strand
GTAATATTAATTACTGATAGATTACTTAATAGATATATTAACTTTTTCAGTTAATTAGCAAGAAAAACAACAAGAAACATGCGAATTTCTAATCCACCCGACGCATCATCATTAATGGCAACTGCCCGAAGTTTTGGCAATTATGACCTTGCAGCAGCCCTTGCGGATCTCATTGATAACAGCATCAGAGCTGAAGCAAAAAAGGTTTCAATCCTGTTTGAGCCTGTAGAAAAGGATGTTGTAGTTCGAATCAGAGATGATGGAATGGGAATGGATAAGAACGAGTTAGTTGCAGCAATGCGACCAGCTAGTGCAAATCCTGAAGATCCACGTGAGCTTAATGATTTAGGTAGATTTGGTTGGGGCTTGAAATCAGCATCTTTATCCCAGGCTAGGGTTCTAACGGTTGTATCATGGAGGGGTGCAGAATGTACCGCCGCAGTTTGGGATATTGATAATCTCGAAGATTGGTCTATGGAGTTGCTGGTTGGCGTTGATGCATTTATGTTGCTAGGTGCCTCACCAACTTCTAAATCTGGTACCGAGGTAATTTGGAGCCGATGCGATCGATTGCTTGATCAGGATATTTCATCTAGCTTAGATGAGCAGCTAAATGAAAAAATTTCACATGCAAGCAAACAGCTATCCTTGATTTTTCATCGCTACTTATCAGGGGAGGTAGGTAATAAGCTTGAGATTGAGATGCAGGGTTACACACTAAAACCTGTTGACCCATTCATGACTGTACACCCTGCAACTCAAACTGTTGACGAAGATATTATTAAGTTACGGGGTAAGGAAGAGATAGCAGTACAACCATTCATCATTCCACATTTTTCAAAGTTGACCGTGGAGGAGAGGGAGATGCTGGGCGGAGATGAAGGTCTTGTGAGAAATCAAGGCTTCTATGTTTATAGAAATAAACGACTCATCATATATGGAACTTGGTTTCGCCTGATGCCCCATGGTGAACTTTCTCAGTTAATGAGGGTTAGGGTTGATTTGCCAAACACCTTAGATAAGGATTGGAAAATTACTCTTGATAAATCGGATGCCCAACTTCCAGTTGTATTAAGGACTGGACTCAAAGAATTACTTAGAAAGTTTGGCAAAAGATCAGCGAGCGCTAACAGGAAAAAAGGCGTTGACCTTTCTATTGATAAAAAAGAGCCCGTATGGAAAAGGATTGTCTATAACGGCAGAATTCGATACCAAATTAATCGTGACCATCCATTTGTCTGGGAACTAATAGCAGAGTCACAAGATTCGGAGATTACAAGAGAGGCGCTTAAGCTTATTGAATCCTACGTACCAACGGAATCCATGATTAAAGATCGAGAGGGCAATCAATTGGAGCAGGTGCAGGCTATTACTGATCCAGAAATATTCGAAGCCTTAATCGACGCTTGTTTTATGGCATGTCTCCGACAAACCGGTAGACAGCCAACGCTGAAGGAATTCCTAGAATTTGCAAACAAGATGGAGCCTTTTAGCAGTCAATGGAAGTATTCCGAGAGCTATATCAAAAATAACATAAAAGAAAAATGGGGTTTGGTATGAATGAGGCTGAATTTAGAGCAAAGCTAAATTACATTCGCGAGCTGATAGATGCTGATTTAAACGGTCAAAGAGTGGTTCCTATTGGATATCTAGACCAAGCAGTTAGGCAGCACGGCATAATTTTTAACTTATCTGAAAGTGATGTTGAGAGATTTGTTAAGCACTTAGAAACAATATATGGCACCACCCAAGAAAATGGCCACATACTAAAAAAGAATTTTGTTAAGTGGTATGAGAAGGAAAAGAAAAATATCGACTTCCACTATTGGAGTAGGTTGAAGGCTTATTGGATTCAAAAAACAATCTTACCCAAGGCGGTTGTTAACTCTGTTGATGATGTAAGTGATGAAATCATGGAGTTCTTAGGAAATCCTCGTGATAAAGAGTCTTGGAATAGAAGGCGTGGCTTGGTTATGGGCCACGTTCAAATGGGAAAAACTACCAACTATTCTGCTTTGATATCGAAGGCAGCTGACGTAGGCTACAGAATTATTATTGTATTGGCAGGCCAAACCAATTCCCTGAGATACCAAACCCAAGTTCGACTAGATAAAGCTTTTGTTGGTAAATCATCAGTCAGCGATTCAACGCACACAAAAATATACGAAGTCGCAAATATTCTTAAGTATGAGAATCCAGACTATGTGCCTAGATATCCATTTTGTGGAACTACGCAATTATCAGACTTCAATACTGCTACTGCCGGTGCTGTTGGGGCGCATCAAGGAACGTTTGCAGAGCCAATACTTTTTGTTACCAAAAAAAATCCCAAAGTTCTTGAAAAGATTGCGGACTGGCTTAAGGGTTTAAATAATGGAGCTGAGTTGGATGGCCCGATGTTGCTTATTGATGATGAGGCTGACAATGCCAGCGTTAATACAAATGCAAGCTCTAATCAAGCAACTGAAATAAATAAAAAAATCCGACAGATTTTGAAGACATGCAGGCAGTCTACTTACGTTGGTTATACCGCTACTCCTTTTGCAAATATCTTTATTGACCCAGAGTCGGCTGATGAAATGCTAAATGAAGATCTATTTCCTGCAGATTTTATAAAGTCTCTAGATCCTCCCGATAACTATGTGGGCTCACACCGTCTATTCACCGATGAAGGTGACTTATTAGAGGCGTGTGTCAGACCTATTCCAAATGACTATCAGGAACTATTGCATCTAAAGCACAAATCTAACCATGAGCTTGAAGGTATACCCCTAAGCCTTAAAGAAGCAGTAATGGAGTACATACTATTCAGAGCCATAAGACTGGCAGACGGTAACGGAACCTCACACTCGTCCATGCTTATTAATGTTAGTAGATTTAACTATGTACAACAGCAAGTAAAAGAGCATGTTGATGAATTGTTAAAGCTTGCCTCTGATGCTGCTAGGTCTTGGGCTATGACTGATTGGAAAAAATCCTCAATATTGAACGAACTGTATCGTGTTTGGCAGCTTGAGTACAAGGACGTAGTGAATCCAGATATTGATTGGGATTTAATTCGAACAAAGCTATTAGATGCCATTAACTCCATTCAAACAAAATTAGTGAACATGAAAGGTGTAACAATTGATTATGAAAAGGCTCCTCCTGAGGGGCTACATCTAATTGCAATTGGAGGCTTGGCTCTTGCACGTGGCTTGACTCTAGAAGGATTAGCTATTTCCTATGCCCTCAGAAATATTGGTGCTGCCGATACTCTTTTGCAGATGGGTCGATGGTTTGGCTATAGACCCGGGTTTGAGAAACTTTGCAGAATCCACGCAACTCAAGACTTAATAGATGACTTTGCCTCTATTAGTGAATCAGTTGAAGAGTTGCGAGTTGATTTCCAAAGGATGGCATTGTTAGGTAAGACTCCATTTGATTTTGGTTTAAAGGTAAGACAGAGTCAGACTGGGATAGCAATTACTGCAGCAAATAAAATGCGTTCCGCTACACAAATTTCACTTGCAGAGGACTTTTCAACTAGACACGTTCAAGCTCACTCACTTAGTGATGACCCTATGGTAAATAATAAGAATATGAAGTTAGTCAAGGAGCTTATGGAGACTCTTAATAAAGACTTCTTGGATGACTATGAGAACGATTCAAAAAACAAGGCACTAGTTTGGAAAAAAATTCCAGGCAAGCTTGTTATTGAATTTATTAAAAAAGTTAATTTTCCTCAGACTGAGTTTGACGTAATTTCATCAGATGGAACTAGTTTGTTAACTTCATATATTGAGGATAGGTTAGGTAGCGAATTAAGCGACTGGGATATAGGGATTCCGTATATATCTGCAGGAAAAGCTGGGGCAATTAAGTTCCCAATAGAATTGGATAAACCTGCATTCTGCAGAAGTAGAAGTGGCACCGTCCGTGAATCCGATACAGTCATTAAGGTGAACAAGAAGAATGCTGTTGCATTCGGCGTCGATGATTTTTGCTTGGGGGAAGACCAAGCTGAATATGAGCAACGCATTAGAGAGCTAATGAAACAGGCTGAATCAGGAGAGCAGGATGAAGTCGGTCCATCTAGAACTTGGGCCCACTCTGTAGCAAGAGCGCGACCGCTTTTGTTGATTCATTTTATTCAACTAGACCCACCAGAGGGCTTTTCAATGAAACTCCCTACAACAGAGCCCATTGTGTCAATGGGAATTTTGCTGCCTGGAACACAGATTAAGTGTAAAGAACGTAAGTATCAAGCATCTAAACGTTTAATTGCCATGATTCAAGCCTTGCGTGAAGAATCTGTCACTGATGAGGTAATCGAAGATGAATGATTTTGAATCACAATGGAACGCGCTTGGAGCAAAACATCATTCATCTGGAAGGCTAAGGGTCTATCCAGACCATCGACTCGACTTTTTCATTGATTATTCTCTGAATGGAAATAGAGAGCTAATTATTGAAGCCGGAGACATTGTTTTTAATTTTCCAGAGTTACCTTTCTTCGAGAATTTAGAGGTAATTTTTGCTCAAACCTCTAATGGGGCTAGGATTGGAATTACGTTAACTGATGAGCACTTATTTAAGAGTTTCACAGTGATGTGCTTTGATATCGCAGAGAGGTCCAAAGGCGGAAAGAATGTAGAGTCGTCATTCATGATTGCTCTTGAATGCCTAAGGGATTGGTCAGAGCTTTTCAAGCGCAGGGGAAAGATTGGATTAACTCGTAACGAAGTAATTGGCTTATGGGGTGAGCTATATACCCTTGAATCAATACTTCAAGCTAATGTTGCGCCAGATGAATTGATAGTCCAAGGTTGGAGGGGTCCAAATGGTGACCAGCGAGACATTGGATTTAATAAAACTCGCATTGAAGTTAAGACTCAGCTTGCTACAAAGGCAATCAGCCTAAGAATTACCTCTCTAGATCAACTCGATGATGGTGGTAATAACTTAAAACTTGCTTTGAATCGCATTACTCCATCAGATAAGGGATTCTCAGTCATCGTGCTGGCCCAAAGATTGTTTCAGAGGTTTGAATCTAATCGCCTAGCACATTCTGAATTTGAAAGAAAGGTAGTTTTAGCTGGTCTCAGCGAGGACTTAGAGGTGTGTAAAGAAAAGTTTGGCCTCGATGAGCGATTAATTTATGAAGTAGCTGAAAATTTCCCCAAATTAACTCTTTCTAATGTGCCGGTGGGTATTAATGCAGCAGAATATGTGATTTCAGGGGCAGCAATAACATCTTTTCAAATCGATTGGGATAAGCTTGTGGAGACCTTAAGTGAGTAATTTAGAACAAGAATACTTAAATTTAGCTGAAGATATTGTTATTGGATCTGCAGCTGATGGCATCCCAAAGGTTGAAGAGTTTTTTAAGGTTTTTTCGCAGTTAGCAGCTGAGAACGGTGATTGTCCAGATCTCACATACTCCCCAATTCTTAGCGGTAGTGGTTATCGCGTCGATGGATACGCATTTGAGATACCCGAGGATACTGCGGGCGCATCTGGTGACCTATATTTAGGTGTTTGCGCATATTTTCAAGAAGATAGCATCCCAACAATAAATGCGAGTGATATTGAAAAAGCTGTTTCAGGGGTGAGCCGCTTTCTTAAATTGGCGCTGTCAAGCAAAACGCTCGAAGATTTAGAGGAGTCAAGTTACGACTTTAAGCTGGCTATGCTCATTCGTTCATATGTTGATCAAATTGCAAGAATACGAGTTTTAGTTTTTACTAATGCCCATCTAAAAATTCGTAAAAAAGTATTCGAATCATTCGAAATTGATAGGCTAACAGTCCATACAAATACTTTTGATATTGAAAGATATGAAAAAATTTCATCCACAGGATTTGATCCTGTGGAAATTGATTTGGCGAACGATTTTTCTGGTGGAATTTCATGTATTCAAGCTTCTAGTAGTGCGGCAGGCTATAAAAGCTATCTCTTCGCAATCCCAGGGCCGATTCTTGCGGACATATTTGCAAACTATGGAAATAGACTATTGGAGCAAAACGTACGAACCTATCTTCAGGCAAGGACTGATGTAAACAAGGGAATACTGAAGACCATTTCAGATGAGCCATCAATGTTTTTTGCCTATAACAATGGCCTGACGGCTACTGCATCGGCTGTTAATACCTCTACTGCACCCGATGGTTCGCTTGTAATTGACTACATTAAAGATTTTCAGATTGTTAATGGCGGTCAAACGACTGCATCGATTTTGTATGCAAGAGATGGTTTGAAGTACAACCTCTCAGAGGTATTTGCGCAAGTAAAGTTGTCAGTAGTAGATGAGGCTAAGTTAGGCGATATCGTTCCCAAAATTTCAGAATATGCTAACACTCAAAATAAGGTATCTAAGGCAGACTTAGAATCCAATAGTGCATTTCAAATCAAGATCGAACGTCTTTCTAAAGAAGTTAACGTACCCCAAAAGGCAGGAGCACTTTATGCAACCAAATGGTTCTATGAGAGATCAAGAGGTCAATATAGAAATTTATTTGCATACAAGACTCAGCCCCAAAGAAATAAGTTGGAAGCCGAATTTCCAAAAACACAACTTATTGAGAAAACGGATCTTGCAAAGTTTGAGCTATCTTTTGATGGGAAGCCTTATATCGTTTCCATGGGTTCTCAAAACTGCTTTAGTAGGTACATTACTGGACACTTAAAACAAATGAGTGAGGCTGATCTCAATGAGGTCTGGTATAAATGCGTTGTAGCTAAAGGGATTATCTTTAGGCAGCTCGATAAGGCAATTGCTCAATCTGAGTGGTATAAAAATGACAAGGGTTTAAAGGCTCAAGCACTTACTTACACGATTGCAGCATGTGCCCAAGCTTTCAGAGATAAGGGCTACCAAATTGATCTCTTGCGAATATGGAAAGAGCAGGAAGTGCCACAGCTGCTATTGCATTGGTTATTGTATCAAGCCAATACTGTCCATAAGATTCTTAATACTCCGCCTGGTATAGTAAAGAATCCGGCGGAATTTTGTAAGAAAGAGTTTTGTTGGAACTTGCATGTGAGGGGTAAAGTTGCGGAGCCTACATCGGCTATGTTGGAGTATGGTGTGCCACTTGATACTTTTGCTGAGGAGCAGGTGAGCGGTAGAAGGGATGCGCGACGCGACAACGAGCTTGATTTTGAGATTGCCCTAGCAAAATTAGTTCCGCGAGCTCGTGAGATTAGAGGTATGGCAGAATCAAAACGTTTAATTTCAACGAATAATACTCGTGCTCTTGAAAAGCTTGAATCTGGAAGATTATCTTTCACCAAAACAGAGAAGAATTCCCTTAAAAATCTTCTTGAAAGACTAGGCATAGAGACCTAATCATTTCAAGTATTGTTTCAAAGAAATTAACTAATTATTTTTAAATAACATGAATTCACCATCCAACTTAACTCCAAGCGCAAAGCGTCTGATTTCCTCAATGCGTGATTTGGGTTATGAGTTTGCTGACGCTGTAGCTGAAATTGTCGATAACTCAATCCAGGCTGGCGCGAATGTCATTCAAGTAAACCTTCATTTTGACGGATATGAATCATATTTAACTGTTTTAGATAACGGTGTAGGTATGACGCCCTCTGAAATTAGGGAGGCCATGAGATTTGGCTCAATGAGAGACTACGAGCAAGATGACTTAGGGAAATTTGGCCTTGGTTTAAAAACATCTTCTTTAAGTCAATGTGACTCATTAACTGTCTCTTCCCGTAATTCGGAGAAAAAGGTTCAAATCCATTCTTACTCTTGGGATATGGATCATATTAATAAAGTAGATCGATGGGAAATTTTGCCTATTGAGATCGATGATCTTCTTAACCCAGTTGTTGAGCATTTATATTCAACTACCGGAACGGCGGTAACTTGGGAAAAATTAAATCGCTTATTGAATTTTCAAGAGCCAGCTGGTGGTAGGGCAGAAAATGATTTTAAGAGACTAACTCAAGAGTTAAAGATTTCTCTTGGAGCAACATTTCATCGTTATTTAACAGGCGAGCAGAGATCAAAGAAGGTTATGATTTTTGTTAATAGTGATTTAGTTGAATCTTGGGATCCCTTTTGCCGAGCAGAGAAAAATACAGTTGAATTAGATGCTTTTAATATACCTATTTCAATGGATGGCAAGAAGGGTATCGTTAAATTTAGACCTTTTGTGTTACCTGCTCAAAGTCAATTTTCATCTTCATCTGCTCATCTTCGAGCCGGTGGTCCAGCCAAGTGGAATAAGCAGCAGGGCTTTTATATCTACAGGGCAGGTCGCTTGCTCCAAAGCGGTGGTTGGTGTGGCCTACGGACCTCAGATGAGCACTCGAAGCTTGCTCGAGTCTTGGTAGAAATTCCTGCTGGTTTTGATGACCTCTTTAAGGTCAATATCTCGAAAATGAAGATTAATTTCCCGAGAGAGATGCGTGAGCAAACAATACACAAGCTTGCCCCAACACTCAAAAAAGCCAATGACTCGTATAGAACCCAAGGGGAAGCTTCATTTTCAGGAACCTCTGTTTATGAGGCGGATGATAAGTATTTTGAAAAGTTGGTTGGCAATTCACTGTCTAAGCTAGACTCCGATTGGAATTTAAGTCCTGGCACGGTAAAGAATGTTCTACCTAAGTTATATGGCCAAGCTACTCCAAGCGAAAGAAGATACCTTTTGAGGATATTTAAGAGGCTTGCTGGTGAAGAAAAAATAAGCGAGAAGACTGCAGCCTAACTACGCAGAGACAAGATTATTGAAATAATAGTCTTCCTCTGTTAGTTCCTTGTTTTTATACCGAGCATTTGCTTCTTCAGCTATAGGGATAAGTGCAATTGGCCAGCCCGACCTTTTGTAATAGGGCGCCAATACAGGGCTAGTTCTAGATGGCGGGTAATATTTGTCACCCGATTTATCTAGTGCAGTTTCTGGATGGAGGGTAGGGTGTACTAAATGCACTATGTTCCAAGTCGATAGAAACTCCTTAGTAGTCATTTTTCCTATAATGCCAAGATATAAGGAATTAATTATCTCCTCCAGCTTTTTAATAGCCTTATTTCTCTCGGATTCCTTGAGTTTTGGTCTAGCTTCCGATGAGGCATCATTTTTTAGATAGGCCTTAATAGCGAAGCCAATTGCTCTTCCTGCTAGAGGGGGAACGGCATTACCAACTTGCTCATATACGTTGCCTCGCTGACCAAAAAATTCAAAGGTGTCTGGAAAAGACTGGACTCTCGCTGCTTCTCTTGGGGTAAGTGATCGATTTTGCGTTGGATGAATAAACATCAAACCATCCTTCTTGAGGTGGGCAACTATAGTAGAGCAAAGCTCCTTTCTGCTTTGGCGCTTGTACTTATCAGCAAATGATTCCATTGAATAAGGCGTCTCCATAACTTCGCCTCGAGCTATTGCACCTTTACTGTTTTCCCCTTCGCGAAGAAGCAAGAAATCCCGCAAATCTCTTTCAGAATGCGGTCTAGAGACATGCCACGTTAACTTTTTCGCTTGATCAGCCTGCATTAGATCAATAACGTACCTATTGCCGTAGTCTTTGAGATGTTTCTTTCTAAGTGCCAAGTCATATTTGGATTCACTTGAGCCATCATTTGCATTCAATGGGGGTAAGTCATAGATAGCTTCACCCAATGTGACTATGGGCTCTAGTGAGCTATTGCTGGGTTCTAAAGAATGAGTTTTTACTAGATAGTGACTTGGCATAAAAAGTGGCTGCTCAAGCCGAGTGCCAATAAAGAGTTGTCGGATTCTTTTTTGTGGGACGCCGTATTCCCAGCAATTAATCTGGACTGGAGCTACTGAGTAACCTAAGGCTCTACTTGCCTCTTGAATTTTGGTGAAGTAAATACCGCTTCCCATACTCTTAATGCCCAAGACGTTTTCCATTACGAATATCTTAGGTTTAAAGAAATCTACAAACTTTAGAAAATGCTTGTAAAGATCGCGTCTTGGGTCATCTGCATATTCTTTACCAAAGTTAGCACCTCCTTGCGTTCTTGCGGTAGAGAAGCCCTGGCATGGAGGCCCTCCAACCAAGAAATCAATTTCATCAGTGCCTATTATTTCAGCAAGTTCTTCTGGCTCAAATTGAGTTAAGTCACGCTTTAGACCAACTGGATGTTTGTGATTTAAATTAAAAGTTTCAATAGCAATCTTATTGAAATCTACGGCAGCAAGGCATTCTAGCCCCGCCATTTCAAGGCCATAAGATAGACCTCCACACCCACTAAATACGTCGATAAATTTAAGTTTTTTGGACATTCTGTAATTTTAGGCTATTACCAGATTCCATCTGATCTGTACGGTGGTGAATATGTATTTCTTAGGTTTCAATATCTTGGCGGGATTCTGCATAATCTCGACGGTTGGAGTAGATGAAACATTCTTAATTATGACTAAGAAGTAGTTTTCACCCTCTGTTTGGGCGACATCCCATTCTTTGCTGGTGAAGCTGATTCCGCCGATATCTCCATCCAGTCCCTTTACCTCAATATAGGCTTTTGACTTCCCGCTTATTTCATAGTCGTACCCACAACCGTGATCACGTTTATCAATAATCTCTCCAGGGATGGGGAGGGCGTTTCTTTTATGAAATTCTAAGAAAATCTCTTCAGCCTTTCTTCCAGTAATCCCGCGGACGATAAAGATAGGGCTTGAGTTTGCTTCATCTAAAACCTCGATTAACTCAGATGCTGTATCGCCATCTAGGGCATTTTTATTCTCAAGTATCTCAAGAACTAAATCTCTTAATTCCTCCTCTTGGAGATGTTGATATAGCTCAAAAATCTTTTGCCTACTTGGGCGCAATTCCCTTTGATACCATCCCGCTCTTTTATTTTCATGAAGAGGATCAAATTCGTCCCGCATATTTTTGACGGTATTTTTATTGACTCCTAGAGCCCGACCAATTGCCTCATGTGTTTTTGTTTTCGTTCCATGATTTAGAGCTTTGTAGGCAGAATCGTTATATTTTGAAAGGTAATACGCAACCACCATAGTTAAATAATTAGATTTTTTCATTTTGGCTTTCGGTATATTGCATTTAATAATAATCCTTTCACTGGCTCATCTAATGAGCTATAAGCAATATTTTTTAAAGATAGATGATTTAATACGATTCCGTTATCTGATTCTGACCAACGGATGGTTGGTCCGTTGCTCAATTATAGAAATATCTAATTCCCTAGAGCCTTCCTTAGGTAAGAATCAATATCCCCTTGAGTCAGTAGCCACTGTTTATAGTCACTAGGTACATCCGCTAACAACATACCCTTATGTTTACCAAATGGCATTGTTGTTGGGGTTCTGGCTTTTTCAGACTCAGCATATAAATCTTCAACGGTTTTAGCGCTTAGCTCTTGGCAAATATGATCTAGGATCACGGCACAGATACCCACATCAATAATGGCTGAATGGGCATGACGTAATTGTTCACGTGCTGTATCGCGCTCTAAGTGGTAGAGCAAGGCACTTTGATTATGACTATCTAAATCAGGCCAAAGTTTGCGAGCTAGGGCAAGCGTGCAGATGCGTTTGATCTCGGGCTTACCAATCACTTCCCAATCAAAGTCCACGTTATGCCCAATGATGAAGTCCACGTGTCCGGGTAGGGTAAAGCTGGCTGCTGGTGGGCAATCCACCAATTCCTCATCCATGATGTGATGGGTAGCTAGCGCTCCAAGAGTTATGGGTTTACCAGGGTTATAACGC
>Ga0194053_10002232_pt1 | contig 11710 bp, 12 predicted proteins | sample SepL228m_MetaG_FD_161684 | JGI IMG/M metagenome (GOLD analysis project Ga0194053, IMG submission 161684) | Anoxic zone freshwater microbial communities from boreal shield lake in IISD Experimental Lakes Area, Ontario, Canada - Sep2016-L227-8m | ecosystem: Environmental > Aquatic > Freshwater >... | reverse complement strand
CTTTATTATAGAGGGCGCCATATACGGTGTTATTTCGACCTTTATCTCAATAGTGGTCATCGCCATTTTCCTATATTTCTTATCTCCAGCGCTGATAAACTATTTTGGGGGGGTAGGAAATAACCTTACTGACTTTTTCCTAGATAATGTCGTAGCCCTAGTTTCTGCTCAGCTTTTTGTTGGAGTATTAATCGGTGTATTATCTAGCTGGCTTGCGGTCCGTAAATACGTAAAATTTAGCTAAATGGTATTGACAAATATGAGTTTTTTCTGCTATAATTTATGTCGTTCGGAGGGTTAATGCGCTACAAAGTACAGACGAACAATAACAATAAAATCACAAACCTAATAACCAAGCTCCAGGTTGCTCTCTGCTTGGTTTTATTTTTGTATCCCACCGGCTTTACTTTTGCTCTTACGAGAAGTCAAATAAATGATCAAACAAATCAAGCTCAGGACCAGAAAAACCAAGCCCAACAAGATCAAGTTACTCTTGGTAACGAGCTAGATGTATTTGATGGACAGATAAGTCAGATTCAGCTACAAATAGGCTTGACACAAGCTGAAATTGATAAGAAAAACACAGAGATTGTGAATATCAACAATCAGATTGCACAAACCGAACTGGATCTTTTAAAACAAAGAAATTTAATGAATGAATACTTAAAGACGATCTATATTGAAGGTCAAACTTCAACAATCGAGATGATCGCAACATCAAATAGTTTTTCGGATTTTGTTAATCAAAGCGAATATCTTTCAGCAATGCAACAAAACGTCCAGGATACAGCAAATAAAATATTATCCTTAAAAATGGATCTTGAAGAAAATAAAAAAGATTTAATCCTTAACAAAGCTAAAACCGAGCAACTCAAGGTAGAGCAAGTTTCTAAGCAACAGTCAATTGAAGCCTTAAGATCAGCTAAGGCCTCAACCATTTCCCAAAAAAGCGCTCAAGTCAGTACACTTAATGATCAAATAAGACTTCTAAGAGGACTAAAAGCCGACGACGATCCTGTGCCAGTTTATTCAGGGGGCTCGTCGTCTGGAAATTCAGGAAACAGTAATGGTTATCCATGGGCTGGTGTTGGCTTTCCTTCATATGTGTCAGATAATTGGGGTTTTTACTTAAGACAATGCACCTCTTATGCGGCTTGGATGAGCGCTAGCCGTGGCCCTGTAGATGGTGCAACATTGAGACATTGGGGCACTGGACATCCAGGAAATGCAAACGGGGGACAGTGGGCTGATAGAGCTATTGAAGATGGCTTTAAGGTAAGTAGCACACCAACCGCAAACTCAATTATGGTTTTCCCAGCTTGGAGAGTAGGGGATGTTGGTCATGTAGCATATGTTGACAGTGCGAACGGTGATACGGTACACATAACTGAATATAACTGGGACTTGCTAGGGAATCCTAACGAAAGAACTATCAGTGCTTCTTATTGGGCAGGGATGTTTATAACAAAATAAAATTTCTTATGACAAAAATATTTTCAATATATAAAAATTGGATGTTTATACTCGTCTTGCCACTAATGCTATTGGGTGGCTTAGCTTTTGGTGAATCTAGCACCGAACTTCGTCAGCAAATAAATAATCTTTCTACCCAGAAATCAACTCTAGAGGGTGAGGTTGCTAATTTTAATAATCAAATTGCTACGATTGAGTCACAGATATCTCAAACAGACATTCAGCTAACTGAATTAAATTCTAAAATATCTCAGGCAGAAGAAGACCTCGCCAATCAAAGAGATTTACTTGGTGAATATCTCCGGACTATGTACGTTGATGGTCAGGTTTCTACAGTAGAGCTAATAGCCAAATCCAAAAGTTTCTCTGATTTTATAGATCAGAGCGAATATATGGGCACTATGCAACAAAATGTACAAGATACTGCAAACAAAATCTCTGATTTAAAAGCAAGCCTTGAGGACGAACAGTTGAAAGTAAAAGTGCTACAAGAACAGCAAAAATCTATGAGAACAGCGCTAGTCCAGCAGAAAGCCGAAAAAGATGCATATCTAGCTCAGGTTACCACAGAAGAACAGGCCGCCAAAAAGAAGCTGAGCGACATGTTGAGCCGGGGAACAATTACTTGTAACGGCAGCAGCCCAGTTATAAAAGCTAAAAATCCTATTTTCAAATTCCCACTTAATTGTGGCTACGTTTCTCAGGGGTGGGGAAATACAGAATATGCTACGGTTGACAGGGCTTATGGAGGAAAGATTCACAACGGAGTCGATGTGGCTGTTGGTGCAAATACGGGCATACATTCTATCGGTGACGGGAAGGTCTATGCCACGGGAAATGATGATAATTCCAGCGGTTGGGGAAATTGGATTATCATAGAGCATAGAGTCAATAATAAAGATTACTATTCCTTATATGCGCATATGGTAGCGCCTACAGCCCTAATAAAGGGCGATACTGTTACGTCTGAAGATGTAGTCGGAGGGGTCGGTGGCAGCGGGGGTTGGCCAGTTCACCTTCATTTTAGTATTTACGAAAAGCCCCCCTTAAGTGGTGTAATACCTAGCTATCCCGGCGAGACTATTGATCCTCTCGACTACATGGATATTACTGTTTCAACAAATGGAACCGATTGGGACCAGGCAAACAAGCATTAAAATTGACTATATTACGTATTTTGGTAAAATATTAAGTGTCCCGGTTGGACACTTATTTTTTAATAAAGGGCTATATGACACGAGATAGTAAAGAACAAGTGACTCAAAAAAGAAAGAAAAACGCCAAGATATTGACTGGTTCAATTATTTTTTTGGCTTTTCTTTTTGGTTGGGCACTTGGACACTTAGACACTCAAAGGCAAACAAAAGGCTACATTCCAGGAATTGAGGCTACTGGTAGCAACCGCCCTGATTTTAGTCTCTTTTGGAGTGCATGGGACCAGATAACTCAAAATTATGACGGTAACCTAGACTACAACAAGTTAATATATGGTGCTATTGATGGCATGGTCAAGTCAATTGGTGATCCATACACAATGTTTCTAACTCCTGATCAATCAAAACAATTTGACCAAGATTTGGAAGGCTCGGTCACGGGCATCGGAGCGGAGGTTGGGATCAAAGACGGCCGAGCAGTGATTATCGCCCCGATATCTGATTCTCCGGCCCAGAAAGCTGGTATCAAGCCACAAGACCTAATCATGAAAATTGGCGATACGGACACAAAGGGGCTAGATCTAAATACAGCTGTATCAAAAATCAGGGGTGAGGCTGGCACAAAGGTAAAGCTCGTAATACAAAGAGGGGGTAAGACCCTAAATTTTGAGATAACCCGAGCCAAGATCGAGATTAAAAGCGTTCGTTGGGAAATCAAAGATAACAATATTGGATATATTGAAATATCAAGGTTTGATAGTAAAACTTCAGAGTTAATCAAAGAAGCCGCCACAGAGCTAAAAGAGAAGGGGGTCAAGGCAGTTGTTCTAGATTTGCGCAATAATCCCGGTGGATATTTAGACGCCGCTGTTGATGTCTCAAGCCAATTTGTCAAAAATGGAACAGTTGTCACCGAGAAAAGAACTGTCGGCAAAGAGAAAAAAGAGGAATATCATGCAAGTGGCAATGGCAAGCTGACTGATTCAAATATTCCAATGGTCGTATTGGTAAATGAAGGCTCCGCTTCCGCCTCAGAGATTGTTGCAGGCGCATTACAAGATCAGAAAAGAGCCATCTTGGTTGGCGAGAAAACCTTCGGCAAGGGCTCTGTACAATCTGTTGAATCACTAGGCCAGGGCGCCACCCTCCATGTCACCATTGCTCATTGGTATACCCCAAACGGCAAGAATATTAACAAAGAAGGCCTAGCTCCTGATATTGAAGTGAAAGTAACTGAAGATGATGCAAATAGCAACCGTGACCCACAATTACAAAAATCAATTGATTACCTGAAAAGCAAGATTAAATAGAAAGGATATTATGAAAGTATTATTTTTACAGAATCTGGAACACCACCAAGTCGGTGATATCAAGGACGTCCCAGATGGATATGCTAGAAACTATCTATTGCCAAAAGAGATAGCTATCCCGGCTACGGACGAAGCGATCAAGAAAATGGAGGCCAAGATATCTAAGCTCAAGGAAGAAGAGTCAAAAATAGCCAGCAAGCTAGAGGCAACCGTAGCAATGATTGAAGCTAAAACATATAAGATTGACGCTCAAGCTGGCGAAGAAGACAAGTTATTTGGTGCAGTCACCAATAGTGATCTGGCTGAGGTTCTGGCAAAAGATAAGATCGTGATTGATAAGCATGAAATTGAGATATTGGAGCCAATCCATTCCCTGGGTGAGCACGAAGCTCTCGTGAAGCTTGGACACGGCGTCCACGCAACAATGAAAATACAGGTTAATCGTAGCAAATAATAGATCAAACTAAAAACCGCTCAATCGATATGAGCGGTTTTTTTAATACAAGTCCTATAATATCTTACTGGATAAGAGGTTCCACGTTTACAATTGTTTTTCTTTTCTTCTGTCCAGTAAATTTCGTCAATCTTTTTTCTGTATATTTTATAAAGCCAGCAATCTGAGCATAGATTGTGTCATCTTTGCCAACTTTGACATTCAAACCTGGTTCCCATTTTGCACCTCTTTGGCGGACTATAATGTCTCCCGCTTTCGCAACTTGGCCGCCATAAAGCTTGACGCCTAGTCTCTGGGCATTTGAGTCGCGACCATTCTTTGAGGAGCCGCCTGCTTTTGTGTGGGACATAACTTTCTCCTAAAACAGTAATTATTATATGAAATTTATGCTTGTTCGTCAATATTAATTTCCAATTGCACTTTTGTCAGAATAATTCTCAGCCGGTAGGCTTGATCTGACTAAGCCAATCTGTTTATTGTTGTCTTAATATAATATAGAATGATTTAATGGGAATAAAATCATTAGTCTTGGTTTTAAATGACATCAGAAGTACTCTGAATGTAGGTGCAATTATGCGCACAGGAGACGGTGTTGGTGTAGAAAAAATCTATTTATGCGGAATAACAGCAACGCCCAAACACCCAAAGGTTATCAAAACCGCTTTAGGTGCAGAGAATTTCGTTAAGTGGGAATATCGTAAAAATATTACCGTTTTGCTGAAAAAGTTAAAGAAAGAAGAGTATCAGTGTGTCTCTCTTGAGATAGACGAAAAATCAATTAATATTTGGGACGCTCATTTTGGCGACAAGGTTGCTCTGATAGTTGGGAATGAAATCACCGGCATAGATAGTAAAATAATCGAGCAATCCGATCTTGCGATACACATCCCGATGTTTGGGGAAAAAGAATCCTTGAATGTAGCGACAGCAACAGGGATAGCAACCTACGAGATTAAGAGGTCTTTAAATGTTGTTGCTTAGTTAGTATAATAATAGTACGATTTATTTAATAAAAATGACTTGAAAGGAGGTGAGTAAAATGGCAGAAGAAGAGAAAAAAGAAGAAGTTAAGGAAGCTCCTAAGGCTTCTGGGAAAGAACCAAATATTGGCATGGCTGTAATTGCTTATTTTATTTTCTTTATCCCTCTACTAACGGATTCCAAAAACGATCCTTTTGTAAAATTCCACGTAAAACAAAGTATCGTGGTACTATTAGCAGCAATCATCGTTTCGGTAATTGGGGGAATAATTCCTTTCCTAGGTTGGTTCCTAATCCTACCTTTCGGTAGCTTACTAGTCTTTGTTTTGTGGTTGATGGGCGTCATCAATGCAGCTCAAGGAAAGAAAAAAGCTGTACCTATGATTGGTCAGTTTGGTGAAAAGTTCAATTTCTAAGTAACTTTAGTAATCTAGATTATTATTAAAACCACTCTAATTTAGAGTGGTTTTAATTTATCAGAATTTGGCTATGTGTTATGATTTGATTATGAGATTAGGAATACATGTTTCAACTTCTGGAGGCATTGATAAGGCCGTCGATCGTGCATTAGAAATCGGCTGTAATACTTTTCAGATTTTTGTCTCTAACCCCAGAGGCTGGAAGCCAACTACACAAAAGGGGAATGGGCTTCAGCTATTTAAAGCAAAATACAATAAAGCCAAAATGTCTGGTGCTGTTAGCCACAGCATCTATTTAATCAATCTGGCTTCACCGAAGGAAGAGCTCCGCGAGCTGTCAATGGAATCTCTTAAATCTGCCCTATTAAACACTCAACAGCTTGGACTAGATGGCCTGGTGACGCATATTGGGTCTCATCAAGGGGACGGCTTGGATGTGGGGCTAGAGAGAGTCTGCGAATCTCTAGAACAGATATTAAATGAAGGTGGAGCAGATGCGAATCTATTTTTAGAGAATACGGCTGGCGCAGGCAATTTGGTTGGGAAAAATTTTGAAGAGATGGGACGAATCTTCAAACGGATTAAATCCAAGAATCTTGGTATCTGTCTAGACACAGCCCATGCTTTTGAATATGGCTATAGTTTACACACAAAAGATGGTCTAGATAGTCTTGTAAAAGAGATTGACCAGCTGGTTGGCCTAGAAAAACTTCGAGTAATTCATTTAAATGATTCCATGACTAATCTGTCCAGTAACCGCGACCGGCACGAAGAATTTGGCGAAGGTTTTATTGGACAGGAAGCGATGATTCGAATAATTAATCACCCAGATTTAAAAAATATTCCATTTATTATGGAAACTCCCAAGCTTAAAACTGGTGAAGCAGGAAAAGAATTTATTGATGAGATAAAATCTTATGCCAGATAAAATTCTTTATCAAAAAGAACCGCTTTATCCTAAGCTTTTGTGGCAAAGACCTGTTCATTATTACAAACCAGAAGCGGGCATGATTCTAGTTATAGCGGGATCAAGAAATAGTCCTGGATTGGCTATATTGACCTGTGAAGCGGTCTTTAGAAGTGGGACGGGCACTTTAATGCTTGGCTTCCCGGAAAGTCTAAAGGATGTATACAAAAAAATATTGCCTGACTCCATGGCGTTACCTCTTTTGGAAACTCCTAGTCATACGCTTTCTCAGAAGTCAGAAGATGAATTAGCGTCACAAGCAAAAGCATGTGATGCTGTCATAATCGGCCCCGGCCTATCGCAAAATTCAGAAACTATCCAGCTAATATGGAGACTCATTTTTGCTATAGATAAGCCCATTCTACTTGATGACGACGGAGTCTCCGCCCTAATAACTGGTATTGAGGTCCTAAAGAGCAGAAACGGAAATGATTTTTTATTGGATTATTTTCATAAAAAAGTGGGGATATTAGTATTGTCTCTTGACTCTGGTGATGCCTATAGAATTCTCCAGTTGTTAAAGCCTGTTGAACTTGAGGATATTAAAGTGACTCTTGATTATGTCCGTGCTCACAAAAAAGAAATTGCTCCAATGCTCGCAAAATATTTAGATAGCTATCTGATATTAAAAGGTTTTGAGATTATTATTTGTAGTCCTGGCGGAAAATTAGTAATCAACCAGACAATTGGTACAGAGTCAATCCAGAACGCTAAAGGAGTTTTATCAGGAATAGTTGGCTCTTTTATTAGCCAAAACCCCACACAACTTTTTGAGGCGTGCTGTACTGGAGTCTATTTATATAGTCTTGCAAATCAAATCGCTTATGATGAGACGAATAAAACGATGCTAGAGCCCTCAGATATTATTAGGTTTCTGCCCAATGCTATCAAGCATGCTGAAAATATTATTTGATTATTTAATTTTGGTGCCGGTGATCGGACTCGAACCGATATGAAGTTGCCTTCACGGGATTTTGAGTCCCGCGTGTATACCAATTCCACCACACCGGCAGAAACAAACCTGAAAGTAATGAGTTACATTAGATTTAAAATATGCCCTGATATTCTACCTCAGATTTAGCTTTTTATCAATTTTTTGTTATCATTAAACTATGCACAATGAACCAACAATTGCGGATCTTGAGAAATTGATAGAGGCTTTTAGGGCTCAAGGGGGAAGTAATGCCGAGCTCTCCATAATCATGCAAGAGATTATGAATGATGTTCTACCACAAAAAGAAAGGGAGCTATCATCTGTTTTCAGCAATATCGATCATCCATCTATTGCCAAGGTAAAGGATTTTAAAAAAACAGAGATCCACCCCTTTAAGGACTTTGTTGCCACCACATGGAAAAAGAGAAAGGTAAAATACTCAGTTCTGTTTATATCCATTTTTATCTTAATATTTATAATTCTGAATTTGCCGATGTTTATTGCTCGAATTCAGCCTATTGAGACGCCAAAACAATATGAGATGGTCAAGGAAGTTGTGACCCCAGAAACCGAGAAAAGCGCACCCTTAGATCCAGGAGAAGTGGTGCCGAGCGGAAGCTATCTCGTTATCCCAAAGATAGGAATTAATGTTCCTATAATATATTCTAATTCGCTAGATGAGAAATCGGTCCAAAACGACTTACAAAGCGGTGTTGCCCATTATTCGACCACAGCCAATCCAGGTGAACCAGGAAATGGATTTATCACTGGTCATAGCTCAAACTACTGGTGGAACCCTGGCAAATTTAACTATGTTTTTGCAAACCTTGATAGGGTCGGTGTAGGTGATCAAGTGATAATTTATTACCAGGGAAATAAATTTGTGTATCAAGCAACCGAGAAAAAGGTTGTCAATCCCTCCGACTTAAGCGTATTGCAGCAGGGCGAAACTCCAACATTAACTTTGATGACTTGCACGCCCCCGGGCACTAGTTGGCAAAGACTAATCATAAAATTTGATCAAATCTCACCTTTATACAAAAAACCCGTTATAGTAGAAAAAATTAGAGAGATTCCGAGTCTTACTGAGCTACCAAAAACCAATTCAAATATTTTCCTAGATTGGATTGCGGGACTGTTTAACTTTTAGAATTTAATATCTGTCTGGAAAAAGGTTTGCTTTTCATTTACTTTATTAGAAAAAATAAATGAAGTGATATTGACCAAAAATTCATTTGCAGTATTTTGAGCAATTTCTGTTTGATTTGAACCATCAATTTCAAGGACGACAATACTGTCTCCGATTTTGCCCCAAAGATGAAATTCGTCGTTGTACCAATCTAGCTTAGTTATGGGCTTCTCTAGGACAATCTCTGTGTCGACAATTTTCTCCCAGTCATAAATAAATATTTTCTTGTCAGTCTGGTAAGCCAGTTTAATCCCTTTTTTTGACCAAGCCATATCTTTAATGTTACTTCCCAATTTTATGGGTGTGGTTTTACCATTAGTCTTAGAATATGACAATAGATTACCAGTATCAGTGATTAGAAGGGCCAGGATGCCTCTTTGCCTCGATTGTGAAAATTTATACTTTGTACCTTTGGGCACAGCACTATCTATTACTATTTGATTACTACCATCAATATTCATTTTCCCTAACAAATACTCATTTTGCAGCTCTTGTACATAATAAATTTTATTATCTTGCCCGACATCAAAATCGATTATTTTTGCACTTAAATCTTTGACCTGAATCTGGTTTAAGCTATTTGTCGTTAACAGAGAAAGAGTCTGATTGTTTATGCCCACCATTTCATTTTGATTTGTAGGATTCCATATTAATTGATCGTATTGAAGGCCAGCCTTGCTAACCCTGGTGAAAGTATTAGATTCTTTCCCGGAGAAACTTTCGATAAACCAGTCGTTCTTATCAGCTTCCTTAAATTTAACTAAAAGTTTACTTTTGTTTGCATTTATTTCTGCACTTATTAAATCAGGGTTTTGGGGCAGATCTAGAATGGTCTGGTTTATGGGGGGCCAAATAGTCGTCTTTGTCTTGCTGGATGGTTCATAGATAAAAAACTCAGTAATACTTCCAGCTATTTTTTTGTAAAGTAAGATTCTGCCATCAGAGCTACTAGAGATAAATTGGCTTTCTGCTAGCTCGCTGATAGGTTTTTTTTCTAAATTGAGAGGGAAAAGAAGGACGTAGTCTAGCCATGTAACTAGGTCTGGCTTGACTGTTATTTTTTTTTGCCAAGTTCGATAGCCAGGTTTTTTTATGATTACATCGTGGAAACCTGGCAAAACGCCAGATAATCTAACTGACAGCAAGGAAAGTCCTTTGTTTTGACCTCTATATTTGCCGTCTAGGAATATCTCTGCTTTTTGTGGTCTGGTCGTAACAATAACCATGCCGGTTTTTTGAAACTTAATTTTCCAGTGACGGATCGAGGGCTTGTACCCATTTGCAAGAGTTATGACCAAAATTACGATAGCTACAAAAAAAATACCGACAATCGGATAAACTACAAAACGAAGAAATTTCGATGGTTTGACATGTTTTTTACTCATGTGTTGATATTATATACTAATTAATTGGCTTTGTTAATTTTAGAATGTTAGAATTAATAACATGGCAAAATTAGTAATCAATGGCCCCACAAAACTATCAGGCGAGATAAGCGTTTGCGGTTCAAAAAATGCCGCACTTAAGATTATTCCTGCGTCAATACTTTCAAAAGAAACCATCACCATCAATAATCTGCCCGATATTGAGGACATAAGTCGCTCCTTAGAATTAATCGAATATCTGGGAGCCAAGGTGAGTCGATCTGGTAGTGTTTGTAAAATTAATACTGAGAATATAACTAAAGTCGATATACCACCAAACATAGCTAATAAAATCCGTGCCTCTATTATGTTTGTAGGACCTTTGCTAGCACGGTTTGGTGAGGTTTACTTTCCTCATCCAGGTGGTTGTGTGATTGGTGCCGGCATCCGACCCATTGATTTTTTTATTGAAGGGTTTGCCAAGATGGGCACGGTTACAGAGATAAAGGATGGGATGTACCGCCTAACAGCGAAGAAACTAAGCGGTTGCGAATATTTCTTTGCTAAACCAAGCGTAACTGGTACAGAAAGTTTAATGATGACTGCAACTCTTTCCTTTGGCATTACAACTCTAAAAAACTGTGCCATGGAGCCGGAGATTAAAGCTTTGGCAGAATATTTAGTTCAGCAGGGTGCAAAGATAGAAGGGGCAGGCACTCCAACAATCTGCATTAGAGGAGTTGACACTATCCACGCTGATAATTTTGACATTATTCCTGATCGTATTGAAACGGGTACATTTGCGATTATGGCCGCGGCAACAAAATCACAATTAATAATAAAAAAATGTATTCCCGAACATATCGAGTCTTTGCTCAGTATTTTCCAACGAATTGGAATCGATTTTGACCAAGGAAGTGATTTTATAAAGATTAAGCCCACCAAGAAGTTTCTACCCTATAATATTATGACCCATGAATATCCTGGTTTTCCAACAGATCTGCAGTCTCCATTCACTGTTCTAATGACCCAGGCCGAAGGCACATCCCTAATTCATGAGACTATTTATGATAGACGACTCCTTTTTACCGACATGCTCACTCAGATGGGTGCTGATATAACGATGTGTGACCCACATCGCGTCGTTGTTTACGGCCCAACGAAGCTGTACGGTCGCAAACTCACTTCTCCGGATCTTCGCGCAGGGATAGCTATGATTATAGCGGCCTTGGTTGCAAAGGGAGAAACTGAGATTGATAATATATACCAAATAGATCGAGGTTATGAGTCCATCGACAAGCGCCTATCGCTTTGTGGAGCTAAAGTTCGTAGAACCAAGGACTAATAAGATGCGTAGGTTGAAATACATCGGTAACAAATCTGGTATAATCTCAAGTCAAAATGATTTGAGTAAATCAGAGAGGATTATCGATGTATATAACAGCGATCAAAAGTCCTAATGTAGG
>Ga0194053_10002230_pt1 | contig 11716 bp, 11 predicted proteins | sample SepL228m_MetaG_FD_161684 | JGI IMG/M metagenome (GOLD analysis project Ga0194053, IMG submission 161684) | Anoxic zone freshwater microbial communities from boreal shield lake in IISD Experimental Lakes Area, Ontario, Canada - Sep2016-L227-8m | ecosystem: Environmental > Aquatic > Freshwater >... | reverse complement strand
GCCGTTTTCTCCCTGGAAATGAGCAGCCAGCAACTCGTCCAGCGGTTGCTCTGTTCCCGCGCCAGGGTGAACCTGGGCCGCGTGCGCGACGGCTTTATGGCCGAACGCGATTTCCATAATCTCACCGAGGCCGGTTCAAAACTCTCGGAGAGCAAGATTTTCATCGATGACACCCCGGGCCTGAACATCCTAGAGTTGCGAGCCAAGTCGCGCCGGCTCAAGTCGCAGCACAACATCCAGTTGATCGTCATCGACTATCTCCAGTTGCTAAAATCGCCCACCAAGCGCGCCCAGGACAATCGGCAGCTTGAAATTGCCGAAATTTCCAACGGCGTCAAAGCGCTCGCCAAGGAGCTCAAGCTTCCGATCATCGTGCTCGCGCAGTTGAATCGTAATCCGGAAAGCCGCTCTGGCGAAAGCAAAGGGCGACCGCGCCTGAGCGACTTGCGTGAATCGGGTTCGATCGAGCAGGACGCGGATTTGGTCGGCCTCCTGGTGCGCGAGGAATACTACGCCGAGAGCGACGAAGAGAAGCAGGAGAGCGAAGGCAAAGCCACGCTGATTATCGCCAAGCAGCGTAACGGCCCCGTGGGCGACGTGCCGCTCACGTTTATAAAAGAGTTTACCCGGTTTGAGGACCGGGCGCGGACGCCGGAGGCGGAAGGGTAAGAGGAATGGGAGATATGGGAAGCATGGGAGGTATGGGAAATCCCATAATTCCCATGCTTCCCATACCTCCCATTCTTTGAAGCCTACTCCAGCGTATGCACAAACAGCCCTGAGCGAAGCTTTGGCTCAAACCAGGTGCTCTTCGGGGGCATGATCTGGTCGGCATCCGCGATGTCCATGAGTTGCTCGACGGTCGTCGGGAACATGGAGAACGCCACCACTCCCCTCCCCTCGTCAACGCGCTGCACGAGTTCGCCGGTGCCGCGAATGCCGCCGATGAAGTCGATTTGGTGACTGGTCCGTGGATCGTCGATCCCGAGGATCGGCGCCAGCAAACGATCCTGGAGCACCGTGACATCGAGTCGCTCGATCGGGTTGGCGTTGGGCTGCGGAGCCCACGTCAGGCCATACCACGCGCCCCCGATATACATCCTGATCTGCCCGGGCTGAGTTGGCGTTGCGTAGGCGTTTTCGCTGATCGTAAATCCGGCGGCACGCACGGCATCCAGGAACTCTTCCGGGGTCCGGCCATTCAGGTCATGCACGCAGCGGTTGTAGGGCAGAATCCGGAGTTGGCTGGCCGGGAACAGAACGCAGAGGAACCAGTTATACGGCTCATCCCCGGTATGGTTCGGGTTTTTCTCGCGCCGCTCCTTGCCGACGCGCACGGCGCTCGCCGTGCGGTGATGTCCGTCGGCCACGTAGGCCACCGGCACTTGCGCGAACGCGTCCACAAAGAACTGCCCGAGCTTGGTGCCCGGCACCCGCCAGACCGTGTGCCCGATGCCGTCCGGAGCCACGAAATCGTAGAGCGGCGCGCCTTTCAAAACTTCCGCCACGAGCGCATCAAGATCCGCCGTGTCGCGATAAGTCAGGAACACCGGGCCGGTATCGGCGCTGATGGTGTCGATGAGCCGCGTGCGATCATCCTCTTTGTCCCGGCGGGTTTTCTCATGCTTCTTAATGATGTCCCGCTCGTAATCCTCGATGTGACACGTCAGCGCGATCCCCGTCTGGGTGTGATTTCCCATCCGCTGCTGGTAGAGATAAATGCACGGCTCGGGTTCCCGGACGAGCACCTCGTGTTGTTGAAACGTTTGAAAGGTTTCGCGCGCCTTTTCATAGACCATCGCCGAATACGGGTCCGTTCCGGCGGGCAAATCGATCTCCGCGCGGTCCACATGCATCAAGCTGTAAGGATTGTCTTGGGTGAGGGCGGCAGCTTCCTTGGCATCGACCACGTCGTAGGGGACGCACGCCACAAGGTGAACAAGATCATCGGCAGGCCGGAGCCCCTGGAAAGGTTTTACACGCAGCATAAGGATGGGAAGAAAACCCGTCCGGGATGGAATTTCGAGGAAAATCGATGGAATCGCGTAAGCCAGGAGCGATTGGCTTACATCAGTCCCATAGGTCCCATCAGTCCCATCTGTCCCATTCCGGTCTCTGAATACGAACTGCCCCTCTCCGACGGATTAAACTTGCCCGCGCTACGCTTGAAGAAGCAATTAAGGGTCTATAGTGAAGTTTCAAAACCCCAACTCCCGAATACGATCATGGATTGCGTTGGCAGTCTTCTCCGTCCTGGGGACTGCGGCGGGCCTCTACATGAACCGCCATGGGGTCAACGTGGAACCCGATTCGTCGGTTTACATGACGTCCGGCATCCTGTTTGCGCACGGCGAGGGCCTCTCGATGCCCAATTCGATTGGGGCACCGCAGCCGATGGCCTGGTTCCCACCCGTCACGCCGTGGATGGTTTCATTCTGTGAATGGACCGGACAGGACATCTTCAAGTCCTTCGGCATTTTCAACGCGGTTTCCTGGGGATTGCTCATCGGCTGGGTCGGATGGCTCGCGAAACGCAGCGCGGGCGGCCTTCTCATTCCGGGTATTCTGGGGGCTGCCGCGATTTTGACTAGTGGTGACCTCTGCAATGTTCACAGCTATCTTTATTCAGAACCGCCGTTCTTTTTGTGTTTGATGGGCGCGCTCTCGGCCCTTGCGTTTTGGTGGGAGCAGCCCCGCTTGCGATGGGTGGCAGTGGCGGGACTTTGCATCGGCTTGGGGGTGCTCACCCGCTATGTGGGCTTGACGCTGATCGCCACGGGCGGATTGGTCCTTCTGGCTCATCCGGGACGGGATTGGCGGCGGATTCGTGCGTTGATCTTGTTTGGCGTGCTGAGCGTTGGACCGATCCTGGGGTGGCATTTCTGGATAACCAGGGCCAGGGGCTCTGCGGCATCGGAACGCACTCTCGCCTGGCATCCCATCACCCAAGCGCAAATCAATGAGGGCATCGAAACCATTGCGTCGTTTGTCGTGCCGGTGGATTTTGCGAATTCCGTTTGGGCGCCGCGAATCGTCTTCTTGTTAATGGCGGGACTCGCCGCCGCGTTGATTCGCATTTGGCTTGGACGCCCCGACGGAAGGACGCGCCGCGAAAAATTGGGTGCGACGCCCCCTTTGATTGGGATCAGCGCCTGCTTCATTGCGATCTATCTGGCGTTCCTCGTCCTCTCCATCTCCATCGCCGACGCCTGCACCCCCTTGGATGGCCGAATCCTCTCGATCATCGTGCCTCCCGGTGTCCTCGTCGTAACATATCTGGTATCTGTTTCGTTATATCAACCGGGCGAGAAATGGACTCGCCGAGGAACCGCCTGCGCCACTGCCGGGCTGCTCGCAATCCTGGGCTATTCCACATTGAATGAAAACGTATGCCGGGAGCACCTTTACTGGACCCCGGGCCAGGACTCCGAAGTGCATGACGCGCTTCGTTCCGTTCCTTCCCGCGATATCGTGTTCTCCAACGCACCGTGCGACCTGTTTATGGCCACCCGCCGCAAGACGGAGGCGCTCCCTCTCTTACCGCCCGAATACGGGCAGAACGGTAGCGAGGAAGAGGATTTCCGGAAGCGATTTGCGTTTATGGAAAAGACCCTGGCTCCTCACGGCGGCTGGGTGGTTTACTGGGAGGCCCTCGCCAACGATCCCGCGATAACCATGGAAGCACTCCGGGCCGCGCTGCCGGTCATTGAGACAAAGACCTTCGGAGACGGAACCTTGCTCCACATCGCCCCGTTCAGTGGCAAAAAAAAGCCCTGACTCGCCCGCCTGCCGTGCTAAACTGGCGCATCGCAAACAGTCATGAAACGCATCGAATACACCGCCGCCGCCATTCGTCTGCTCGGTCTTTATCTTCTTTTCGTGACGCTGGCCGAATCGATGTCTTTGGGGACCTCCTTCGCGACCAATGTGATCGCCTCTTCGTTTCGAGCGCCCACGCTCCACATCCTTGGCTTTAACTCCGGGCTCGATGCGGGCCTGGCGTTCGTATTGAGTTTTCTGCTCCGGTTAAGCGTGGGAGTGTGGCTTGTGCTTTGGGCTAAACGCTTCGCAGGCTGGTTCTGGACCGGCATTTCATTTGTCCCGATGTCGCGCGGGTTTTCCCATGGCGAAATCACCAACCGGCATAACGATCCCTACGAAACTGAAACGGACGACTCGAACAGTTGGTAACATCGAACATCCTTTTATGAGAAATCGCGCCGCTTCCCTGATCGTTATTTCATTGTTTGGTTACGCCGCCCTGTCCGGCATCGTCCGCGCAGAGGACACCACCCCGGCCCCGGAACTCGCTCTTCCTTCTTCGACTCCAAATGCTTCAGGCCTCGCGGTTGTTCAAGCCGACAAACTGCTTCCATTCCTGCCAAAGCCGCCCGAAGGGTGGACTGCGGAAATCGCGCAGGGTGCGACGACCGAGATCGAAGACCTCAAGCTGACCACCACCCAGAGGGATTATCACAAGGGCGGCGAAGATAACGCGCCATCCGCCTCGGTGAGCATCATCGATTTCGCGGGCAGCCAGAGTTATAAGGAAGCAACCACCGCCGTCTGGAAAGTTTCCAGCGAAACCGATGAAGGCTACGACAAGCCGGTCGAAATCGATGGCATCGCCGGCTACGAACATTTCGACAAAGCGGCCAAGGGGAGTTCCCTCTCCCTCATCGTCGCCAAGCGCTACTTCGTCCAGGTTGAACTGGCCAATGAAGATCCCAAGCAACTCCGGGAGTGGATCAAGCGGATCGATCTCAAGAAGCTCGCCGAATTGAAATAGCGTAGGAGGAGGACGCGGAGAGCGCGCCGCCAATAGTGTTCGGCATCGCTTTTGCTTAGGACCAAAGATCCGCCCCATATCAGCCTGGGGCAACCCCCAGGAAAATAGGGAAGGCCCGCACTATTCCCTGCGCGATGCGATGGTTCGGGCCTTCAGCCCTGGATTTTTCTAAATCGTAAACCTGGGGCGATGCCCATGCTGGTATGGAACGGGCCTTTGGCCCTCAAACAATGATGTTAACCAAACAGGAACTGGAAGCCTGTGCACGTTCAGGAGCGGAGATGGCTATGGCAAACCGCAAAATACGGTTGCCATCCTTTGATGATGTCCTACTTTAGGTGCCGCAATCATTCGATGAACACCAGCCATACCATCCCGCAGAGCGGAAGGGGCGCCATTACCAAATTGACGCCCCTTGTCACGCAGTCTGCGATCGCTTGGTTCCCCAAGTAAATGACCAGGTATTTGACGGCTTGGGGATCGTGGCTTGTGACCCAACTCACTTGCGTGGGTCGATCAACCCTGTTTATGGGCGAGGCGGCGGGTTGCAGCGTGACGTCGCCGATCAAGACCGACCGCATCCTCAAACAACTTTGGTTCATCGGCTGGAAGTCGCTTCCCGTGGTTTGCCTCACGGCGGTGTTCACCGGGATGGTCCTGGCGTTGCAAGGGTATCCCACCTTGCGGCGGGTCGGCTCGGAAGCCTTTTTAGGTCCGCTGGTCTCGCTTTCATTGATCAGGGAATTGGGCCCTGTCCTCTCCGCCTTAATGGTCACCGGACGGGCCGGCTCAGCCATCACTGCGAAGATCGGCATCATGCGGATTAACGACCAGATCGATGCCCTCGAACTGATGGGCCTCAATCCGCAGCGTTATCTGGTGGTGCCCAACCTGATTGCCCTGATCATCGCGATGCCCTTGCTGGCGGCGACCTTCGATGTCGTCGCCATTTTCGGCGGCTACCTGGCAGGCGTTCGGGTGCTCGGGCTCGATGGCGGCGCGTATTTCGGCGAGATGAGCAGTTATGTGGTGCTGCACGACATCGTGAGCGGCGTCTATAAATCTGTCTGCTTCGGTGTCCTGATCGCCTGGGTCTGTTGTTACAAGGGGTTCAACTGCCGGTTCGGGGCCGAGGGCGTCAGCGCGGCGACCACCCAGGCGGTGGTCAATGCTTCGGTGCTCATCCTGATTTGGGATTACCTGCTCACCTCGTTTTGCTAACCATGGGGGAAATGCCGTGATTCGCGTTGAAAACTTATGGAAATCGTTCGGCGGCCAGCAAGTGCTCCGGGGTGTCGATTTGCAGGTGAATTCCGGGGAATTTGTGGCGCTCGTCGGCTTGAGCGGCAGCGGCAAGAGCCTGCTATTGCGGCACCTGGTGCGCTTGATGCACCCGGACCAAGGCCGCGTGCTGGTGGATGGACACGACGTGGCAAAGATGCCCCGGGAGGAATTGGAGGCGCTGCGCAGCCGGATCGGGTACGTTTTTCAAAGCGGCGCTCTCTTCGATTCCGAGACGGTTTTCGATAACGTCGCCTTCCCCCTGCGTGAAAAAACGCGTTGGAACGAGACAAAGATTCGCCACAAGGTGCTGGAACAACTGGACCTTGTCGGGCTGAAAGACGCCGGGGAAAAGTATCCGGCGCAACTCAGCGGAGGCATGCTCAAGCGGGTGGCCTTGGCCCGGACCTTGGTGCGGGCGCCGAAGATCATCCTTTTCGATGAACCGACCACGGGCCTGGACCCGATCGTGGTGAACTCCATTTTGAGTCTCTTTGATTCCGTCCACAAAAAGCTCGATCTGACCGGCATCCTCGTTTCGCACGAGATCCCGGAAATCTTCGGCATTGTCCAGAAAGTGGCGATGCTCTACGAAGGCAAGATCGTCGCGGTGGAAACGCCCGAAACGATCCTGACTGCCCAGAACCCGGTGTTCGATCAATTTGTCAACGGCAAGCCCGATGGCCCGATTGATTACTAGTTTTCGATCTTTATGAATAAACTCAAATTCGAATTTTTTGTCGGCCTGTTCATGGTGGTCGGCATCGTGTGCATCGCATTCCTGAGCATCCGGATTGCCCGCAACGAGTTTTTTGCCTCGGGCGGATACGAAGTGCAGGCCGTCTTCAGCAACTGCAACGGAATCAGAAGCGGCTCGCCGATCCTGATCGCTGGAGTGGAGGTGGGGCGCGTCAAGCAGATCGTCCTTCAGGACTACGAAGCCAAAGTCACCCTGATGATTCAGCCGGGCGTGGTTTTGCAGAAGGACGCCATCGCGTCGATTAAAACGAAAGGGATGATCGGTGAAAAATACATTGAGATCACACCCGGCGGGGATGAGCAGGCGATCCCTCCAGGGGGAAGATTCCGAGATACCCAGCCTGCCATGGATTTGGAAGGGTTGATTTCCAAGTATGTTCAGGGAAATATCTCCAAACCTGCCAACTAGAATGAGAACGCCCAGCACTGCCATGAAACACACCATTTTCATCATAGCCGCCCTCCTGTTGTTCGCCATCGGTGCGCGCGCAGAGAGTCCCATGCAGGGCGTAAAAGGGACCACGGAAAAAGTCCTGCTCCTTCTCAAAGATCCGAAGGTCCAAGGGGATTCAAAAAAGGAAGAGCGCCGCCAGTTGGTTCGCGGCGCCATGGAGGGCCGGTTTGCTTGGGAAGAGAGCGCGCGCGCTTGTCTTGGCCGCCACTGGACCAAGCGGACGCCCGCTGAAAAGGCGGAATTCGTCAAACTCTTCAGCGGCTTTCTGAAGGATAACTACTCAGATAAGATCGCGACCTACTATAGCGATCTGGACAAAGTTGATTACCAGGGAGAAAAGATCATCGACGATTGCGCTTCGGTGAAGCTGGTGCTCACGACCAAGGCAAAGGTGGATCACCCGGTTGAATACCGCATGGAAAAAGCAGGGGACGACTGGAAGGTCTATGATGTGGTCATCGAAGGCGTCAGCCTCGTGAAAAACTATCGCGATCAGTTTGATGCCATCATTGCCAAGTCAGCCTACGAAGGCCTTATCAAAGAGATCAAGTCCAAGCAGGTCTCAACTCCCTAATCCCATGAAAGCAATTTTGACTGCCTCTGTTTTGTTTTTGTCATGCGCCGTGTTTGCAAAAGCAAACGCCCGAGCCACGGAGAGTCAGGACAGGGAATTTCGAGATCCGTTTGCACAAGAGAGCGGCCCGGCCAAGCCGGAGGTTTCCGATCCCCTGGAGCCGGTGAACCGGGCGTTTTTCCACTTTAACGACAAACTCTATTGCTGGGTATTGCGGCCCGTTTCCAAAGGGTACCGGACCGTGACTCCCAAGCCGGTTCGGGAGTGCGTGGACCAGCTGTTCACCAATCTGAAATACCCCGTCCGGGTGGTTAATAATCTGCTCGAAGCCCGCTTCAAGGGAGCAGGAATCGAGACCGCGCGCTTTGCAATCAATTCAACCGTGGGTGTCGCCGGGCTTTTCGATCCCGCCAAGCGGTGGAATATCAAACCCCAGCCAGCGGATTTCAATCAGACGCTGGCGATCTATCATGTCCCGAACGGCATTTACCTGAATTGGCCGGTGCTGGGCCCCTCCAGCGTTCGCGGAACTTTTGGGATGGCCGGCGATGCCGCGCTAAATCCAACCTGGTATTTTGACATCCCCCTGGCCGTCACGGCCGGCGCCGCGGGCCTGAAGACCGTAAACGGCACCTCGTTGCACATCGAAGAATACGACCAACTCATGAGCGCGACGCTCGATCCGTACGTGGCGATGCGTTCCGCGTATTTTGAGAAAAAGTAGAGTTCGCGAACAGATATTTGGCGTTCCGGCTGCATTGAAGGGCTCCAAGCCTTCGCCTTGCCAAGGTCTCCGCGTCGTTGCACTCTGCCGCTGTGCTGCTTGCATTCAACAAACCCTACGGCGTCCTCTCCCAGTTTACCCCGGACGGGTCCCCAAACCGCCCGCTGGCCGACTTCGGCTTTCCTCCGAACGTGTACCCGATCGGCCGCCTCGACGCCGACAGTGAGGGGTTGCTGCTTTTGAGCGATGAACCGGCTCTCAATGCACAACTGCTGCATCCGCGTCAGGGACACCGGCGTGTTTACTGGGCGCAGGTGGAGCGCGTGCCCGCCGCCGATGCACTCCGAGAGCTTGAAACCGGCGTCGTCGTGGCGGGCTATAAAACGCTGCCTTGTCGCGCCCGCTTGCTCGATCCGCAACCGCTGATGCACCCCCGTGTGCCGCCAATCCGGTTTCGCAAAAACGTCCCCGATTGCTGGATCGAACTGGAACTGGTGGAAGGCAAAAACCGGCAGGTGCGACGAATGACCGCCGCCATTGGCCATCCTACGTTGCGGCTGGTTCGAGTGCAGATCGGGCGCTTTAAGTTGATCGATCTCGCTCCCGGACAATGGCGCATCCTTAACACCAGCGATCGCGCGGCGGTTTGCGGGTGAGCACGCCGCCAATTGTGTTCGAAATGAAAATTGCCCGTGATGAAATGCGACTTTCAGCGCCAACGGCGCGGCCCTATACCAGCCTGGGGCATCGCCCCAGGAATTGCAGCAAAAAGAATCCCAGGGCTGAAGGCCCGAACCATCGCATCGGCGCACGGAATAGTGCGGGCCTTCAGCCCTGATTTCCCTTCCGGATTTTCCTGGGGCGCTGCCCCCAGGCTGGTATGGCACGGACCTTTGGTCCTAAACAAAAACGATGGCGAACACTATTGGCACGCCGCGCGCAGATGCAAAGAGCTGGGATTTGGGTTATTGTAGTTTTGGTTAATCTGGTATGACTTCGCACGTTGTGGAAGCCGGGAATTACGATGATAATCTATTTTGTTGAAACGGAGAGCGAAGACCGGGAGTTCTTTTTTGACGCCCTGCCCTGTCATGAGCTGCACTTCGTCGATTCGTTATCCGAAGTCGGCGAAGATGCGGAGATCGTTTCGGTTTTCTTCAACTCCCGGATTGGAGTGCACTTTCTAAGCGCCCATCCAAACCTGAGGCTAATCGCCAGCCGCACCACGGCTTTCGACCATCTCGATACCGCGGCATGCCATGAATATGGGGTCAAAATTGCAGTAGTCCCAAGCTTTGCGGACCCGATCGTTGCCGAGCACGCTTTCGCGTTGATCCTGGCCCTCTCCCGACGGCTGCGTGAGGCGATGGTGGTCGGCAAGGGGCCGCAATCCACCCATCGTTCCGTGCGCGGGATGCAGCTCAAGGGCAAAACTTTCGGGGTCGTGGGTGCCGGGCGCGTCGGAATTCATGTGCTGCGGCTGGCAAAGGCATTTGGCATGAACGCCGTTGCCTACGATTTAAGGCCGTTGCCGATTTTGGCCAGCGCGTTGGAGTTTGAATATCTTCCTTTGGAAGAGCTCCTGGCCCGTTCGGATGTCGTCTCGCTCCACATTCCGCTGACGCTCTCCACCCGACACCTCTTCAACCGTGACACCTTCGCCATGTGCAAGCCCGGCATGATTCTGGTCAACACGGCCCGCGGCGCGCTCATCGACACCGATGCCATGCTCGAAGCGCTCGACAGCGGAATTCTGCGCGGGGTTGGGCTGGACGTTTTGGAAGAAGAACGCGTGCTCCAGCAGGAGACCATGGACATCATCGGCGAGCAGATCGTCAGTCGTCTGCAATCCGGCGCCGCGCCCGATGAAGTTCGGGGAGCGACTCCGGGCCGGGTGGATGAGTTGCAGCGCCTCATGCGCAACACGGCTCTTATTTCACGGCTGAACGTAGTTTTCACCCCGCATGTTGCCTTCAACAGTGTGGAAGCCGTGGCGAGCATGCATGCGGCCACCGCTGATAACATTCGGGCGTTCGCCGCGGGCGAACCTGTGAACTTGGTGGAGACCGGCGAGGTGCCTTAGGCCTGTCAGATTTCCACGGGAAGACCGATTTCAACGGTGCGGTTGCTGGGGAGCTTAAAGAACTCGGCGGCGTTCTGGGCATTGCGGCTCATAACGATGAAGGCGGCTTGCCGGCAGCGTCCCAATCCTTTGGTGCGAGTGGGCACCAGGGTTTCTCGTCCAAGAAAGAAGGTTGTCTTTTCCGGGTTGATTTCAAAATGCTGCAAGCCTGCCGCCGCGACGATTTCTGCTATCGTCGGGACTTCCATAAACCCAAAGCGGGCGGAGACCTGGAAAAAGCATCCATCCAAGGACTCCACTTCAATCCGGCATTGGCGCTCCCAATAAGGCACCCGTTCGGAAATAATATTTAGAACAATGTTACGTTCGTGAATGACATGGTTATGCTTCAGGTTCTGAAGCAGCGCATTCGGGGTCCCGACCGGAGAACTGGTAAAGAAGACCGCCGTGCCCTTGACTCTGTAGGGACTGTGACTCTCGGAAAGGATGCCCGAAAGGTTGATGGATGAAACAAACTCTCTCAAGGGCAGGGCAAGCTCGAACTGTTTCCGGATGCAGTTTCGCCCCATTTTCCAGGTGGTCATGAGGTAAAACAGGATGCAGCCGATCAAGAGCGGAAGCCATCCGCCATGGATCACCTTGAGCGCGTTGGAGGCAAAGAAGACCAACTCGATCAGCCCGAAGATCGCGCAAATGGCAAGAGTCGGAGCCGCTCTCCACTTCCATACCCGCCGCGCCGCGAAGTAAAAGAGGCTCGTGGTGGTCAGCATGGTAAGGGTCACGGCGATTCCGTAGGCGGAAGCGAGGGCCGAACTGCTCCGGAATCCGATCACCAGGCCAATGCAGGCGGCTCCGATCGCATAATTAAGCTGGGGGATGTAGATCTGCCCGGAGGCTTGATCGCTGGTATGGAGCACCTGCATACGGGGCAGGTACCCCATTTGCATGGCTTGGGTGGTGAGCGAGAAGGCGCCGGAAATGAGGGCCTGCGAGGCGATGATTGTGGCCAGGGTAGCCAGCAATACCATAGGCCAGAGCGCCCAGGATGGGGC
>Ga0194053_10002222_pt1 | contig 11741 bp, 9 predicted proteins | sample SepL228m_MetaG_FD_161684 | JGI IMG/M metagenome (GOLD analysis project Ga0194053, IMG submission 161684) | Anoxic zone freshwater microbial communities from boreal shield lake in IISD Experimental Lakes Area, Ontario, Canada - Sep2016-L227-8m | ecosystem: Environmental > Aquatic > Freshwater >... | reverse complement strand
AAAAAATTCAGGCAGTATTTTCTGAAGACAGTAAATTTTTCGTAGTAGGTATTGTAAATTTCTTTTTTCTTGAAAAACTTCCACAATCGTTCAATAATGTTAAGATTTGGGCTGTAGGATGGCAAAAACACCAAGCGAATTCTTTTATTCTTTTTCACAAATAACCGAACAAGTTCACTTCGATAATATCTTGCATTATCAAGGATCACGAAAACCTTACCGGTTTGCTGTTTTTGAAGCATCTCTTTCAGTAGACTTATTGTCGATTGGGCATTTATCATTTCCGTTTCCTGAATAATCACCGAATGATCCTCGAGATTATAAGCGCCGTTCAGATTGATCCGTTGCCTTCCAGTGTTGGCCTTGAGAACCATGTCCTGGCCTTTTCTGATCCAGCCATAGGCCGGCTGAGAGTTGTGCATTGGATGCACACCGTCCATAAAGTAAATCCTGTCTTCTGTGGCTTTCTTTTTTTGGATCCTTCGGTATTTTTTGATAAACGCTTTCTGAGCCTCAATATCTGCTTTCCCGGGAATGTGTTTGGGCTTCTTGTAAGTAAATCCAAGTTGGTGCAAAAGGCTTGTCATTCCTTTGGGAGTGTACTTTATCTTGAACGTCTTCTTAACAAAAGCACAAATTTCTTTCGCCGTGAGATACATAGTGCATTCAAGATGCTCTATAAGTTGAGACATCTGGGATTCGGTCAATTTACTCGTACCCCCAATATAATTGTCTTTAAGTAAACCTGGAATGCCTGTACGAATGTATGTTTCATGCCACCGCCAGACCGTAGAATTGTCAATCAGAAGGATACTGGCAATTTCAGCGTATTCGTATCCCTGGTCTAACAATAAAATGGCTTTGATTTTATCTCCTTGCTTCCGGCTGGAAGAAGCACGGTGGAGACCTTTTAATTTGTTCTTTTCTTCCGGTGATAGAAATCCAGTCATCACCTGCAAAGAAATATCCAAACCTGTCGCCAAAGGACTTAAAACTATTTTACTTTTGCACAGGTCATTGTTCATTAGCTTGCAATCTTATTCAGCATTGGTATAAATGGAGAATTTGTAAATATCTTCAGATATTTTTGTAAAATAATTTTCCCAGGAATAATTATACATAATTAATTTAATTTCCGCAATGGAAGTAATAGGTTTTTTATTTATAGTTTCAATTATCGTTTCGGCTAATTTTTGAATATCGAAATCTGATCTAACTACTAATTGTGTATTTAGGAGTTCATTGGAAAATTCATGATCCTTTGGAACAATTATTTTTTTAGCGCAGGCTAAGGCAACATATGCTGTAATATCGAAGTCCGCTAAATCTGCACTTATAAATACATTGCAAGAATTGTAATATGCAAGAACATCACTTTCATCGATAAAACCCGCAAAAAATACACTCTCTGAAATCCCTAATTGTGCTACGAGATTTTGCAAATAATATTTTTGTTGGCCAGTACCTCCAATTATAAGAAAAAGTTTCTTATTTTGTAAAAGTGAAATAGCGAAAGCTTTAATAATCAAGTCCACTCTTTTTTTCTCAACTAAGCGAGATAATGAAAATATCACGTTATGTTCATTGAGATTTAATGCATTTGTTATTTGATTTTTAACCTTATTTAACTCTTGATATATATTTAATGCGAAAGCGCCCTTAAGAACTTTTACATTGGTATTTTTATAGAGAATTGTAATTTCTGCTCTATTTTTCTCTGACAAAACATAAATTAGGTTTGAATATCTACCTCCAATATATGATATAATACCGGTGATTTCAGATTTCAAAATTGTTAAAACTGATTTTCTTGGTCTTTTTACTGAAATATATAATTTATAATCTTGATTTAAATTAAAAATTATAGGAATTTTTGATTTGAAAAAGTAACTATACTTTAACAAATCATCTGAGAATTGATAAAATGACCCATGTATAAAACAAATAATCTTTATCTTGTTTATTTTGAAAATATTTATCAGTATTAATGGGAAAGCTGATTGTGCGTTATTTGCCAATATTACTTGCCCTTTGAATTTTGATAAAATTATACAGAGCTTAAGAAAGTTTGATAAATGGTTTATTAAAGGGATAAACTTTAAAATTTCACATTCATATGAAAGTTGGTAAGGTGAATATCTGCCGTTAAAAATATTTTCAAAATTTGTTTTTTTCTTCAATAATAATATAGTATCTATATTAATTTTATTAAAAAAAGCAATACCTTCTAATAATAATTTTTCACCACCTCCTGAATATGTTATGGATCCTTTTAAGAACCAAATTACTGTATTTGATGGAGCCACAATTATACAAATGCTGAATGAGAATGCAAACTAATGTACAAATGCCTCTGCAAAAATAGTGTGATCCCCAACATGATCTTAGAAGTAATCGTTATTCCTTTGCAATCGATGGCCAACTTTTTATTAACGACTGAAGTTACAAGCTTAAAAGTGCGGCATAAATAGGCAGATAAAAAACAATGGGATAAAATAAAAGCCATCTTGTTATTGAATAAGGGTTAAGATTAAAGCGAAATTGCAGAAATCCTTTTGATTGATTATACCATTGTATGGCACTGGTATGAAACCCAATCACCGGTGGTACCAATGAGTTGCTTAATGACTATTATGTTGGAATTACGTGTAAGCAAACCGAAGTACAACTTGATAAAGAAATACAGAAAACTTAGGACAAACAAAGCCCCTGATGAAAGGATCTGTAAGCAGTAATTATACTGAATGAACTTAGGTTTGCAAAAGATTACACTTGGATTAATTGAAAATTGTCTGTCATTAAAGTTTGTAATTCAGGCCTGCATTTTTCCAAATGACGGAATAAATTCAGGCAGTATTTTCTGAAGACAGTAAATTTTTCGTAGTAGATATTGTAAATTACTTTTTTCTTGAAAAACTTCCACAATCGTTCAATAATGTTAAGATTTGGGCTGTAGGATGGCAAAAACACCAAGCGAATTCTTTTATTCTTTTTCACAAATAACCGAACAAGTTCACTTCGATAATATCTTGCATTATCAAGGATCACGAAAACCTTACCGGTTTGCTGTTTTTGAAGCATCTCTTTCAGTAGACTTATTGTCGATTGGGCATTTATCATTTCCGTTTCCTGAATAATCACCGAATGATCCTCGAGATTATAAGCGCCGTTCAGATTGATCCGTTGCCTTCCAGTGTTGGCCTTGAGAACCATGTCCTGGCCTTTTCTGATCCAGCCATAGGCCGGCTGAGAGTTGTGCATTGGATGCACACCGTCCATAAAGTAAATCCTGTCTTCTGTGGCTTTCTTTTTTTGGATCCTTCGGTATTTTTTGATAAACGCTTTCTGAGCCTCAATATCTGCTTTCCCGGGAATGTGTTTGGGCTTCTTGTAAGTAAATCCAAGTTGGTGCAAAAGGCTTGTCATTCCTTTGGGAGTGTACTTTATCTTGAACGTCTTCTTAACAAAAGCACAAATTTCTTTCGCCGTGAGATACATAGTGCATTCAAGATGCTCTATAAGTTGAGACATCTGGGATTCGGTCAATTTACTCGTACCCCCAATATAATTGTCTTTAAGTAAACCTGGAATGCCTGTACGAATGTATGTTTCATGCCACCGCCAGACCGTAGAATTGTCAATCAGAAGGATACTGGCAATTTCAGCGTATTCGTATCCCTGGTCTAACAATAAAATGGCTTTGATTTTATCTCCTTGCTTCCGGCTGGAAGAAGCACGGTGGAGACCTTTTAATTTGTTCTTTTCTTCCTGTGATAGAAATCCAGTCATCACCTGCAAAGAAATATCCAAACCTGTCGCCAAAGGACTTAAAACTATTTTACTTTTGCACAGGTCATTGTTCATTAGCTTGCAATCTTATTCAGCATTGGTATAACAATGGACGATTTTTGGCAAATAAGTTTCCCTAATTTGAAGCATAAAGTTACTAAGGTTTATTTACGGTTTAACATCACATTATTTTTCAGTCTGAACGTGTCGTAATCATCACACATTCAACTTTTAGCCTGATTAAAGATAGTTTTTCTGTTTTTCAACCGGTAGCTTTTCCCAGTCAGTTTGATCACTTCCGAGTGGTATAAAAGTCTGTCAAGCAGAGCAGCAGCCAGGGATTCATCATTCAGTAACTGAGCCCACTCCTTTGGATTTTTATTCGTTGTAATGATAAATGAAGACCGCTCGAACATTTGGTTTATCAGTTGAAAGAGCCCCACAGCGATCTCTTTTTCCAAAGGGAACATCATGATGTCATCGATCACCAGTAATTGCGCCTTAAGCAGCCGTTTGTATTCTGCAGCAGCAATGGCCGTGACAGATTTCATCCGGATCACATGAACAATCTGGTCGATGCTGCGGAACATGGCACGATAGCCGTTTTTTAGCGCATCATAACAAAGCCCGGCTGCAATATATGTTTTCCCGGTCCCACTGGGACCCGTAAGCATCAGATTAAAGTGCTGGTCAAGCCAGAGCAGTTCGCGCAGCTGACGAAGTTGCTGGATGGATATCCCGTTAATAAATGAAGGGTTATATTCATCAAGATCATGCTGCAAAGGAAGTTTAGCCGATTTCATTCGCTTTACCTGATCACAGGCATCTCTGTACTTCGACTCTTTATCCAGCATGCTCAGGGAGTATTCAAGATAGCTGATCTTTGTTTTCTGGGCTGTTTCCAACAGCGGTTCTATGCCGCCGATAAGGCCGTGAAGTTTAAGATCACGGGCTTGGTCTTTAAACAGTTCAAGTCGTTCCATAGCCTATTGAATGATGGTTTGATAATCATTAATATCACTCAACTGGGGCTCATACTGCATCATAAATGAAGCATCACCAACGGGCATCAGGATGTTAATCTGGGATAAATCAACCGAGGGTGAAGCCTTCACTTGTTTATAGGACCTTAGAACATCACAAAATTCAGTGGCCGAGTATAATCGGTTTTTCTGACAATACTCCAGTGTTTTTAAGGCCAGAGCAGTCTCACTGATGACCAGTTCCTTTTTGATCAGCATCATCTGATCCCGCACGTAACGGGGTTTTTCCTTACGGATATGTTCGAGAAAAATGGTGGCCAAGGATTGGTTTGTAAACAAAGCACTTACCTCTTCGATGAGGTGTTGCACTTTTTGAGAGGTATCCCGCTGGTTATTGGTATTACGGACTGTGCGCCCTTTGCCACAAGCAATGGCATGATTTGATAACAACCGGGAGTCCTGGTTATAGATCTCCAGTGAGCGTGCTTTCAACTTGACAACCACCGTGGTACCAGGCCCCTGATAGGTGCCAATGGGAACATCGTACTGATTGCCTTTAAAACTGATCACGTTATCTTTTCGAACATGGTAAGTGGTTTCAGATTCGGTCAATGGAATGAACCCAGTAAAGGAAGCCAAAAACGCTTTTTCGATCAACCATTCCTGACAAGGAATTCGCCTGATAGAGTCATGTTCTTTGGCATTTCCAGTGCGCCCAAGCCACCCGATCGACTGCTCGTTCAACACTTCGAGGGTAGAAAACATTCGGCCCCGCAAAAAACTCTGTTTAACATATTTGACTACGTTCTCGATCTTGCCTTTGCTTTCGGGATCTGCTTTCCGGCAAAAATGAAGCTTGAACTTTCGTTGCTGAACATATCGGCTAAACTCATCTGTAAGTAAAAGATCTCCATCGTTTTCATCCCTGAGCAACGTACAGTCCTGGTCGAACACAACTTCTTCGGTAATTCCTTCATAGAAAGCAAATGCCAGATCCATGGATTCTACTACAAAACGAGTGGTGATTGGGTTAAGAGTAAAACGCACATATTTTTGCCGGCTTCTGGCGAGCAGCATGCTCATAAAATACACTCGCTTGCGGCTTCCATCGTTTACTCCCATGATATACTGTCCAAAATCAACCTGGGCTTGCTGGCCATAAGGAAGTTGCTCAACCTGTTGATATTGCCTGGTACTTCCTCTCAGTTTAGGAATGTTATATCGTTTTCTGACATAGCCAACAAAGTTAAAGACCGTTTTAGAGGCTACTTTGAAGATATCAGGATAATTCTCTTTCAACCAATCATCGATTTGAGCTGCAGAACAATCCGGACAACCTTCCAGTCTCTCTTTAATAAACAGCTCGTACGGTTTAAGTTTCTTTTGCCGGTGTTGCATTCGAAGGAGCATCTGTTGAAAAGTATCTTCACTCATATGAAGGTATTTTCGCACAGTTTTAGGGTCTTTGCCGGTTTCCCTGCAGATTTGGGCAACCTTGTACTTTTTCTCAAAAAGTTCTTTAATTTTGTAATACATGGTTTGTCTTTTAAACTGTGTCGTCATGAGCCTTTTTCTTTTTTGGTTCGCACCTTAAAGTTAAAAAGGCTTTGACGTTTTATGTGACAAACCAGGGAATCTTATTTACGAAAAAACAGGGATTGTTATTTGCCGTTTACAGGATCTTCATGGACGGAGTTCATCCGATGCATAAGCTTGTTCAAATCTGGCTTGATGTTTATTATCCATACTTTTCTGAATCCCTCGTTAAATCAGGATATTAGAACTTATGTTCAATTTTTGTCATGTACTTAAAAAGTACTTAAACTTTTTTTAAAATAGCAATTGCATTCCAGGAATTCTCTGTTGGTGTGGTTTTGGTTAAAAATTCAAAGCAATTTAATAAACATAATTCTGTACGTTCAAAGAATTGTTTCAATTCAGGAATAAAAAAATATCGCATAGGATGATCCTCTTGAGTTTCAAAAAGTTCATTAGATTGTTTATTTTTAACAATCATATCAAAGTGGACGTTAACTATATTATTGATTGTTTGAATATTTGGAGTTGATATTCTAGTGATGGAAATAGTATTATTTGACAACTTTTTTATTTTACTTTCTGGTTTAATTGATAAGACCGCTGGGCCATACCAAAAATCTACAATTATTAAGCCATTATTGTTGAGATGATTTTTCATTGTTTCTAATGCATTCAAAACATCTATGTTTGTGGGCAAATAGCTAAAGACGTGAAAAAGTGCGACTACAACATCGAATTTCTTAGTTGTTCTAAACGATCTTATATCTCCTAAAGAAAAATTCAATTTATTGTTAGATATATTATTGCAACATGCAACGTTGATCATTTCATCACTTAAGTCTACACCAAGCACCTCGAAGCCATTTTGGGCAAAAATATGAGCATGCTTTCCTGTTCCACAGCCAAAATCCAACATAGTATTTGCTTGTGGATTTATTTCTTTTATTAATCCAATTATGTAATCAACTTCTTTTGAATAATTTTTATCATTATAAAGTAAATCATAGGATTCAGCATACAGTTTGTTAAAAACTTTCATAGATTATTTCTTTTAATTTATTTGCCACAAAAATAATACTTTCGTCAGTTAGACCTAACCCACTTGGTAAATAAAATCCGTTTTGTGCTATATTATCAGCTACTGGATATAAACTTGTATTAAATTTATTATATTTTTTTAAAGCAGGTTGGCTGTGCATCGGATAAAAAAATGGTCTTGTTCCTATTCCTGAAATTTCTAATTTTTGCATAATATTATAGGCAGATTGTTTGATTCTTTTATCGAGCACTAATCCAAAAACCCAAAAGATATTCTCAGCATAAATTGTTTTTTCTAAGGGTAATTGGATACCTACTAAATCTTTTAATAGCGCCAAATACATTTTACCAATGTGGCGTTTTCTTTCAATAAACTCATCAAGTCTTTCCAATTGAGCTAGGCCAATGGCAGCTTGCAAATTAGTGAATCTATAATTCCAGCCAAGTTCTTCATGTAAGAACCGTCTTTTTGGAATGAAACATAAATTTCTAAGAGATTTACATTTATTTGCCAAATATTCATCATTAGTGACAATCATTCCTCCTTCACCAGTAGTAATATGTTTATTAGGGTAAAAACTAAAACAGCTTATATCGCCAAAACTACCACATTCTTTTTGATTATATTTTTGACCATGCATTTCAGCGGCATCCTCAATTATTAAGAGATTATATTTCTTTGCAAGTTCAATGACTTTATCCATTTGTACTGGTAGACCATAAATATGGACAGCCATAATTGCTTTTGTTTTTTTGGAAATTTTTTGTTCGATTGCATTGACCTCAATATTCCAAGAAGTTGGATCTGAATCTACATAAATTGGTATTGCACCCGATCTTACAATTGCTGCCGCGCATGAGATTATTGTGAAAGTAGGCATTATTACTTCATCTCCTTTACCAATTCCTAAAGCAATTACAGCTAAATCTAAAGCAACAGACCCATTACACACGGAGATTCCATATTTTCTATTGACTCTTTTTGAGAATTTTTCCTCAAATTCTTTTACAAAAGGTCCATCAGACGAAATCCAACCTGAATCTATGCATTCATTTAGATATTTCTTTTCATTACCATTTAATAATGGTGTATTTACAGGTATATAGTTTGACATATCAGTCTTTTTATTAATCATTTGCGGTAAATATATTGCAATATATTTGGCTTAAACCTTACCTTATCATTTGTTCCTAAATAGGGTCCTTGTTTAAATTCAAAGAAAAAAGCGTCCTCTAAAATTTCAAATGCATGACCACCTGATATAAGGAGAACAATATCACCACAGGTTAAATTTTTACTTTCTAAGTATTTTTTACTCTCTGAAAATAAATCAATCCTCATACTTCCCTTTTTTAACAAAATTATTTCTTGAGTAGCGGTAATTTTTCTGGTTATATGTTTGTGAACATGAGCATCAATAATTTTTCCTTTAGGATGTGACATTGATGCTACTTGAAGAAAACTTTTCTCAGAAGTAATGAAATTGATATCCTTTTCAGATTCAAAATTACTCCTTATTATCATTGCAACAATTTCATTATTATTATATACAGTTTCAATCATACTAAAAGGAATTTATTATTCGTTTCTGGAGGGTTGGAGTCCAAGTTTTATGCATCATCTTAAACTCCCATCCCATTTTTTCTGCAAGTTGTAAGTTCTTCTCTAATATATCACCATGTACTTGTTTTACATATTGATCTTGCTTATCATTAGGGACAAAATATGAAAAAAATGCTGGATGACTTATTTTAAGTTCATCTATATATTCAGGGTAACTATGATCAGAAGAATTTGCCCAAAATAATTTATCCGTTGGAGCTCTGCCATCAAACCCAAATAAATAGACATTTTTTGATAAAGTACAACCAAGAGGTATAAGAATGCAATTTAAAATATTCCCAACGGCGGGTAGAAAAAATGAGTCTACGATATTTAAGTTAGCTTCTTTTTTATAGTTAAAAGGTATTGGTACTAATTTTTCTTCCAATTCACTGAATTCTCTGATAACGATTGGATGGAAAAGAGATGGATATACAAAAATTGTGTTAGTTTCAACTAATCTTTTCTTTAAATCATTTCTAAATGCTCTTGCATGACTAGAAAAACCAAAATGATAGATTGCGTCAGCAGCAACTATAAAATGAGGATTTATTTTTTTCCATAAATCAGAATCTTTAACAATAGTATTGCAGACAACACGAAATCCATCATTAAAGTTATGCTTTTTCGCACTTGGTAGAGAGGGGCCAGTTCCGAAAAGATAAGCTTTAGTAAAGTTGTTGACTCTTAAATTTTCTATATGTTTTCGAAAAATGGACCTGGATTTTTCTAGATTAATTTTTTCGAGTGATTGCGAATATGTAAACTTAAACCAACTCCAGCCATCCTTCGGATTATGATATTGATCAATGTTATAAAAGTTACTTCGAAAAGAATAAAGCTTTAATATAAAATTATTTGTCACATTAAAGGTTAATATAGGATATGGTAGAAAATAATATTGAAAAGAATTTGTAGTAAGTAATATTGGTGCCTTATTATCTGGTAAAAAGAATTCTAATCGACGCATTATTTCATTATAAAAGTTATTATTAACAGGTTTTTTGTAATGTATTATTATTTTTTTTGAAAAAAAGCAATTACAAATATTCTGTATTGAATGTACAATATTTACTATAATTATTTTTATTATCACTTTAAAACTAACCATAATATTTATTTTCATAAAAATTATAAAATAGAAGTGAAGAAAATGACATAAAAGATTGAAAATGTCACAAATATTATAAAAGAAGGCAAAAAAACTGTTTTCTCAAAACTGAAAAATGATTGTCCTATTGATTTATATGATAATTTAGGGCAATACCAACTATAAAAAGACAAGTATCCAATAATAATTGAAACTGGGAATGCAAAAACACTAATGTATTTAAATAGCAGCAAACAAGAGATTATATATATAGATCCAGTAATTGTGTTTGCAATATGCCAAATAATATGGTTAGTAGTGGAATAAAGTTGAACATGCATTGCTCCGTACCTTTCAATAAAGAAACCATAGCCAAATAGAAGCCAAAGTAAAGGACTTATAAAAGACGTATTACTTTTTATATATGAAAGAAAAAAAGGTGCGAATAATGCAACTCCAATAAAACCAATAATGAAAGTAATATAAGATAAGCGCATTCCACGTTTCGCAATATTTATAAGATCAGTAATATTTCCTTCTGCTCTTAGTTTGGTTAAAAGTGGGATCTTTGTATAGAATGGGCCTAAAGAAAAGGAGATAACGATTTGTATAAACCTGTAACCTAATAAATATGATGCGACAGCTTGTACATTATCTATTTGGGCAACAATTAAACCACTAGCTTGAATTACGATATTTGACATAAAAACTCCAATTGCACTTTTCCAGGCGCTAGGCCAAATAATTTTAAAGATAGGTTTATAAAATATTTTTGATTTAAATGTGAGAAAAACTCCATTTTCTATGGTTCGACAAAGAGCGTAATTGCGAATTACATTAATAATCATCCAGATATAACTAAATATTACAAGAATTAGTAATGACCCGAATAATTTTAGGGCGATAAAACTAAATACAATTTGAATAAATGAAAAAAATGTATTCCAACGAGCAACAAGTGCGACCTTGTTTAAACCATTTAAATAAAAAACATATACATTGCCAAAAAAACTTACCGTACATGCAATTATCACAAAAAACCAAGCAACTATTGATTGCTCTATGAAAGGTACCTGAATTATAGTTTTATAAATTAAAATTGATCCCACAACACTATAAAGTAAAAAGGTAATTAAAGTGAGAATTAAATATATTCGCTGTATAGTACCCCAGATTTTTTCGATAAGTTCCCAATTAGGATTTAAAACATCTAACGATTTTTCAACATTAACAAGAACAGTAGCTTCTAATAATCGTTTTTCCGTGAGCCCTGCATAACCGTAAGAAATAAATCGAATAAATGTATCATAAAACCCAAAATCTACAAATAATTGAATGATATTCAAAGTTGAGAATAAATACCAAAGTGCTATCTCCGCAACAGTTAATTTTGTTAAAATCAAGGGTAAAACTACGATTGTACTAGATAACCTTGCAATAACACTTAACCATGTATTTAAGGTTGCAGAACCCCATCCATATTTAATTATTTCATTAATTTTCGTTAGAAGTGGTGAAGTTGTATCGTTCAAACTGAGCTTTAGCACTTTGATTTTATTATATATTGGAATACACTAGCGTTGCGTTGTTTTTAACTTAAGTTCTTTGAAAAGCTTGATAATTCTACGTTTGCTGAGATTTTCATCGAGCAACGATTTGAAAAGAGTTTTATCGTCCTTTGTGCAAAATACTCGGTATG
>Ga0194053_10002220_pt1 | contig 11751 bp, 8 predicted proteins | sample SepL228m_MetaG_FD_161684 | JGI IMG/M metagenome (GOLD analysis project Ga0194053, IMG submission 161684) | Anoxic zone freshwater microbial communities from boreal shield lake in IISD Experimental Lakes Area, Ontario, Canada - Sep2016-L227-8m | ecosystem: Environmental > Aquatic > Freshwater >... | reverse complement strand
AAGTGTAAGTTCGTGAAGCGCCGTTCGTAAAGCGTGAAACGAAAGAATCAATGAAGCACGATATGCGAAATACGGGATACGTTTCACGAACGACGCTTCACGAGACGCGCGATACGAAAAAAAGGAGAGATTTATATGGCAAATATACCTGAATCTGAAAAGAGTAATCTAAAAGATAAGCCCGGCAAGCCTCAATCACTGCGGGTTTTGATGGTTGAGGACTCGGAAGATGATGTCCTGCTGACAATACTGGTACTGAAAAAAGGTGGTTACGATCCTGTATATGAAAGGGTGGAAACCGCCGCAACCATGAAAAAAGCCCTTTTGGAGAAGCAATGGGACATCATCCTTTGCGATTATAAAATGCCGCAATTCAATGCGCCATCAGCCATTGGCCTGTTAAAAGAATCAAACATTGATATTCCCATCATAATTGTGTCCGGAACTATCGGCGAAGAAACGGCCGTGGAGTGCATGCGGTTAGGCGCGCATGATTACATCATGAAGGGCAATTTATTACGTCTCTGTCCCGCCATAAACAGAGAGCTACAAGAGGCAGATTCAAGAAGAAAGCGCAGACAGACGGAGGAAGAACTGCAAAGAGAACAGATCATGCTTGCACGGACCGAGGGTATTGCCCATGTCGGAAGTTGGGAATGGGATATCGCAAGTGACACGGTGACCTGGTCTAAGGAGTTGTTCCGGATTTTCCAGCGAGAACCACGGGAAGGAGCACCGAGTTTCGCCGACCATCCATCCTTCTATCACCCTGATGATATGGCGCGCCTAAGACAGGTCGTCGAGGGCGCCATCGCGGATGGAACTCCTTACGAGCTTGAACTCCGAGCCATTCGGAAAGACGGTGTGACAAGGATTTGTGTGGCACGTGGATTCGCTGAAATAGCTCCGGGCAGGCAACCGATCTGTCTGTTCGGCTCATTACAAGACATTACCGAACGCAAACAGATGGAGATTTCATTACGGGAAAGCGAGGAGCGCTATCGCAACTTGTTTAACAGCACACCTTCAGGGTTGTTTAACCTTGACCTCAAGGGACGCGTTTGGCATGTCAATACCGCCTTTCTCCAGATGTTCGGGTACCCTGATCAGGAATCTGCCAAGGGCGCTGATTTTTTCAGCCTCTGCCACGATGACGCTGATGCCCAACGACTGCAGAATCTTCTGGAAACCAGGGGCTCTGTCACCAGAATAGAAATGTGCCTGATCCATCTCTCAAAAAAGATAATCTGGTGCAGGATGACTATTTGGCGGTCTGTTGATTATTCAGGAAAGACAGTTGGTTATGACGGACTAATTGATGATGTATCAGAATATAAAATGATTTCCAAGTTGCTCAATGACACCAACACCAATTTCGACGATCTGGAGTAAAATCAGCAAGCAGGATATGCCGCACTCATATTGGAAGAAAATATGGCTGAATATACCGAAATACCGATAGGCAATGTTAAACCGGGAATGTTTATAGAGTTTAAACTGGCCTGGTTTCGGCATCCTTTTTATACTAATTCTTTCCGGGTTACCTCACTGCTGGAAGTCGAAAAGCTGATTACAGCGGGCATCCGCAAAGTAAAATATTATCCCGCGCGAAGTTATGTCACCTTCGCGGAAACGTCGACAATAACACCGGCGCAGGTTACACCTCCTCCCCCGCAAAAACAAAACGATAATTCCGATCTGGATAAAGCCCTGCAACAAAAGCAGCAGCAATTGCAGGCATTACAAAAACGAATAGACGGATTGGAACAGGAATACAAAAAGGTTTTCAACCGGATTGCACACATAGAGCAGTTGCTGCAATCCGATGTCCCGGCCGGTGTCACGGCGACGCACGAGTTTGTTTCTCACACCGTCGATGAGATGGTTCAGGAGATGGAACTTTTTGCAAATATGATTACTGCCCAGCCAACAAAGGAAAGGGTTGAATCAACTCATCGCTTGAATGTCTGCTATCTTTGTCTTGTATTGGGGAGTGCCATGGGTCTTTCCCGGATGCAGTTGTATGATCTGGGTGCGGCGGCCATTCTTCATGACATTGGCAAAATCAAGATCCCCCGGGAGATTATGTTGAAACATCCGCCATATACTCTAGCGGAAAAACAATTTCTGGAACTTCATCCCCTGCATGGCGTCAAAATCCTCTCTGCCGTAAAGAGCATTAATAAAACTGTGCTCGATACTATATATCAGCACCATGAAAGGATTGATGGTACTGGTTATCCCCGTAAATTAACCGCTCTGAATATAGCACTAATGGCCAGGATCATTGCTGTTGCCGATACCTACGATAACATTTGCAATCGCTACTACCTCAAAAGGCTGCTGACACCGCACGAAAGCCTGTCTTACATGTATACCCGTCTGCGTGATGGTCTATCGATTGATATTATCGAAACTTTTGTCAAAACAATCGGTGTTTATCCGCCGGGGTGCTTCGTTGAGCTCTCCGACGGCAACATAGGACTTGTCATTGCGACCAATAAGAATAAAACTACTCGCCCGACAATTATGGTTTACAATGAAGATGTGCCCAAAGAAAAGCCCATCATCATTAATATGAGTGAAGAGGAAGGTTTGGCCATCGTGCGCGGCATTATTCCCGCGGAAGTTCCCGCAAAAATTATTGCGTATCTCCAGCAAGGTGACAATTCAGGCTTGTTTTTAACATCCCTTGCCGGCAAATAATCACACAGACAAACAAATAGCGCTTCTAATTTTGTGGCAATGGGCCGCAGTCTTAAGAGGCGGCATTTCTATTTTTTCAAAAACGATATTACTTCCTGAATATCCGGTAATTGTTTTATGGGATAGACTTTGACAAAGATTGCCTCTCTTTTTTCATCAAGGATGATGTTGGCGCGTTCTGACATGCCGAAGGGCTCAATAAATATTCCCAGGCGGGAGGCAAGCCCGCCGTGCGGCCAGAAATCAGCCAGTAAATCAAGATTAGCAATGCCCAGGCTTGCCGCCCATGCTTTTTTGCAGGGGACGGAATCGACTGAAATTCCCAGCGGTATTGTATTGCAATCCTGAAAAGTCTGATAATTGACTTCCAGCGATTGCATTTGCTGCGAGCAGACAGGCGTCCAGGCCAACGGGTGAAAAGACAATAATATTTTTTTGCCCGCAAAACCGGTGGTGTTGACGGCAAGGTCTTTATGGTTCTTTAAAGTAAAATCTCCGAAATTATCACCGATTTTTATTCTGGACATTTTCCCGCTCCTTTTTTGGCGATTGTTGGTTGACTCTTTATTTATCAGCTTCTGGATACCGGCCTTCGAGGCCGTGTCGCAACCCTCGTTTGTCATTGCGAGGAGTCCCTTGGACGACGTGGCAATCACAATACTATCAACTGCTTATGAGATTGCCACGCCGTAACCTAAAGGTCATCATGACCTGAGAGTCGGCTCGCAATGACAATTGCGGCACAGTCTACTTCGCCGGTATGACAAAACACGGCTTTCTGACTTGTTACGGTTTCATCATCTATTAACCATTTTTTAACGCGGCATGCGCTGCTGCAAGCCTTGCAATCGGAACCCGAAAGGGAGAGCAGCTTACGTAATTCAATCCGGCAATATGACAAAATTCAATCGAGTTCGGATCTCCTCCATGCTCACCGCAAATACCCAGCTTCAAATCCGGTTTTGTTTTGCGTCCCTTTTCTACCGCCATTTTTACAAGCTGTCCGACACCGTTTCTATCCAGAGTTTTAAACGGATCAACCGGCAGGATCTTCAAATCCACATATTCCGGCAGAAACTTGCCCGCATCATCACGGCTGAACCCGAAGGTCATCTGCGTCAGATCGTTTGTGCCGAAGGAAAAGAATTGCGCTTCCGTGGCAATCTCATCGGCGGTCACCGCGGCTCGAGGGACCTCAATCATTGTTCCCACAAGATAATCTACTCTCACGCCGGTCTCACTCATCACCTTCTCGGCTGTCGCAACTATTATGTCTTTCTGCATCTTCAGTTCAGTAACGGTTCCTACAAGCGGAACCATAACTTCCGGTTTAACATTAACCTTTTCTTTTTTCAGTTGACATGCCGCTTCAAAAACTGCTCTTGCCTGCATTTCCGTAATCTCCGGATATGTAATGCCCAGGCGGCATCCCCTGTGACCCAGCATGGGGTTAAATTCGTGCAAGGCCTCAACCTTGGCCTTAATTTCCTTCACGGAAATGCCCATATCACTGGCCATTTCCTGCTGATTCTTTGCTTCATGCGGGACAAACTCATGCAGCGGTGGATCAAGCAGCCGAATGGTAACACCGAATCCCTCCATCGCCTTGAGAATACCGTAAAAATCTTTTCTCTGCATTTTTAAAAGTTTGGCCAGGGCCTTCTTTCTGCCTTTGAGATCATCGGCAAGAATCATCTCTCTCATGGCCTTGATTCTATCGCCTTCAAAGAACATGTGTTCTGTCCGGCAAAGGCCAATGCCTTCAGCGCCAAAATCGTGGGCGACTTTGGCATCGTGGGGAGTATCGGCATTGGTTCGTACATCCAGCTTTCTGAACTCATCCGCCCATTTCATTATTATTCCGAAATTGCCGGAAAGAGCCGCCTTCACAGTCGCCACGGTACCCAGCATAACTTCGCCTGTGGAACCATTGAGTGATATGTAATCTCCCTGTTTTATAACTTTACCCGAAACCCGGAATTCTCTTTTGGTGTAATTTATTTCCAGCTCGCCGCATCCCGATACGCAGCATTTACCCATGCCTCTGGCGACAACCGCGGCATGTGATGTCATACCGCCGCGCGCGGTTAATATGCCCTGAGATGCGTTCATGCCCCGCAAATCTTCCGGCGAGGTTTCAATCCGGACAAGGATTACTTTTTCGCCCCTGTTTTTCCAGTCATCAGCATCTTCCGCGTTAAACACAACCCGGCCTGTGGCAGCCCCCGGAGACGCGGGAAGTCCTTTGGCAATCACATTTCTTTTTGCCTTTGGATCGAAAGTGGGATGGAGAAGCTGATCAAGCGATGAAGGATCAATTCTCAAAAGCGCCTGCTTCTTATCAATAAGGCCTTCATTAACCATATCCACCGCTATATTCACCGCGGCAGGGGCGGTTCTTTTGCCATTTCTTGTTTGCAGCATCCAGAGCTTCCTGTTTTGAATGGTAAATTCAATATCCTGCATGTCATGATAGTGGCTTTCCAGTTTTTTATAGACACCGTCCAGATCGCTATAAACTTCCGGCATATATTCTTCCAGCGACTGGAATTTTGTTATTCTGTCTTTTTCGCTGACACTATTTTCTTTTGCCCATCTCTTTGATCCTTCAATGGTTACCTGCTGAGGCGTTCTGCTTCCAGCGACAACATCCTCGCCCTGCGCGTTTACCAGATATTCTCCGTAGAATCTTCTCTCGCCATTTGAGGGATCGCGGGTGAACGCTACACCTGTCGCACAATCATCGCCCATATTGCCAAAAACCATGGCCTGAATATTAACTGCCGTGCCCCAGTTGTCGTCAATGTCATTCATTTTCCTGTATAAAATCGCTCTTTCATTCATCCATGAATTCATTACCGCGCCGATAGATCCCCATAACTGCTCAAGCGGATCGGAGGGAAATTCTTTTTTGAGTTTTTTCTTGATGAGCTCCTTATATCTTTTAACAAGCTCTTTTAGATCATCAACACCAAGATCCAGATCCATTTTAACTTTTTTCTTTTTCTTTAACTCATCCATGATGACTTCAAACGGATCATGTTCATCTTTGGATTGGGGCTTGAGACCCATGACGACATCACCATACATCTGAATGAATCTGCGATATGAATCCCAGGCAAATCTTTCATTACCGGATTTTTTTATTATGCCTTTGATTGTATCTTCATTTAATCCCAGGTTCAGAATTGTATCCATCATCCCCGGCATTGACGCCCTCGAACCGGACCGAACAGAGAGCAAAATAGGATTTTCATTATCTCCGAGCTTTGCTCCCATAGTATCTTCGACTTTTTTCAAAGCCTCATAAACTTCTTCTTTGAGCCCTGCCGGATAATTTCTGTTGTTTTTATAATACTCTACACAGACCTCTGTAGTGATGGTAAAGCCAGCAGGGACAGGGATTCCAATCTGACACATTTCCGCCAGATTCGCGCCCTTGCCACCAAGCAGGTTTTTCATTTCCGCCTTACCTTCAGTTACGTTTCCACCGAACAAATAAACCATTTTTCCCATGACAATTTCTCCTGTTAATGAAAATTTTTACAACATTTTTTAAACGCCGGAAGTATAGGGAAAGCTCTCTTCGATGTCAATCAAATAATGGTCAAAAAATGTTAAATTAAGGGTAATGTCAATTCCCCCTGAAAGCAGATAAAAGCTTGATAAAATCAAGTGAGTTGATATAGGTGGAACAGGAAATTTATTTACAGCGGAGGATATGGATATGACTTTTAATCTCAGCGACAGGATGAAAAAAATATTGGCAGCCATAGTCGCGGGCATATTGGGCAATCTGCTTTCTTTTTTATCCAGCCTTTTGACCCCGATGCACCCGCAGGTAACCTTTGATTTTTCACACCTGGCCACCTTTTTAGTTGCCATCGCCTTCGGACCTCTTTATGGCCTGATTGCCGGTGCCATCGGTTCCATATATCCATATTTTCACTACGCTGTGTTTGGGATTTACGGCCCGGTTTTCGGCCTGGCCATAATATTTGGCAAAGCAATGACCGGCTTTGTCTGCGGATTTCTTCGAAGCAGGATGCCGGTATTCCTGGCGGTAAACATTTCATTTATCCCGGAATCACTCTATACATTCGGGTTTCTTCAACTAATGACGTTATGCTTACCGGAAGGCACCATAAATTGGATGATAATCTCCGGTATCATCACCGAAGGATGGGTTGAGGTAATAATATTTTCGTTTCTCATTGACACGGTAATGCGACGCAGAGTCGTCGAAACGGCAGTCTTGCTGCTGGAGATATTTATTATCATGTTTCTTGTTCATAAAGAATTCATTCACACATTGCTGGTTCTGCTTTTGATTACACTTATCACCCTAGTTCTCTTTGAGTTGATCAAACCATTCATAAAAAAGAAGTCGGGAAGTGATATAAAGGATAAAGATCATGAAGAAAAAACTAATGAAAAAATTGGTAAATAGGGTGCAAAATCTTCCGTAGCACCAATTTATCGGGGCTGTTCCCCCAATTTCTCAAATCATCCCCGCACCGGCATCAAATGCCCGCAGATTTATCTTGCATTTATCGGCAGCCATATCTTTGGCTATTTCTTTTTCAAAGGCACGGCGGTCGATGGGCAACAGCGCCGTTTTCGCCAATGCCCCGATCATTACTATATTGCTCAGAATAGGATTACCCAGCTCTACCGCTGCAACCGTTGCATCAATTATCCAGCTTCGCGCGGTCAATTTCTTGAAGGTTGATTCAATTTCTGCAAGCGATGGATAGGAAAGCTCGCCGGTTATTACACCGATCGGATAAACTACACGGGAATTAATTAAAGCCACAACCTCCGGATGACCATAACGAGTCAAAACTCGCAGGGCTTCCGCCGGCTCCAAGCCAATGATAATATCCGCCCTGCCCTGCGGAATTTGAGGGCTGAGCACTGATTCCCGCGATATGCGTAAATGGCTCATCACCGAACCGCCACGCTGAGACATGCCAAAGGTCTCACCGATGGTGACAAAATATCCGGCTGTAACAAGCATGCCGGCCAAAACGCGGGAAGCCAGAACATTACCCTGACCGCCGACACCGGTGATGATCACATTCATCGGATCCTTGTGTGGCGCATGCCGGGTCGCCACATCTTGTCCCGCTGAAGCGGGACAGTTCGGCTTACCAATTTCAATACACTGCGTTTTCGAAATTGGAGACTCACTGCCGCCGCGGTATACTTTGGAATGCAACTTGGTATCAGATACGCGGTGCTTCATCTAATTTATGACCTCCGTCTTCGTTATTGCTTTCTGCGGGCAAATTGAATAGCAAACACCACAGCCGGCGCAAATTACTTCATCCACTACCGCCTTCTTTTTTGTTCGATCCCAGGTCAGCGCCGGACAACGGAATATCCGCGTGCATAAGCGGTTACAGCCGCAGGACTCTCCCAGGCAAAGTTCTTCATTGACCTTCACGTCAAATATTTTTTTGCCTTTTTTCTCGGGACTAAGTGCGCAGGCCTGACGAAGGATCAGGACTTTGACCGACCCTTTCTCCGCCAGAAACGAGGTCAATATTTTGCTCGTGGCTTCCAGGTCAAACGGATCGCCAATTCTTACTTTCGCCCCGATGGCGGAGCAGATCGCGGCAATCTCGACTGCGGGAACCACATCTTTGAGCGCGCTTGTCGTTAATCCGGGATGGGGCTGAAAACCTGTCATGGCCGTGCCCGCGTTATCCAGAACAATGAAGGTGATGTTTGCGCGGTTGTGCTGCGCGTTAATCAGTGCGGGAATTACAGCGTGATAAAACGTGGAATCACCACAGACAGTAAGAATAGGTTTATCGAAACCAAAAGACCCAAGCTTGGCAAAACCACTGGCCAGGCCTGTGCCGGAACCCATGGAATGCAACGTGGGCATGGTATGGTAGCCTGTTGCCGGAGAAAGAGCTGCCATCGAATAACAGCCAATGTCGCCACAGACAAAACCATGTCGACCATCAAGCGCGATGGCGTTGTGGATATTCCAAAATGATGCACGATGCGGACAGCCTGCGCAAAACGTTTGTTCGCGTGCCGGGATTAAGGCTGCCGCCTTTTGCAATTCCTTAGTATAAGCGGCAGGCAGCGATTTATACTTTAACTTCATAATTTTCGCCAGCGCAGCCGCAACAAGATCAGGATTGAGTTCTCCAATAGCAGGTAATGTTCCATCAATTTTGCCGTAAAAAGTTTTGATTCCTAATTCTTTGAGTATTCCCGCAGCCAGAACTTTCACGTTTTCTTCCAGAAACGGTAAAACTTCCTCCACAATCATTATTTTACTGGTCAGGCGCAAATATTTTTTGAGCAGTTTTTGCGGTAGTGGCCAGGTGGAAGCAAGTTTTAAAATCCCGACGCGCTTCTGTAAATTAAGCATTTTGATTGCTTCCTGACTATAAAGGAAACATGCGCTGCTGGTGATGATGAGCAGTTGGGGTCTCGCCGGCCCAACATACTGGTTGAAAGGACTTTTTTCAAACAGCGCCTCGGCCTCTTTGAGCTTTCCCTGATGGAGCGCGTGTTTGGCGACAACCGGCGTACTGATCATCGGCCCTGTTTGCGAATCCATCACCGGCCCGTCATAATCAAACTTGGCCTGCCTGAATTTGGAGGGCAGCTTCCCGCAGATCACATTGCCGCTGGCGTGCGACATGCGAGTTACAGAGCGCAGCATGACTACATTACCGATGGTTTCTGACAATTCAAACGCCCACTTTGTCAAGTCCTTGGCTTCCTGAAAACTCGATGGCTCCAGCAGCGGAATTTCCAGCATCCGCGCAAAATATCGTGATTCTCCCTCATTAACGCTGGAAAGTGCGCCCGGATCTTCACAGGTCACTAAAACCAAACCGCCGCGCGTGCCGGAAGCCGTCAGATGCAAAAGAAAATCGGAGGCGACGTTGACACCGTTTTGTTTCATCACACACATTGAGCGCAACCCCGCAAATGATGCTGACGCCGCAACTTCGAGCGCTACTTTTTCATTTACGGACCATTCTACGTAAAGTTTTCTCTCAACAGCAACATGGGCAAGCCTCTCAATAATTTCGGAGGAAGGTGTTCCCGGATACCCCGCAGCAACGCTAACCCCGGCTTCGAGCGCGCCGCGAGCGATGGCTTCATTGCCCATGAATAAAACTTTAGTTCCAGCCGGACTCAATAAGTTGGACATGACCTTACCTGCTTTTTTTATTAGATGTTTCTTTAGCTAAAAACCTTCTCACTACCGGGTCGTGGCAATCCAGATATAAAAGATTTTTTGCTGATCTCGTCTTCCGGATAATATTTTGCAGCGCCGTTCTTTTTTTCTCCGATGCCGCGTTTTTCAACTGCAATAAACTTTCTGCCGGGGCTTCTTTAACTTCCAGCACACCTCGTTTTATGGCTAACTCGATTAAGTCCCTGCCCTTCGCTGTTCGCACAATAACTTGATTCCAGTTACGCATCTCCTCCCAGTTGTCCCCAAAGCGCGCCGCGCCTACTGAAATATCAGCATACTCCGCCGTGCTGTCCAAACAATAATTACAAGCACCGCGAATACATTCTTGCGCGGCAGAAAGCGATAATGACTTTGTTACATTTCCTGTATAGATTTCCAGAGAGTTCTTTCCTGCCGGAATATCCATGCCGGTAATTGATTCCACATCTATATCGTTTTGTCCCATTAACTCATTAAATTTCTCCGCTGCAAGAGTCCACCCGCAATACAAACCGATTACTAATTTTAACTGATCGATTTTGGCCCGATCTTCTTGAACTGCGTTTAATTTCATCTTGGCCAGCGCCAGCGCCTGGCAGGGTGTGGCAACAACACCGATATTGCCCGATTCATTTGCCGCCGCTAATCTGTGAAATGCGGCGACAGTCGGTGATACAGTGAACTTGCTGCCCGCATTTTTTCTAAGCGTTTCTTTATCCTTAACAACTACACCATTTTGGACAAACTCTTCATCATGGGCAGAAATAACAGCAGAATCAATCAATCCTTCATGCAAAGCTAATTCCATCAGCGCCGTGACTGTTCCGCCATGCTGAGCATCTTCACGCAATTGAGAGTCAGTAGCACGAGAAAAGTAATAACCTTTTAGAGCTCCTATCTCCTGTGTCACATCGCCTGCATCAAAAAGCAAATTCCTTAATTCCTTTAAATTCGTTGATGTCCTGGGACAAAAATCATAACATTTTCCATTTTCCAGATCACAATTATGCAACTGAACGGTACGGTCGTGATATATAACCTGATACGGACAAAGCGCTACACAGGCCCCGCAACCAGTGCACAAACCACCTTCCAGTACTTCTTTTTTCAATATTTTCTGGCTGCTCATTTTCTTCATCGGTGTTGTTACTCCCAGTACACCTTCTTATTTTGTTTTTTATGCCAAGTAGCTATCAAACATTAAATGCCGCGGGGTTTTTCACAGCCCACGCAGATGATCAGGGCGGATCAAACTCTCATCCCTGCTCTTCAGAACATCATCAACCGTTTTAATCATCTTTTCTTTGTCGCGCTGTAGGGTGCCGATAATGGGCAAATAATTAGAGGCATGAGTGCCGACAAATTTCAGATTATCGGCAGTAATGTTCTCAAATATTTGCTTCATTTCTGCTAGGGTTTCAAAGGGATCCAATAATTCAAAACTGCCTTCCTGCACCTGTTTGTATAAAACAGTTCCGGGCACGGGCGTCACGGTGAGTGCCGCCAGGTATTGCGGTTTCATTTCATTGCATATTTTTGCCGTCGCCAGGGCATGCCTACTTGATGCCTCTCCCCTGCCCGCAAGTCCCAGTAAAACCATTGCCGACAGATTAATATCTGCCGCGACGAGGTTGCGGCCGGCTTCCAGCATTTGATCATAACCGACTCCCTTTTTCACTTTTTTCAGAAGTTCATCATCGCCTGTTTCCACACCGATATAGGCCTTTGTCAAACCTGCGGCCCGCAGCGCTTTTAGTTCTCCCATTGATTTGGATAGGGTGCTCTGAGGCCCGACATAGCTGCCTACATGGCGCAGTGATGGAAACGTT
>Ga0194053_10002219_pt1 | contig 11759 bp, 10 predicted proteins | sample SepL228m_MetaG_FD_161684 | JGI IMG/M metagenome (GOLD analysis project Ga0194053, IMG submission 161684) | Anoxic zone freshwater microbial communities from boreal shield lake in IISD Experimental Lakes Area, Ontario, Canada - Sep2016-L227-8m | ecosystem: Environmental > Aquatic > Freshwater >... | reverse complement strand
TGGCAAGGCGGCATCAGATCTAGAGATTCTAGCCAAGGACGTCCGCAGTGGAAAAGGTACACTCGGCAAGCTCGTTACTGATGAATCTCTCTTCAGAAATACCCAAAACCTCTTAGGAGAAATGAGAGGAATCTCAAGCAGTATTCAAAATGGATCAGGAACCATTGGCCGCTTGGTAAACGATCCTGAGATTTATTACGAGGCTCGCAGGGCGATCCGAAATATGAACAAGACGGCGGAAGACGTATCCGAAGCCACTCCTATCAGCACGCTAGCAATCATTCTTGGGTCGATGTTCAGGTAGAAGGTCCCGAGTCCAATGTTGAGGCTCGAAAACCCAAATACCTGGATCAAAAACCACTTCAGAAAGTCGAATCCACAGGATTCAGTAGTGCAAAGTCATTCCGCACACATCGGAGCCCCGGATTTGGGTTTTGTAAATGTTAAGACGAGACCTTCATGCCGATTTTGTCTTTCAGGCACGGGACTACTGATTGTCTTCATATTCACCACCATTCTCGCGGGGGAACCCAGAAATGTATCAGGTTCTGTCTATGATTTTTTTCGCCTGAAAACACAGGGAACCGTATTTGCGATCGATCCTGATCTTATGATTCGATCGATCGATCCGAGGGCACCAGATCAGACTTGGACAATAGGAGAGGGGTGGGGTTTTGGTCCCCTATTTTTTCATTCAAAAGTTCCAGGCCGTTACGACAGGATAGATTTCCTTTATCCTTTTGGGTGCCGAGAGGAGTCACATTTTCGCTACAAGCTGCGGTTTACTCCTTTCTTCGAGAGTCGCTGGTCCAAACTCCCACCTTTTGAAGGCTTCATCCGATGCCTGACGTTTTACAAGGGGAGATCAGACCTCGGCCAAAATTATTGGGGGTTTTTCCCCTTTTATGGTTACACTCATCGACGTTATGGCGTGGACCACAACTTTTTCTTGCTTTTCCCTCTCTATTACGAGAGCACTGAAGACGGTGCCAGGACATTTCGTTTCCTTTGGCCTTTGATAACATATTCCAGTGCTCCCGGCCGATCTGCCTTTAAAGTTTGGCCTTTGTACGGGGAGGATTCCATCCGCAACGATTATTTCAACCGATATGCGCTTTGGCCGTTTTTCCAGCGTATGACCAAGTACCCCGGTACTGATCAGGCGTCCGACTACACTGCCCTTCCCTTTCCGCTTTATGTCCGCCAAGAGGATTCCTACTCTTCTTCCACCCACATTTTATGGCCCATCTTTACTTTATATGAGCATTACGCCTCCGGGCACCACAGATACAGTTTCCGACCTTTTGTGACCTATGGATCAGGCGGAGGCATAGAAGAGTTGAGCATTTTATTCTTTTATTCTTCCAAAAAGGACCTTCGGAAAGCATCCACATCAACCGACTCAAAAGGATACGTATCAGTATCAAATGACGAAGTCGTTACTGAACGCAGCTTCCTGAAAATGAGTACGATCAAGAAACGGTACCGAAAAGGTTGTCTTGTTTACGCAAAATACAGATTCTGGCCGTTTGCGGAATACATCTGGGACCTGGAACGGGGTAGCCGACTCAAAGTTCCGGAGATAATCCCTTTCAACGACACGTGGTGGGATCTGAATCTGGGCCGCCTATTGAGGTTCGTGGATTTCCGTGACACCCCGATCACTTCTGAAAGCAGCATATTATTCGGGCTGCGTCAGAAAACCGAAGTCAAGCAGTATCCTTCCATAAGTTGTCCCCCTAAAACGGGCGATGACAACTGGTCGGAGCTTATCACCGGTTCCTTCGGTAAACGGTGAGACGGCTCATAGTGAACGAGCACTGTGAGAACTCTCATTGAGATGCTTCGCCAGGCTTCTGTGTCGTCCTATTTACCAGGCCAAAGGTTGTGCGAGGAGTTTCTAGAGTTTGTATATTTCTGAGTACTTGCGTTCGAGATAATTAATTAGATACATTGGGTTAAGGTCTTCACCGGTTACGGTCTGAACCAATACTCTCGGCAGATATCGGCATCCTTGCGAGTGTATCTTTTCTCGGAACCAAAGAAGCAGCGGAGTGAAATCGCCACCTGCCATAGATGAATTCAGATCGCCCAAGTCCTGTTCAGCTCGTTTTAAGAATTGAGCCGCGTAAAGATTTCCCAAGGTATAGGTAGGAAAGTAGCCTATAGCACCTGATGACCAGTGTATATCCTGCATGACCCCATCCTTGTGAGTCGGAGGAACCAGCCCGATGTACTTCTGCATTTTCATGTTCCAGGCCTCGGGAAGGTCCTCCACTTCCAGTTCCCCCCGCGTGAGCATTACTTCTAGTTCGAAACGGAGCAGTACATGGATATTGTAGGTTACTTCGTCGGCTTCTGTGCGGATCAGGCTCGGGGTTACCAAGTTGATGGAGAAATAGAAATCTTCTCGGGAAACCTCTCTTAGAGAAGGGAATCTGGCTTGGGCCTGGGGATAGAAATAGTTCCAGAAGGCCTCGGAGCGAGCAATCAGGTTCTCCCAAGTTCTGGCTTGGGACTCGTTCAGTCCCAGTGACACAGGTCGACAAATCGGGGTACCCCAGTGCTCCATAGGTAGTCCCTGGTGGTACATTGCGTGTCCAGCCTCGTGAATCACTCCAAAAAAAGCCTCGGTGAAAGAATCTATCTTGTAACGGGTGGTAATTCTAACGTCGCCGGGCCCAATTCCGGTCGTGAACGGGTGGGCAGATACATCTAATCGACCGGCTTCCATATCATACCCGATTCTACGAGCCACCTCCTTCCCGAACGCCTCCTGGTCCACGATTGGATAGCGCCGTCCCTCTATGGCAGAAGAATCGCTACGTCTGGAACTGCTCTGAATACGCTGTAACAACTTGACGAGGGCTGTAACCAATTGTTCGAAGATCGGCTCGAGGTCTGATGCGGTTTCACCCTGTTCGTAATTGTCGAGCAATGCATCATACGGCTCATTTTCGTATCCGAGGGCCTCAGCCTGTTCCCTCTTGAGGGCTATGATCTGTTCGAGGTAAGGTTTAAACAAAGGCCAATCATCTTGAGGTCTTGCCTTTTCCCAGACTGCCTGCCCTTGCGCTGCTGCACGGGCGAGTTCCACAGCCAGCTTTTCTGGAATCTTCACAGCCCGGTCGTAAATCCTCCTCCATTCTCTGATGTTGACAGCCTCCACTGAAAGTTTGTCTGACGTCAGGTCCGGGATCTCTACCACGGAGAGAAGTTCCCCGATTACTGGATCAGTAGTCATTTTGTGGTACATTTTGGCCAGGGCTGTTAGTTGGCCTACCCTATGGGGATGACCTTTCGAAGGGATTTGGGTGCGTTCGTCCCAGTGCAACAAGGCAATGACTGAACCCAGATAAGAAACCTGCTTACTGTGATCGGACAACCGGCTGTAAGCTTCCGATGCGTTCATCGCTTCACCCTTTCCGGCATGCATAAACCGTTAAGATCAACCGTTACCCATCCATTTTGAACTTGTTTTTGTAATATCCTAAAATGCTTACAATACATTGGCACCATCCCGCTTGCAGGTTCCAAGACTTCTCCTATAGCTCAGAGAGTTTTACAGCGCTGCAAGCTTCATTAAACACATCGCTCAGCCTCAGAATGCCCTGAAAACCGTCAGGCCCTCTCACCACGAGCGAAAGGTAATTACCCATAAGCAACTGGTGGATAGCACGATTGATCGACGCCCCCTGATCGATGATTTCGCCTTCCTCTGGAAATGACATGATATCCCTTACCCTCAACACTGCAGCCCTCTTTGCCAGTTCCCGCAGTGGTTCATTCCAGAGATGGTAATTTTCCATAATAGAATTAACTAGACCAGAATTTAAACCCAACCGAAACAACACTTTCTGGTCGCTGACCTCATCGTACTCCGGATCCAATGTTTTCAAAGCGTCTCTGTAGCTAGGTTCCAGAGATTCAACAACGTGCTTGTACTTAGGTTCCAGAGCTTTCAGGACCTCAAAATGCCTTAACGTTCCAACGATCTTTTCGTTTTTGTCATAAACCAATATCACACGCGGTCTGTACTCCCATGGGTCATCCTTTAGCCGTGTAGCTTCCAGAGACAATACAGCGTCACGTAGAGTAGCATCTTCAGACACTTTTGGGCACTGGGAGAAAGGTGCCATCAGGTCTCTTACCTTAATCGTATTCATCAAGTCCTCCTTGTACAAGCATCTCCTTAGAAATAGTCCAAACGCGACTGGAACATGAAAATTACATGGGCTGAGAAAAAAAGCAAACCGTAATCATACAAGGAGCAAGTCCTTATTATTTAGCGTAATAGGTTGATTATGTAATTGCTGACGGGGAATCCTCTCAGGTAAGGTGCAAGGTCCTCTCTTAGCAGGTGACTCATGTGGTGCCTTTGGTCAGCCGAACCATTTTCTCTTCTAGGCCACGGAAAACCTCCTCGCCCGGGATGCGCTCGCCTCGGTCGAGTTCCTCAATTCCCTCCTAAATATCCCTTCGCAGTTGATCACGCTGCCTTAGCAGGTACAGCGCTTCGCGAATAATTGCCGATTCGCTGTCGTATTGTCCTCCTCGTGAGATGGATTGAACCATCTCCTCAAGATCTGGAGTGATCTCTAATACCATGGGCTTCTCACCTTCTTTTGACTTTGGTCCAGGCTATCACGTCAGCAGCTACCAGTCAATTTTGACTTGGGAAATCTCGGGACAGCTTACTTAAGTCTCCAGATGGTGACCGAATTAGGGATAGGAAGTGGAAGTCTTGCCGGGATATTTCAACGTTGCGCTCGTTTGTTGGCAGATGTGCCCCAAAAGCTTGTTATGCAATACCGAGAGGCTCCTGTAAAGCATGCGGACGAGACTAGTTGGCGCACGAACGGTAAAAACGGCTACGTATGGCTTTTTGCTACGAAAGAACTGAGCATCTTTCAATTTGGCAAGAGTAGATCCGCTCAGGTTCCCTTGGCGGTTTTTGGCAAAGAGCCTTTGGAGCCTTCTGATCCTTGAACTTAGAGATCAATTCATAATCCCATCTGACTTAAACGCGATTAACTGAGGATTTACGAGCAAGGAAACAAAATGCTTACATTTTGGCTCCAAATATGATAAGAAACTCGATTTTAGGCAAATTGGTATTCGCAGGAGGCTGGCTCCGTGCTTGAAATTCTAACCCGGGGATTCCGCGATGTTCGCCAATATCTGCAAGGTATGCGAACTCTTAACGAGGACAACCTCAGCGAGGCGCTGAAGATGATTCGCGTCTCCTTATTGGAGGCGGATGTAGAATTTCAGGTGACTCTTTCATTCCTTGAGCGGGTCAAAAACCAGGCCCTGGGTGAATTAGTCCAGGTAAAGATAAAGCACAAAGACAAGAAATTACAGGTTTCCCCCGGCGACCACTTTATAAGCTTATGCCACGAAGAGTTGGTTCGTCTCATGGGGCCGGCAGATCCTTCTCTCAATCTACGCTCAAAACCCTCTTCAATAATGTTGGTAGGCCTCCAAGGTTCAGGCAAGACCACTACAGCTGCTAAACTAGCCCGCTTTTTAACCAGGAATGGAAAGAAGCCCATGCTGGTGGCAGCTGACATTTATCGCCCTGCGGCAGTTGAACAACTACAACAGTTGGGTATAGACCTCAAAATACCGGTTTACTCAGACGGAGGAGTTGATCCACCAGAGATTTGTCGAAAGGCAATCCTCGAAATTGGCGACAGAGGTTGTGACGTCGCAATTTTTGATACCGCCGGACGCTTGACTGTCGATGCGCTGCTCATGGATGAGCTTCAACGTATTCAGGAATTGACAGCTTCGGAGAATGTTCTTCTCGTCTGCGACGCCATGATTGGACAGGAATCGGTCAATATAGCCAAGGCGTTTAACGAGAGAATTCGCCTTACAGGCTTCATCCTTACAAAGCTTGATGGAGATGCACGTGGTGGTGCTGCAATATCCATTAAGGAAGCTACTGGTGTCCCCATAAAGTTTGTTGGCATGGGAGAAGGCCTGGATCGCCTAGAAGAGTTTCGACCGGAAGGTGTGGCATCCAGAATCCTAGGTTTTGGGGACGTGGTAGGTCTGGTTAAAGATTTCGAGGAAGTAGTCGATGAGAAAAGAGCTGAAGAAGATGCCATGCGGATGCTCATGGGCAATTTCACTCTCAGCGATTTTCTTGGTCAGATCAGAGCAATCAAAAAGATGGGGCCGTTACAGGACTTGGTTGAGAAGCTCCCTTTCTTTCCCAGTGGCGTCCCCGAATCAGCTAAGGTGGATGACTATGAATTGATTCGAATGGAATCAATCATTAATTCGATGACTCCTTCAGAGCGAAAGCGTCCTGACATTGTCGATGATTCCAGAATAAGCAGGATAGCAGGGGGTTCAGGGAGGAAGGATTCGGAGGTCAGGGATCTTCTCGGTAAATTCAAAGACATGAGTGATTTAATGGTCGCCATGGGAGGAGGTAAGCTCCGGGGCCGCTGGAAGAGATTGAAGGGCATCAAGAAGTGGTTCGGCGGAGGTATGACGGACATGGTGGGAACTCAGGATTACGAAAACTCGGCTGCCAATCCTTTCGGCATGCCTGAGATCAAGAAAGGCAAGCAGGTTTCCAAGAAAGCATTGGAGAAACAACGCAAGAAAGGCAAACAAGCGAGACAGGCCAGGAAAAAGGCCAAAAAGAAGTGAGTATATTTAGTCCCGAATTGAAAGGTCCGGTTTCCGGCCTATAATCGTAACGGAGGACACTATGATTATAAAACTAATAGGAATGATTGCTCTGGGGTTAGTGAGTGCGGCTCTCAGCTACTACAACAAAAACTTTTACGTGAGAGTCTTCAACGACATTCTGGGGAGAGAAGAAGAAGAGGACGTTGCTGCTCGGGTCGGTCGAGGTTTTTTCTATGGATTCTTTTTCCCCCTCTATTTTGTGCTGCTGCTGCTAGGTCTCGTCGCCCTCATCTCATTCCTCATTACAGCTGGAATTATTGCCGCAATAGTTTTCGTGCTTGTCTGGATTACTGAGAAAATGCTCCCAAACGAATGGATTGGAAAGCTTCTGTTCGATTTGTTTTCAAAAGTCGGTTTTGGCGCTCCACCTGCGAAGTCAACCGTATCTTTATCTGCCCCCGTATGTTCGACTGAATCTCCCCGGGAAAAAGAGTCCACCCCGATTACCTCCCCATCGACCAGCACCTCCGAAACGTCTGAAACACCTGTTGATGAGGTCAAAAAGAGTTGATTATGAAAACCGCTGCTGATGCCTGGTTACTTTGCAGAGCGATCTTTGCGATTTACAGAACTAGTTTAATAGAATGATAGATTTGATCGGATTAAGATTGGGCGGCAGCGCTCCGTAACTAACTATATGTAATACGCACCTAACTCAGAGCGCTTTCCGCCCTTTTCCTGAAACTTGACGGTCTATTATAATGATTGTACCGCAAGTTGTTGAAGTTCCCCTACAACTACGCCCGTAGGGGAGTATTAAGGAATTGCATTATTAAGCCGATCCTCGAGTCTGGACAGTTCGCTGTGCAGTTCTCTAGGCAGACGGTCACCGAACATTTCGAAGTGCTGCTTTATTAGGGGAACCTCGGCACGCCATCCGTCAATGTCGACCCTGAGCAGCTCATCAATCGCTTGCTGAGATATTTTTAGACCTGATAACTCCAGCGCACCGGGAACCGGAAGTCGACCAATGGGAGTGTCTATCGCATCAGCCTCACCGTTTACGCGTTCAAAAATCCATTTTAGTACTCGACAGTTTTCGCCATACCCCGGCCAAAGGAATTTTCCCTGTGCGTCTTGACGAAACCAGTTTACATAGTAGATTCGCGGCAATTTGACCGCATCTGTTCTTGAACTCATTTTTAGCCAGTGTGCGAAATAGTCTCCCATATGATAGCCGCAAAAAGGTAGCATTGCCATCGGGTCACGACGGAGTTGGCCAACTTTTCCTGCTGCGGCAGCAGTAGTTTCGCTGCTGGCTGTCGAACCGAGGAACGTCCCGTGCTGCCAGTCAAACGCTTCCGTCACCAGAGGCACAATGTTTGCCCGTCGGCCACCAAATAGGATTGCGTCAATGGGCACTCCATTGGGGTCTTCCCATTCCGGCGCTATCACTGGGCACTGCTTTGCCGGTGTTGTGAACCGCGCGTTTGGATGTGCCGCCTTTCTCCCACAGCCCGGCGTCCAGGGCCGCCTGAGCCAGTCAGAAAGCTCGCGCGGCTCTTCATCGCTCATCCCTTCCCACCATACGTCTCCGTCAGGCGTTATTGCGCAGTTTGTGAATATCGAGTTCTGAGATGCTGCAAGAATTGCATTGAGGTTAGACAGAACACTGGTGCCAGGTGCAACGCCGAAGAAGCCTGCCTCCGGATTGATGGCGCGAAGCCTGCCATCCGGACCAAATTTCATCCATGCTATGTCATCACCTATTGTCTCTACTCTCCAGCCGGGGATAGTGGGAATCAACATGGCAAGGTTGGTTTTTCCACAAGCTGAAGGGAACGCTCCTGTGACGTAGCGAACCTGACCTTTAGGGTTGATGAGCTTAAGGATCAACATGTGCTCGGCCATCCATCCTTCGTCCCTCGCTTGAACCGAAGCAATGCGCAAGGAGTGGCACTTCTTCCCCAGCAGGGCGTTGCCACCATAACCGGAACCGAAAGACCAGATCTCCCGCGTCTCAGGAAAATGGCAAATGTACTTGTGCTGAGCATTGCAAGGCCAAGGAGCGTCAGGGCCTGACTCGTCCAGTGGAGCACCGACCGAGTGGAGACCTCTGACAAATTCGCCGTCTGTCCCGAGCACTTCCAGCACCTGGGTTCCCACACGAGTCATTATGTGCATGTTCGCCACCACGTAAGGTGAGTCAGTCAACTCCACGCCTATATTGGCAATCGGTGACCCGGTAGGCCCCATGCTGTAGGGGATGACATACATCGTCCGGCCCTTCATCGAACCATCAAAAAGTTTGGACAAGGTGGCTTTCATCTCAGAAGGGTCCGCCCAATTGTTGGTGGGACCAGCATCTTCTTTAAGAGAGGAACAAATGTAGGTACGGTCTTCGACGCGGGCAACATCGAGAGGGTCAGACCTCACGAAGATGCTGTTGGGGCGCTTTGATTGATTCATAACTATGGCAGTACCTGCCTGAACCATCAAACGAATCATTAACTGATATTCCTGTTCCGAGCCGTCGCACCACTGAATCCTGTCCGGCCGACACATACCTGAGACTTGTTCTACGAATTCAACAAGCTTCTTATGCTTGGTCATCTTAGCTCCTCTGTTTATTCGACCTTCAATATAGTCTGGCATCAATAATTTCGACGCCAACCAAAAAATTAATTTTACATCACTCTGCAAGTTCGACAAAGTTAAATTTTCTCTTTATCCTCACTACGAACATCGCCAGGTTCTGTGAGAGCTAGTATTGCCTTTTTGTCCAAAAACGGATACCAGTGATTTGGGACTTAATATGAATGGGACAGGAAGAGTGATTGCCCGCCGGTATCACGTCTCAGAGTTGAGAATGGCGATTTCCGATCTGTCGTTTAGATTTGCTCGATGCCGCTTACGTAACAATCCAGCATTACTACGAGAAAGAAGGTGGATGATCAAAGCGATCGTCCTTGCGGGTTGTTCTCTTTGGCTATTCGCATGCGTACAACTCCTGCCCACGCGCAAATCAGAGTCTTCTACAAGTGGTGCTGGTGTCGATCGGGGCTGGCTCGTCAAGCCTAGACTGCAAGAAAGCTCCAATGGGTTACCCGTTTCTCCTCTCCCCACGATTAAAGAAGAAGAAGAGAAAAGGGTTTCCGATACGAGAAAATCACCTTGGTTACTGGGCAGTCTACACCACGCGATCTTTTCCAAGCTACCCTTTCTTGCTTCCAGTGACAAGCCGGGTTCTCATTCGAAGCTCATAAAGCCTAGACTTGATGAGAGCATTCAAGAAGAGCCACTTCGGGAGGAACGTGACGCAGATCTGAAAGAAAAACAATCTGCCGAGACAGTAATTAGGACCGAGCGAGCTTCAAATAACCGTATAAATGACCATTCTTCAAGAGATTCGCTGGACTCAAAGAGAAGTTCATCTATTAAAGGCAAATCAACATCGGAGAAAATCGGTCTTACAGACCCACGTATTGCTCCTGAGGATGAAAAAAAACATGTCTCTGGTTCATCCGCTGTGGGAACAGATAAGTCGCAAGGGCCAGAATCCATGAATTCCAAGATAACTGGTCCGGATGAATCGCAAACGACTTTCAAGAAACATGATCATTCGAAATATGTTTTAACAATCAGGAACAAGGCCATTGACAAAGTGAATCAAGAAAAAAACTCGGACTATGTAAGAGTTTGCAAAGACGCCAACACTGATGAATGGTCACTCACTTTTTATTACAGACAAAGGCAGAGCTACTACTACGTTACATTCATATGGGACGAGATAGATGACAAATGGCAGGAATCATTTGTCTCAGAAAAGCGCTCAATGTCAGGATGGAAACATCATTTAACCTTTTCTTCAGCAGGAAAGAATTGCAAGGTCTTGAAAGGTAGCCAGGAACCATAAGCAATACTTGGGAGAATCCCTATACAATGCTATTTGTTCAGCCACATTTCCGATCTATGCTTTTCCGGCATTCTGGTATAATGAATGACTGAAAGATAAAGGTTGTGGAAAGGCGATAAGACGAACAAATTGAGAATTACTCGGCTGCTTGTTAGAAGCAACAATTTTTAAGGATCTTTAAAACATATCGTCAAAGGAGGTTTATCGGTGCTTACAGCAGAGAGATCAAGACTGGAAAAAGGGAAGGGGCTTTATTGCGGCAATGATGTTTTTTACCATTTTTTGTTGGGATGTTTTCTGATACTGTCCATAATTCATTTATCAAATTTTTCAGCCCCATGTGCTCAAACAAGAGACCAGTGCGACAAATGCTGCCGGGACGCGGGATTTGATGATTACTATCTTGAACAGTGCAAATTGAAATGCTTCAGAAGTTCAGATCACTGCATTGACCAAAAATCGACGAGGGTACCTGATTCAGTGCCTCAGCCCGGGCCCCAAGCAGTTACGCCCCAACGAGTAATTCCACCGACAGAGGATGCTTCTCCCCCTCCACCTTCTGCGACTTTGCAACAGGGCACGCCACCCTCTAGGGCACCTAAACCACCCAAGAGAGAAATCGCTTTCAGGTGGCCGGAAGCTCTTAACATGGTCCCGGGAAAGGAATGGGAGGTCGCCGGCCAGATTCTGGGAGCAAATGGTATGCCGCCGCAGCATCCTAATTATCCATTGGCTCTTCGGGCCGTGGAAGGCGTATTGGTGGATTTTGCCAGAAAAAATCCAACTGGTGGTGAGCTGCCAACCGATCAGTTGGAAAGAATCTTGTTACAGTTCCGATAGAACATACTACTCCGGAATAATCAGGAACTGTCAAGACATCGCCCCATTACCTCGCTTCTGATAGCATAATCGAGTAGTAGTGGTATGGAATGTCTATTGCTCTTCACTTCTAATTTGCATGCTGCTCAGCACCAAAGAGTAAATGTTCCGTACATGATGGATGTTTCTCATGTTATGCGGGCCAAAGCTAAGTCAAGATTTCTCTCCATGATGCTGATTGTTTTCGTCTTTTCACTTTTTTTTGCCTCCAAAGCCTTATCTACAGAGGGGACTAATTTACCCCAACTCATACCTTCCCCCCCCGACGAAACATCAACCGCCCTATCACTGTACCCTCAGTGGTGGGATGCCG
>Ga0194053_10002218_pt1 | contig 11760 bp, 10 predicted proteins | sample SepL228m_MetaG_FD_161684 | JGI IMG/M metagenome (GOLD analysis project Ga0194053, IMG submission 161684) | Anoxic zone freshwater microbial communities from boreal shield lake in IISD Experimental Lakes Area, Ontario, Canada - Sep2016-L227-8m | ecosystem: Environmental > Aquatic > Freshwater >... | reverse complement strand
GAGGCAAGAGGCTCAGGTCCACATCGCCGCCCCGACTGAGCGGGGCGGCTACAAAAACGCCAGACCCTGCACCAAATTGTGTGTTGTTTTCAGAGAAGGCTTCGGAGTTCGAGTTGAAATCGCCTATTTCTCCGACGCGCACTCCCAAGGCGGTGGAAGACCACCGCACTCCAAGGCGCTTCGCGCATCCCTACCGTGCGGTTTCTGGAGCGCGCCAGCGCCTTGGAGTGCGACAGTCCTCTGTCGCCTTGGGGGTGCGTCACGACTCGCCAGAGGCCGTTCCCTTAAGTTGACGCCCCTACTTCGGGCCAGGCTGCGGGGGCTGCGCATTCTCCACCGCCCCATCGCCCGCGCGGGCAGCCGCCTCTTTGAGCCGCTTTTCGTCCTCGGGCGTGAGCTTCGGGCGCTCGATCGCGAAGGTCAGCTTGTGGATGGTTCCAGTGAACGGGAACGGCACTTGATAATCGGCGTCGGACACGGGGGTGCCGGTATCGGAGCCGATGTCGAAGGTTTCATCCCACGGCAGGGTTGAGGGAACGGTCTGTTCCAGCTTCTGCGTGGCGACCGTCTGTCCGTCCACCTTGAGCGTGCCGGCGCCCGAACGCCCGAGGCCGCTGAGATTGTTAAAGGCGAGCGTCGCCATGCCGAGCCCGTCGTATTTGAAGTCGTATTCCAGCGTGTGCTTGCCGGGCGCAAGCTCCCCGCCTTCCCACCGGACCTGCTTCAAGTCGAGCAGGTTCCAGAGGAAGACCGGTTTGCCTTTGAGCAAGTAGAGGCCGTAGCCGCCAAAGCGCCCGCCGTCGGTAACGACTATTCCTTCCGCGCCACTCGCCGGCACTTCGATTTCCGCGGTGATGGTATAAGAGGTGTTGAGAACGCTCGGCGCCGTGCCCCGGGGGAGGCCCGTGACCGGCTTTCCGGAGAAGGTGAACACGTCGCGGTCGCCCGATACCGAGGGGCGCGGGGTGATCATCCGGGTGGCTACCGAGGCGTCCAGCGGGAACACCTGGTATTTCTTGAACTCATCGAACATCAGTTGATGCAGCTCCTTCACCTTATCGGGATGCGCGTCGGCCACATTCGTGAACTGCGACCAGTCGTGCGCCACGTCGAAGAGTTCAAACTTGAACGCGCTCGCCGGGTCTTGGATGGCCGCGCCCAGAAGTTGCCAGGGCGCTCGAACCGGGACCGCGCTCAACATCCAGCCGTCGTGATACAGGCCCTGCACGCCCATCATTTCGAAGTATTGCGTCTTGTGTTGTGAAGGGGCCTTCGCGTTGGCGAGATCGAAGGTGTAGGCCATGCTTACGCCTTCAATCGGCTTTTGTGAAACCCCGTCCACGGTCTCGGGCGCGCGGATCCCGCAGGCGTCGAGGATCGTGGGCACGACATCGATGACGTGATGGAACTGATCGCGAATGCCGCCAAGGTCCTTGATGTGGCCTGGCCAGGAGACGCACATCCCTTGCCGGATGCCGCCGAAGTAAGAGGGAACCTGCTTGGTCCAGCGGAACGGCGTGTCAAAGGCCCAGGTCCATCCCACCGCCATGTGATTGTAAGTCGCTTGAGACCCCCAGGCGTCGTAAAACTTCATCTGCTCTTTGACCGGCAGTTCGACCCCGTTGAATTGCAGAATTTCGCTCGGGGTGCCATTAGGCGAGCCTTCGGCGCTGGAGCCGTTGTCGCCGCTGATATAGATGATGAGGGTGTTGTCGAGCTTGCCCATGTCCTCAACGGCTTGGATGACGCGGCCGATCTCATGATCGGTGTATGCCAGATAGGCCGCATACACGTCCGCCTGGCGAATAAAGAGTTTCTTCTCCTCCGCACTCAGCACGTCCCATTGCTTCAAGAGGTCGTTGGGCCAGGGGGTCAGCTTCGTCTCCTGCGGGATGACTCCGAGCTTCTTCTGGTTGGCAAAGATCGTCTCCCGGAGCTTGTTCCACCCTTCATCGAAGAGATGCAAGTCGCTGATCTTCTTGATCCATTCCGGGGTCGCGTGATGCGGGGCGTGGGTGCCGCCGGGAACGTAGTGCAGGAAAAACGGCATCTGCGGGTTGATGTCGTTCAACTGATTCATCCAATGCACGGCATCGTCCGCCATCGCGGTCGTGAGATTCCAGCCCGGATGCCCCATGTAGGGATAAATCGGCGTGGTATTTCTGAATAGGTTCGGTTCCCACTGGCTGGCGTCGCCACCGACAAACCCGTAGAAATACTCGAAACCCATCCCTGAGGGCCACTGATCGAACGGCCCGGCCTGGCTCGCGGTCCAGGAGGGGGTGTTGTGATCCTTGCCGAACCAGGAAGTCCGGTAGCCGTTGTCCCGCAAGACGCGCCCAATGGTGGCGCAGTCTTTGCCGATGTAGCTGTTGTAGCCGGGGAAGCCGGTGGCCGCCTCCGAGATCACCCCAAAGCCCGCCGAATGATGATTGCGTCCGGTGATGAGCGCGGCCCGCGTGGGCGAGCAAAGCGAGGTCGAATGGAAATTCGTGTAGCGCAGGCCGGACTTGGCAAGCCGATCGAGCGCCGGGGTGGGAATCACGCCGCCAAAAGTGCTCGGAGCGCCGAAGCCGCAGTCGTCGGTCATGATGAGCAGCACGTTCGGCGCGCCCTGGGGTGGCACGACCCGCGGCGGCCACCAGGCTTTGGAGTCGGCAGCGTTCTCTTTAATGACGCCGCCGAACTGCGGAGCCGGCGGCGGCAATACCCGGCCATCGATCTGCACCGTTGCCGTGGGTGAACCCGGCGTGCCGGTGATTTGTTCCGCCCAACTCTGCAGAGCGCCCGCCATGGCTACGCCCGCAAACAACCCACCCAAGAGAATTTGTTTTATTGGCTTCATCGCTGGTTTCCTCCGTGAATAATCGGGTCGTCCAAAGCCTTTGCGGCGTCATTGAGACCCGTCACTATTCGAGGCATTGCCAGCGAGCGGTTGCCACTCGGAGCAAAGACCCGCTGCGCGCGATCCGAAAACCGCCCGACGGCAGTTCTTGAGGATGCTTCTTCAGCTGTTCGATCTCACAGCTTTCGTTTGTGGCGCCTGAGTTCGCGTTGAAGATCGCCCCTCGAATCTTCGAGCATTTTGTGAAGCATTTCCGTGGAGATGCACGTCGCGCCGAAGCTTGAGGCGGTCTGCCGCTCAAGCCGATCGCCCGTCGCCACCGTTAAATCGTGCTCGCGGGCGTACGTTGCGACCAACCGCTCCACGACCTCATCGGCCGTCTGGCCTTGGGCGGAGTAAAACACCTGAATGCCACCCGGCTCGGTCGCTTCCTCCAGCTTCGAGCCCTGCCCGTCAAAAACGGCCACCACCCGAACCCCGGTGTAATCCTGGTATTCGGTGAGGGCCTTGATCAGGGCGTCGCGAGCAAGCGCCGTTCGCCGCAAATGCAGTGCTCGCATTTCCGGCCAGGCAAAAATGGCGCTATGCCCATCGACGATAAGAAACCGGGCCATGGCTCGAAACGGGCGCTCCTTGGGGAAGCCCGCTGCGAGCTTGGCCTTCGGCTTCGCCCAAAATTGAAATCGGACCCCGCTTGGAAGCGGGGCTATTTCTTCGCCTTGGTGGTGGCGGCGAGGACTTTTGCAGCCTCTTTTTTGCGTTCGTTGTATGCCGCACGACGGCGGCGCTTTGCAATTGCTCTCAGTTGTTGACCCATAGACGGCGCTTTATAGAGGGATAAGTGAACGTCGCGCAAGCCGAAGGTTGTCGCAAGGCACGAAATCTGGTTGTTTTCTTTCGATGATCAAAACTTCCACCTCTCTTCTGGCCGCAATATTCTGCTTTTTTGTGACCGCTTGCGCCCATCACTACCAACCGAACCATGTGACCGCGCCGAGGCTCATCGGCAAAATTTCGCTCGTCAACGAGAAGCATGAATTCGTGTTGATCGACTCCCGGGAAACTCCGCAACCGGGAACCTTGCTCAAGGCCATTACCGAGCGGGGCGAACAGTCAGCCACATTGATCGTGGCTGCGGAAAAGAACCCACCGTTCATCATTGCCAATTTTCGCAAGGGAACTCCCCACGCAGGCGACCAAGCCTTCCAGTAGCCGGGTCGGGTAATGCAGGATTGACTGTAAGCCGCCCTCTCTTAGCTTGGACGCCATCCGTTGCGAGTTCCGGTTCGCCTCGGTTTGCTGCCATTTCATGAAAATCCTCCGTTTGCTCCCTCTTCTCGGGTTAGCCGGCACGTTGCTGCTGGCGGGTGAATCCGCACTGATTCCCTCGCCAGTAACCAAGGCGTGCCAGAAAACCCTGGGATTGGATGAAGCCGTCCAGATTGCCCTTCGGCAAAATCCGACGGTGCTCAACGCGAAGCAGGAAATCGAGCGCACGCGAGGCCAGGTGATCGAGGTGCGGGCGCAGGCCTTGCCGCACATCGCCGTCACGGCGGACTTTCAGCAGCAAGATCGAAGCCTTATTAAGGGCCAATCCTCCGGCATCACCGGCGCGGCAGTAACCGGCGCCAGGGGAGCCAGTCCGACGCCCACGCCGACGCCGGTGCCGACACCCACCCCGAGCCCCACCGCCTCGCCGACTCCAACCCCTACTCCATCGCCCTCACCAAGCCCGTCACCCTCGGCCTTTCTCCAGAACAAAACCTGGCAGGTGAGCATTCAAGCCACCCAACTCCTGTATTCCGGCGGCCAGGTCGCGGCCGGGCTGCGGATTGCAAGGCTTTCGGAGGACGCCTCCGTTTTCAAACTTCGCGACACCCTCGACTCGGTAATCGCCACCGTTCGGACGCAGTTCGATCAAGTGCTCGTGAACAAGGCGTTGATCGTTGTCCAGGAAGAGTCGGTGGCCCTGCTGCAATCCCAGCTCACCGATCAGCAGAATCGCTTCGAAGCCGGCACGGTGCCGCGCTTCAACGTGCTCCAGGCCGAAGTGGCGCTCGCCAATGCCAAGCCGGCCTTGATCCAGGCGCGCAACAATTACCACATCGCCCAGCTTCAACTCGCCAAGACCCTCGGGTGTGAAACCCGCAACCTGGCCGCACACCAGGAGCCATTCAATCTCTTGGGTGAACTCGGCATCCCACCCATCCCCATGGATCTTGCCACGGGCCTGCGAATTGCCCGGGAGCGCAGACCCTTTCTCAAGGCGCAACGCCAGAACATCCTGATCGGCGTTCAAAACATCATCGTCCAAAAAGCTGGCTACAAACCGACCGTCTCAGCAAACGCGGGGTACACGGTGGAAAACAACCGGCTTTCGAGAAGCCTCAGCGACACCGTGAACGGCTGGTTCTTTGGCGTCCAGGCGAACTGGAACATCTTCGATGGCGGCGCCACCTACGGGAAAGTCAAACAAGCCCTGGCGCAACTCGAACAGGCGCACAACACTTACGACGACGCAGTGCAGCAGGTGGACCTGGAGGTCCAGCAAGCCTGGGCCAACTTGCAGCAGGCGTTGGAGACCATCGCCAGCCAGCAGAAGACCGTCGAGCAAGCCCAGGAAGCGGTGCGCCTGTCCCGGGAGCGCCTGAACGCGGGGGCCGGCACGCAACTGGACGTGCTCAACTCCACCGTCCAACTCACCCAGGCCCAGAGCACCGAACTCCAGGCCCGCTTCCAATACAACAGCGCCCTGGCTGAGTTTGCCCGCGTCACCGCCTCTGAAACCAAATACGAGGATACTTTTCACGATCCGATCATTCGGGAGCGGCCCGCGAAAGTTTCCACTTCAAAACCGAGCGATAAGCTGCCTAAATAGCAACGAGATGAGCATTCTCGTCGAAACCTTCCCCGCCCTTACCGTGGGTGGGCTATGCCGGAGCGCGTTCGTTGGCCGAGTTTCGGATCTTGATGTCGCCACTGATCGCGAGGCCGCCTTGCAGCGGTTGGCAGAGTACCATGAGCAAGCCCGGCGCGACCTCGGGTTCGCGGAAATGGCATTTGTCACCGCCGAACAGGTGCATGGCGCCGAGGTCGCCATCGTGGGAGAAACCACCCGATCCCCCGTGCCTAATGCCGATGCCCTGATCACCAATCGCCCCAACGTTTGCCTCGGCATTTATGTGGCGGACTGCTGCGCGGTCTATGTGGTCGATCTCCGGAGCGCCGCCATCGGGCTGGCGCATTCAGGGAAAAAGGGGACGGAACTGGGGGTCGTTCCCGCCATGCTGCGCAAAATGGAGTCCGCCTACGGAACCGAGCCGGGAGATACCGTGGTGGTGCTCAGCCCGTGCATTCGGCCGCCGTATTATGAAGTCGATTTCGCCGCCGAAATCGCCCGTCAATGCCGCGAGATGGGCGTCGGGGAGTTCGTCGATCCGGGCGTTTGCACCGCCGCCGAACCGCATCGGTATTACTCTTATCGACTCGAAAAGGGTCAGACAGGCCGCATGCTCGCGCTGCTGGCGCTCAACGGGCCACAGATGGACGACTAGTGCCTTGTAACGAGAGAACTGGCGCATAGAGCGCAGGATTTTTGGTTCAGGGCAAGGCGGAAGCCCATCTTAGATGATGGTGCCCGGCACCTCGATATCCTTCAGTGAACACAAGGTGCGTTTTTGGGATCCCACCGCCGACCGCCCATTGCACCCGGACACCATGAGAAATGTCGTAGTAAGTTCGATCGCGAACGCTTTTGGCACCGCTTTCCCAGTAGGCGCTCAGAAGTTCTGTCTCAGATAACCGTCTTGTTCAAGAGCAACCAATACAATCCAAGTTGCCGGGTCATCTCCGTGAACTGCTCGAAGTCCACCGGCTTGACGAGGTAGCTGTTGACGCCCAGTCGGTAGGATTTCACCATGTCCCGCTCTTCTTGGGAACTGGTCAGCACCACCACGGGAATCATCCGTGTGCGCGGGTCGCCTTTGATCCGTCGCAGCACCTCAAGGCCGTCCACCTTCGGCAACTTCAGATCCAGCAGGATCAGCTTGGGATTCGGGCCTCCGTGCGCCGGGGCTGTATCGCCGAAAAAATGGTTGAGCGCCGCCTCGCCGTCGCGAGCCACCTCCACATGATTTGCCAGATGGTGTTTTCTCAAGGCGTGCAGCGTCAATTCCACATCGGCGGGATTGTCTTCCACCAGCAGGATGTCCACGGGAATCATGATGGAACGCCCTCCCCAAGGGTAAAGGAGAAGGTCGCTCCGCGGTCCACCTGCGCCTCGCCCCATATCCGCCCGCCATGGCGATGGATGATGCGCTGAACCGTTGCCAAGCCGATGCCGGTCCCCTCGAACTCCTCGGCGCGGTGCAAGCGCTGAAACACGACAAAGAGTTTGTCGGCATAGCGCATATCGAAGCCCACGCCGTTGTCCTTGATGAAATAAACGACTTCGCCCCCGTCGCGCCTCGATCCGATCTCGATCACGGCGGGGTCGCTTTTTCGGCTGAATTTGACGGCATTGGAGAGCAGGTTCTGCCAGACCACCCGCAGCAGCGCCGGGTCGGCCACGCACGGGGGAAGCTCGCCGATTTGCACCTGCACCTTGCGGCCCTCCCGCTCAGCGGCAAGTGCATCCACCACCTCATGCACGATTGCGTCCATAGCCAAGGGCTGAGGCTGGATCGGTTGATGGCCCAAACGGGAGAAACTTAGTAGGTCGTCGATGAGTCGGCCCATCTGGCGGGCTCCATCGCTCACAAACCGCAGATACTCCTGCGCCTTGGCGGGCAACTGCGGCAGATATTCTTCAAGCAGGATACGCGAGAAGGCGTCGATGCTCCTCAGCGGCGCGCGCAGATCGTGGGAGACGCTGTAGGAGAACGTCTCCATTTCCTTGTTGGCCGCCTCCAATTGGCGGGCGTGGGATTCGGCGCTTTGTTTTGCGGCGGCGAGGCGCTCCTCCATTCCCTTGCGCTCGGTGATGTCGGTGAACATGCGCACCGCGCCGATGACTTTCCCTTGTTCGTCCTGCAAAGGGGTGCCACTGACCAGGAGGTCGTAGTGGCTGCCATCCGCGCGCACCATCCGACATTCGAGGGCCACCGTGCGTTCCCCGCGCAAGGCGCGCTCCAGCGCATGCTCCTCCGCTGGCATGGGGCGGTTGTCGGGGTAGCATTGACGGCCCCATGCCTCTTCCCCAAGGTTTAGATCGCTCCCTGCCGGATCCAGCCCGGCCAGCCGCCGCGCGGCGCTGTTGGCGAAGTCGAGCCGACGCGCGGTGTCAAACACCATGATCGCCCCTTCGGCCTGATCGAGGATCGCCCAAGCAAATTTCGCGCTGGCCAGCACCTGCTCGGTTTGTTTGCGCTCGCTGAGGTTCGTCACGATCATCAGGAAGGTGTCCCCCGCGATGGTCTGCCCTACCCGTGACATGATCAGCAGCGCGGGGAAGATGCCGCCGGGTTCGGCGCACAGGCCCACCTCCCCTTGGGCACCGCCGGAGCCGCACTCGCTCAACAGCGCCGCGAAGGCGGGCCGATCCGGCTCCTGGATGTAAGGATCCATGCGCGTGCCAATGATCGTCTCTAGAGGGCGATTGAGCATCCCGGCAAAGGCGCGATTGGCATAGTGGATCGTCCCATCCTGGCTGAGCGTGGCGGCTCCCTGCTGCATCTGCTCGATCAACGCCCGGTAGGGGCGCTCCGCGCCTTCCAGCGTGAAGAGCCGCTCCCCCTCGGGGGTATTGACGACGAGGGCGTCCACCTCGCCGCTCCGGATGGCATCCAGCGTCTGTTCCGCCTCCTCCTTCCCTGCGCGCAAAGCCTGGTTTTCCGCCTCCAACTCCTTGAGCTGCCGTTCCCAATCGCCATGGGAGCGCGCATGCCTCATTGCGAGCCTCCCTTCGGCTCAACGCCCAATACGAGCAGGATGCGCCCCGGATCGCTCAACTCGCCCACCAGTTGGCGCAGCGGCAGGGGCAGCTTTTTGACGAGCGTTGGGGCGGCAATAATCTGATCGCCCTTGGCCAGTTCTGGCTGCTGGTAGATATCGATGATTTGCAACTCGTAGCGCCCGGCCAGATGCTCCTCGCAGAGCTGTTGGATGTTGTGGATGGCCCGAGAGGAACGGGGCGTCATGCCGCTGACGTAAAGGCGCAGGACGAAGCGCTCGGACAAGGTGTCTGCGAGGGCGCGCTCGAAGGCCCGCGCCCCTGGGCCCAGCGTCTCGCGGATGTTTTTTTTGCTTCGTGGCATGGCTTGCCTCCGTTTTTGGAAAATCACTCTCCTGCCGGTGGGCGCTCCCGCAGGTTCAGCCCGACCAGGACCCGCTCCGTTTGGGAGAGATCGCCGATGATTTTCTTGATCGGCTCGGGCAGTTTGCGCACCAGCGTGGGCACCGCCAGGATCTGGTCGCCCTTGGCCAGTTGCGGGTTCTCCATCAAATCCACCACCTCGATGTGGTATCGGCCTGCCAGGTGCTCATCGCAGAGCTTTTTGAGGTTGGCAAAGGCCGCCACCGACCGCGGTGTCTGCCCGGCCACGTAGAGCCGCAGATCCCATTCGGACGTGATTTCGCCCGTTCCCGTTGGTTTCTTTGTCCCGCGCTTGTTTTGCATCTTCATTTGCCGCCTTTCTTCGTGGGGGTGGGGCGCTCGCGGCGCTTCGTTGGCGACGCATCGGCCCGGCGCCTTTGGGCCATCGCCCCGCGCTCCGCCTCCATCTGACTCACGCGGGCCTCTTCCTGGCTGGCCGCGGTCGCCATCTCCTGTTCATGCAGGGCTAGCTTGGCCTGCAATGCGGCGATTTGGGCTTCCAGCGCCTTACGCTCCGCCTTTGTTTCCAAGAGCCGCCGCTGGACTGCCTGTCGCCGGGCGAGTTCCTCGCCCTCCTCCCTGGCCTCTTGGCTCTGCCGCGCCGCGCCGGTGAGCACGCCGCCCGGCCCGAGGTACACGTCCAGCAATTCGATGCCGTGGTTGGTCAACCGAAATTCGCGAATCTGGTTGGAATGCGCCATGCCCCGGCTTTTGAGGACGTAAAGGCCCCGGTTGCGTTCGCCGCCGCTCTCGATGTCGCGCAGCAGGATCCAGGTGTCGATGAGCGAAGAGATATCCACCTGGGTTCGCTCAGTTATGACACCCCCAGGGGTCAGGTCGGCGATGAAGGTGGTGACGCCCTTGCCTTTGAGGAAGTCCAGCAGGCGGACGATCATGGTGTGGACATCGGCGCGGCTGCCGCCGGCAATCAGGTCGCTCACGGGGTCGAGTACCACGATGGCCGGTTGCTGCTGTTCCACCAGCAGGTGCGCGCTTAGCAGGTGCGTTTCCAGCCCGTAGAGCGTGGGGCGGCTGGCCTGGAAGATGAGCAACCCTTTTTTGACGTGCACCTCCAAGTCCATGCCGATGGAGCGCATGTTGCGGAGGATCTGGCTTTGGGATTCCTCAAAAGTCAAATAGAGGCACTTTTCGCCGCGGCGGCAGGCGGCATCCACGAAGGTGGCAGCGAGGCTGGTCTTGCCAATGCCGGGCGTGCCGGTAACCAGAATCGTGCTGCCGCGGTAGTAGCCCTTGCCCCCAAGGATCGCATCCAGCCGCGGCAAGCCCGTGGGGATGCGCTGGCTGGAGACCGTGTGGGTGAGCCCCACGGAGGTAATGGGCACGACGCTGATGCCGTGTTCGGTGATGAGGAAGGGATACTCGTTGGTGCCGTGGGCGGAGCCGCGGTATTTGACGATATGCACGCGGCGGGTGGAAAGCTGGTCGATCACGCGGTGGTCCAGAGTGATCACGCAGTCCGAGACGTATTCCTCGATCCCCTGGCGGGTCAGCAGCCCCCCTTCGCCCTTCTCGCCGGTGATGATGGCGGTGACGCCTTTTTCTTTGAGCCAGCGGAAGAGCCGCCGCAGTTCCGCCCGCAGGATGCCCGTGTTGGTGAGGCTGCCGAAGAGCGACTCGATGGTGTCGAGCACGACGCGCCGGGCCTTGACGCTCTCAATGGCTTGATTGAGTCGGATGAACAGGCCGTCCAGGTTGTAATCGCCGGTTTCTTCGATCTCGCTGCGTTCGACCCGCACAAAATCCATCGCCAGCTTTTTGCGGGCGACGAGGTCGTTCAAATCGAAGCCGAGCGAGCGCACATTTTGGGTCAGTTCCTCCTCGGTTTCCTCAAAGCTCATGAACACCCCGGGCTCGTTGTGCTGCATGGCCCCGCGCACAATGAACTCCATGGCCAGCAACGTCTTGCCGCAGCCCGCGCTCCCACAGACCAACGTGGGCCTGCTCCGCGGAAACCCGCCGCCGGTGACTTGATCCAGCCCGGCGATGCCCGTGGGGCATTTTTCCAGTTCGCCCTCGTTCGCGCCCATCGTATTTCTCCTCTGGTGTATCGCAGTTTGGTTCCAGAACGGCCCGGCGCAACGGATGAGGCCGGGCCCTTCTCCTCAGCCCGAGGAGGTGGGGTATCGTGCGTTTGCAACGCGCTGGATCGCCGCCCGCAGGTGATCCATGACCAGCGGCTTGACCAGGTGTTCCGCAAAGCCCGCGTCATGGCTCTGGCGAACGTCCTCCTCGGTGCCGTAGCCGCTGAAGGCAATGCCCGGAATCTCTGGGCGGATGGCATGCAGTTGGCGCATGAGATCGAGCCCGCTGCCATCCGGCAGCCCGAGATCGCTCAGCAACAGATCGAACTCCCACTGCCGACTTAATTCCAAAGCCCTTTTCAGGTCTCCGGCGGTCCGCGCCTCGTGCCCCTCCCTCCGAAGCAAGCGCCCCAGGATGCGCGCCGTGTCCCCGTGATCTTCCACCAGCAAAATCCGCAAAGCCCGTTTGGTGCCGTGGTTTAAGGCCGCAGCCGGGGTGGCTGTGGACGGGCCTGTTTCCTCGGCCAAGGGAAGAGTCACGCAAAAGGTCGCCCCCAGCC
>Ga0194053_10002215_pt1 | contig 11771 bp, 16 predicted proteins | sample SepL228m_MetaG_FD_161684 | JGI IMG/M metagenome (GOLD analysis project Ga0194053, IMG submission 161684) | Anoxic zone freshwater microbial communities from boreal shield lake in IISD Experimental Lakes Area, Ontario, Canada - Sep2016-L227-8m | ecosystem: Environmental > Aquatic > Freshwater >... | reverse complement strand
CGGATTCAAGAACCTGCAAAATCGTAGCCGCCGATGGCAGTCGGCGCACTTTCCCTCGATTATCGGAGTGTTAGCGCCGACTGCCGTCGGCGGCTACGATTTCTTGAAACCACCCTGGCTGGCGTCCAGGGCGGATTCAAGAACCTGCAAAACCGTAGCCGCCGATGGCAGTCGGCGCACTTTCCCTCGATTATCGGAGTGTTAGCGCCGACTGCCGTCGGCGGCTACGATTTCTTGAAACCACCCTGGCTGGCGTCAGGGGCGGATTCAAGAACCTGCAAAATCGTAGCCGCCGATGGCAGTCGGCGCACTTTCCCTCGATTATCGGAGTGTTAGCGCCGACTGCCGTCGGCGGCTACGATTTCTTGAAACCACCCTGGCTGGCGTCCGCCAAAGCCGCTTCTGCTTGCGCCAGTCTCGATGCTTGGCTACTGTCAGCAACCGGAACCAGACCCTGTCCCTGCGGCCGGCAAGGTGACGGGGCTACTCAGATTATGTCCGACTCATATATACAAAACCTATTTGCGGAACGGATTGGCGGCAGCCAATACGGGAAGTCGCACGCGATCTACAAGTTCGAGAAGATTAAGCGCGCCAAGCGCGCCGCGACGGCCGCCCATCCCGGGAAAGAGATTATTGATATGGGAGTGGGTGAGCCGGACGAGATGGCCTTTCCGGAGGTCGTGGCGAAGCTGTGCGAACAGGCGCGCAAACCGGAGAACCGCGGTTATGCCGACAACGGCGACTCCGTCCTCAAGCAAGCGGCGGCCGGGTATCTGGAACGCGTCTGCGGGGTCAAGGGAATCAATCCGGAGACGGAAGTTCTGCATTCCATCGGCAGCAAAGCGGCGCTCTCCATCCTGCCGGCGGTGCTGATCAATCCCGGAGATTACGTGCTAATGACCATCCCGGGCTATCCGGTGTTCGGCACGCACGCAAAATATCTCGGCGGGCGGGTCCACAATCTTCCGCTGACGGAGAAGAACCAGTTCCTGCCCGATCTGGATTCAATCCCGGCCGAGGTGCTCAAACAGGCGAAGGTGCTGGTGCTGAATTACCCCAACAATCCAACAGGCGCAAGCGCGACACCGGCGTTTTTCGCGCAGGCGGTCGCGTTTGCGAAGGCGAACCGCCTCGTGGTCATTCACGATGCGGCCTACGCAGCGCTGGTGTTCGAGGGCAGGCCGTTGAGTTTTCTGGCGACGCCGGGTGGCAAAGAGGTGGGGGTCGAGCTGCACTCGGCCAGCAAGACTCTCAACATGACGGGCTGGCGCTGCGGCTTCGTTGCCGGCAATGAATTGCTCGTCCGAGCCTACGGGGACGTGAAAGACAACACCGACTCCGGCCAGTTCCTGGCGATTCAACACGCGGCGGCGCACGGTTTGGATCACCCTGAAATCACCGAGCAGATCGCGGCGAAATATTCGCGGCGAATGGATGGGCTGGCGCATCTGCTGGTCAACGCTGGGTTTCAAGCCCGAAAACCAAAAGGGTCATTCTTCCTCTATGTTAAAGCGCCGAGCGCGGCCGTGAAGGGAGACGGGACGCGCGTTCCATTCCAAAGTGCCGAAGAAGTCTCGCAGTGGTTGATCACCGAAAAGCTGATTTCCACGGTGCCGTGGGACGATGCAGGCGCGTATTTGCGGTTCAGCGTGACGTTCACCGCAAAGAACATCGTCGATGAGGGCCGGATTCTAGCGGAAATGGCCCGACGCCTTAGCGACGCGCGCTTTGAGTTCTGAACCGCAGCCGCGAGATTGCGATCCGCCAAAGCTTGCTCCCGCCGTTCGAAATCCATGTTCAGGAAAACATAGCATGAAGAATAAACAAAAACCTATCGCAGGCTGCAATACTGCCCTTGCGTTACGACCTCGGAGTCTGACAATTCTGCTGGCAGTTTGCCTCGCTGCATTCCTCGGCACCGGCTGCAAGTCCACCGAGAAATCGCATCCGGACCAGCTCGCTTCGGTTGAGATTCATGGCCATCCAGTGGAGCGAGTGCGCGATGTGACTTCGCAGGTCTTTCTTGAAAATGGCTATCGTGTGACCCTCAATGGCTGGGCGAAGCTGGTCTTCGAGAAGGAAGGGTCGAACATGAACAACATCGCCTACGGCAATTGGATGGGGTCAGGTATTTGGATTCGCGTCAAGGCATCGATCTTTGAGACTTCACCGGGCAACTGTCGGCTCGATTGCGACGCCTTCCTGCTGCGGAACAGGAATGAACCGGTCGAGGAGGAAATCAAGATCAGCAAGCTCCACAACCGCCCCTATCAGAAGCTTCTGAACGAAGTTGTGAAGCGTTTGGCTCGCGAAACAGTTAAACCGAATTAGACTGCGCGCCGGGTGGAGCAAGAGCGTTGCTTTTCGCCACCCCCCTGCCCCGCATGATTAACGCTCTCATTCGGGCCGCGCCGGCGTTCGTCAAAGACTCCAACCGGCGCGGTAGTCGCGACGGAGGAATTGGTTTGCCTCGGCCAGATTGGTGAACTTAAGGGCGGTCGAATCCCACAGCAGCTTGCTGAGCGTGAGATCCTCGCGAAGTTGAACGCGCAAGGCCACGTTGCCGAGCAAGACCGCCTCCGCCAGAGGACCGGCCCAATCGAAATTCGATCCGGCAGGTTTGCCGCCTTTGCACGCGGCAATCCATTCCAGGTAGTGGCCGGCCGAACGCGGGATGGTTTTTTGAATGTCGCCAAACTTCTTGGCCTGCACCTCGGGATAAACCACGTCGCCGAGAATAAACCCATTTTCGCCGATGAGCAGGCGCCCGTTGTCGCCCATCTTGATGCCGTTGGGCAAGTCGTCGGGTCGCGAAGGACGCAGGCCGCCGTCATACCAGACGAGTTTGCACGGCGGCATTTCAACGGCGACGGAGAGGTCATTTACATGCCAATTGTTCGCCTGAGGCGCGGCCGCGCGCGCAGGGAATTCATAGGTCACAATCGAACCAAGCGGGTAGGTCTCCTCATTAACGCGGGTGGAGGCGGCCTGGACGCTGAGGGGCGCACCCAACTTCAGCGCGCGGAAGACGGGGTCCATCGCGTGGCAGCCAATATCGCCGAGCGCGCCGGTGCCGAAATCCCACCAGCCGCGCCATTTGAATGGCAGGTAGGCTGGGTCGTAGGGCCGCATGGGAGCCGGGCCGACCCACATATCCCAATCGAGCGTTGCAGGCACGGACGGCGTTTCCTTGGGACGCCCCACCCCTTGCGGCCAATACTCGGCAAATAACCCGTTGGACGGGCGGTCGGTCCATATATGCGCTTCGTGAACCTTGCCGATGGCGCCCGCCCAGACATTCTCGCAGAGACGGCGCGTCTCCTCGGAAGCCTGGCCCTGATTGCCCATCTGCGTGGCAACTTTGGCCTCCCGCGCGGCCTGCCCGACCTGGCGCGCTTCCCAGACCGAGTGGGTCAGCGGCTTCTCGCAATAAACGTGCTTGCCGCGCTTCATGGCTGCCACCGCCGCGAAAGCGTGATGATGATCAGGCGTGGCGATGACGACACCGTCGATTTCCTTCATCTCGTCGAGCATCTGCCGGTAGTCGGTGAACTGCCTGGCCTTGGGATACTTCTTGAAAATGCGGGCGGCGTAGTTCTTATCCACATCGCAAAGTGCGACGATATTTTCGCTTTCCATTTGGCCAAGGTCGTGCGCGCCCTGACCGCCAATGCCGATGCCGGCGAGGTTAAGCTTCTGGTTTGCAGAAGTTGCGCCGCGCAATCCCAGCACGGCGCTGGGCACCACCATAAAAGCGGCGGTGGAAAGGGCGGTGCCGCGCAGGAACTGGCGGCGGTTGAGGCTGGTGTCGCTACGGCTGACGTTAGTGTTCATAAATCGTGAGTTCGATGTCGTGATAGTAGAGGACGACGTGAGAAGACTCAACCATCAAAACGGCAGTCGTGCGGAAGGCAAGGAGAAGACTTCCTTTGGGATCTATTCCGGCTTCTGGCTCTTGGCTTTCGAGTTTCCTGAGAGTTTGCTTTCGGCTTGGCCTGTCATCGGAACGAACTGCACGGGCAGCACGGCGCGCTGCTCAAGTTTACCGCCGCGCTTGCGCAGCCGCACCAACTTCTGACTCAAAAACGATCTAATCGGGATAATGATGTGTCCGCCATCTTTGAGCTGGTCGATCAGCGGTTGGGGCACCCGTTCTGGTGAGCATGTAACGATAATGGCATCGAATGGCGCAGCCTCGGCCCAGCCTTTGTAGCCGTCCCCGGCGCGCCCATTGACGTTGGTGTAACCGAGCCGCTTCAGATCGGTGGCCGCCCGGCTCGCGAGATCCTCAACAATCTCAATCGTGTAAACCTGGGCCACCAACTCAGCGAGAACGGCGGCCTGGTACCCAGAACCTGTGCCGATCTCAAGCACGCGATCGGTTGGTTTCGGATCGAGCTGTTCGGTCATGAAGGCAACAATGAATGGCTGCGAGATGGTCTGGTCATGGCCGATGGGCAGTGGATGATCTTCATAAGCGCGGACGCGCAGGTGCCCCGGCACAAACTCATGGCGTCGAACTTTGCCCATCGTGACCAGCACCCGGGCGTTGGTAATGCCGCGGCCCGCCCGGACGAGTTGTTCCGCCACCATCTGTTGCCGGGCGATGGCGTAAGGATCAGTTCCCGCAGCCACGGCAGAGGGAGCCGCGGTTCCACGACCGGTGAGCCCAGCGAGCCATCCAGCCGTCAGCAGTGCCAGTTTCCTCATGCACCCACAATAATCGGTTCGGGAGGGATTCGCCATCCTGAAGTTGCCAGCGCGCCAAAGGCACCCCGGCTGCGCTTCCCGGGACCCCCAGAGTAGGGCGGGCGTCCCGCCTGCCTTCGGGGCGTGGCCGGGGCAGGCGAGACACCTGCCCTACTCTGGAAACCACCCGGCACCGGCGCAGTCAGTTGCCGAATGTTCTACGTTTTCTTGTCACCAATCCGCACAATCGCATAGATGATCGCGGCCGGGATGCCCGCCAGCAGTGCCAGGGCGATAAAGAGTCCTGAACCCTCGCCGCGCTTACGGATGTCCGTGAAAATCCACACCGCGACCAGGATGTTGAAGATGAAGCCCACAAGGATACACAGCTTCACCAGGTCAGCGAACTTCCTGAGCGCGTTCGGCGCTGCCTGGAAAGGCGGTGTTGCGGGGGCAAACGGCCCCCCCGGCGGCATCGGTTGGGCGAAATTCCCGACACCAGGCGAGGGCATCGGTTGGTGGACTCCTTCGCGACCCGGCAAGGCTGCCGGCACCTGGCGTTCCGGCTGGGTGCCAAGCCGGCGCATCAATTGTTCCTGGCGTTGCGCCATTTCGTTGACGTGCTGCTCCAGGCGTTCAAGCCGATCACCCGGCCCGCCGCGATGATCATCCTCGGCCGCGAATACCGCAGGCGCGCGCCCAGACAATGTCAAGGCGACAAACGCCATCATCAAACTCAACCGCCACGATAAGCTTTTCATCATAATTACCTCCGCCGTTGTTATTTGTGAGCGGAAGCTGCTCCTGGCCTTGGCAACAGCCGAAGGCTTGATTTTGGACTAAAGCAACGTCCGCATCATCGATACGGCAGCTTGAACCCAAACGCACACAAGATCAAGCGTGTTCACCTGTCATTTTCACATGCCTCCAAAACTCGGTCTTTGGCTCCAAGGTCAGGCTTTCGGGTTTCTGATCTCATAAGCCACCGGCGGCCAAACCCTCGACTGGAGCATAGTCATCGGTCAGGATCGGACTGCTGGCGGCGTTTGCTGGAGCCTGCGCCTGAAACATCTCCAGCCGTTCACGGAATCCAGGCACGGTGACCCGACGGTTCCTTGCCAGCACGGCGGCGCTCTGACGCAGGGTGTAAATGTCGGTCTTGAGTGCGGTCATGGTGGCGAGCAGCACCACGTTCTGACTGCTGCGGGCAGGGAACATGTAAGCCTGAGGGAAGACGGTTTTCAAGGTTCGGTAGATCGCCCCGACGATGCCGGCGTGCCAATCGCTCGTCGTGCCAATGACGTTGTAGGCTACCACACCGTTGGTGGTGAGGTGATTGCGCACCAACTCGAAAAACTCCTTCGTCGCCAGATGCTGCGGAATGGAGGAGCCGTAACGGCCACCCAGGTAGGCGTCAAGGATGATCAAGTCATAACGGGCCGTGCTGCGTCGCAGGAACACGCGCCCGTCGGCCACGTGGACTTTCTGTTTCTCGGACTCCTTGAATTTGAAGTAGTCCTTCGCCACCTGAACCACCATCGGATCGATCTCGACCGTCTCGACGTTGACGCCGGGATAATAGTGCTCGAATGACCGCTGCGCGCTGCCGCCGCCCAGCCCAATCATGAGCACGTTGGTGAGCTGCGCGTTCCAGAGCCAGGGCATGTGAAAGTATTCGACGTATTCAAAATGCCCTTTCAACGGGTCTTGCAGCGACATGCGGGTCTCGGTGGCGTCGTCAAAGCACAACGTCCGCTGGCCACCGTCCTCGGTTACGCGAATATGATGATAGGGAGAGGTGACTTCAAAGACCACAGCCGCAGAGACTGGCGAATGGGCCAGCAAGATGAAAGCAAACGCTGCAAGATGGAAAGTCCGAAGTCGGAAAAGTGCCACTGGGGAAATCACTTGAGTCCTGGTTCGCATTAGTCCGGGCATTCCGAAACTCGCATTCGAAATTATAGTCATTGGTATTCCGTTCATACTTCAAATTCCACACTTCAGCCTTCGGATTTCAGTCCTCGGACTTCAGACTTCGGATTTCAGATTCCAGATATCGTCCTTCGGCCCTCGGATTTCGGTCTTCGGATTTCAGCCTTCGGCCTTCAGACTTCGGATTTCGGATTTCAGATTTCAGATTTCGCCCTCGCCTTCCACCATCGCCGCCCCCAACCACCGGTCCAGCACCACGCAGAGCAGCCCCAACATGACCGTCATGACGCCCATAGCGCGGAAGATGGCCGAAACTTTCATTTGGTCAATCAGGACGAAGCCGGAAACGAAGACGCCCACGATGCTGCCGGCGGTGCTGGCCGCGATGATGAAGCCGCTGGAACGGCCCACTTGGGCGAGGCTGTGGGTCGAGAGACGGATCATGTAAGGCGAGAGCATGGCCAGGACCACGCACGGCATGAGGAAAATCAGCGCGCTGCCCAGGACGGGATCCAGCTTCTGCCATAGCAGCGGGATGGGCTGGTTGGCCGGGTGACGCAGGATGATGGCATCGATGAGCCAGGCGGCGCAGTTGGGGATAAGGAACAAGACCAGCCCCGCCGGGACGAGCAACACGACCAGGACGGACAATCGCTGCCATCGATCCGCCAGCGCGCCGCCGAAATAGTAGCCCAGCGCCAGTGCGATCAGCACCACCCCAATCTGGCTAACCCACACATGAAACGAGCTGCCAAAGTCCTTCGCCAGAAACCGCGCGCCGATGATTTCAAGAACCATAATGATAAAGCCACCCAGAAAGACCAGTGTTGCTGCCGCCGCGTTTCTCATGGGCCGAGCATAGCCGCCCTCGGGCGAGCCGTCAAAGCGCGCACATAAGATTTTCATCTCCCCCAACGGCGTGCCGGGCCTTTGCGTGGCCGGCCTGAAGCCGTGCAGAAGCAAAACCACCCACGCATTTGACTTATAGTCCTCCAACGCCTCCGGCGCGAACAACTTTCAGCGCCTTCATTCCCGCCGGCCAAAATAAACACCAAGGCCAAAGCCCTGATTCCATCGTTGCCCCAAAACCACCTCTCCTACGCCACTTCCAACAGAACTTCCGGATGCTTTGCCGCAATCTTAAGCAACACCTTCGCTGCCCCGGTCGGGGATCGCCTGCCTTGCTCCCAATTCTGCAACGTGTCGGCGCTGATCCCCAAAATGGCGGCAAACTTCGACTGCGACAAACCGAGCTTGCCCCGGACCCGCACGATGTCCGTCTTCGGATTGATGCGAAAAACACGCGCCGGATTGAGTTGACCTTTCTCAATGGCTTTCGCCTGCTTCACGCTTTCCAGCAGTTCTTCAAATAACTCTTTCTTCATGGCATCAATTGGCTCTTCAATTGTTTCAGTTGATCGGCTGTCAGGTCATCCATTTCATTTTTCGGATAGACCAGCAGCAGCGAAATTCTGTCTTTGGCCACCCACCAATAGTAAACTACCCGCAGTCCGCCACGCTTGCCCCGGCCACTACCCGCCCAGCGTAGCTTCCTCATACCGCCCGAACCCTTGATAATGCTCCCAGCAGCCGGCCGTGCCGCCAGGAACAACTGCATTTCGGCATACTCATCGTCGTCCAGGAATCGCTCAACGCGCCGATAAAAGATAGGTGTCTCGACAAAGACCACCACAGCAAGATACGCCGTTGGCGGATACTGTCAACTCCCGTCTTGCTCTCAACCTCCAGTGACACGATGAACTGGCCTCTTGCCAAACCTGGAACCCGGATGGCTGCAAGCAGCGATTGGCGACATCGGTTTGCTTCACTTCCTGTTTTCCGCAAGACTGCGCGGGTAATTGGACCTGGGTTCAATTCAAATTACACACAGGCTTCCCCCCTTTGCACCGCACACGGCGGAAATGGAAATTTCCTTGTCAAATGTCGCAAGCCTTCCGACGTGCTTGCTCGCCAATGCGAGCAGATAAATATCCGTAAGTTGCCGCCCACTGTGAATGCGCTCTTCCGTGAAAAGTTTCCCGTCGCGCAACGAAACATCGTCCGGCCAGAATTCGTGATTAGTTTGTGTAGCAAACGTTCGCAGCCGTGAAATCAAATCGCTCGGCGTGAACTGCGCTCCCTGGCTGTAGCCGGGATGAGACATGATGCGGATGACTCCGTTTTCCACGATTGGGCAGCTTGCCCAGCCGGACTTTGCATGGGCCGCCCACCAATCGTGCGCCCGCTCATGGAATGCATGATCAGGATCAAACAATGCGATGACGACGTTCACATCCAGCAAGGCGCGCATGGATTACACGCCCTCCTCGTCCTGTATTCTTCGCACATGTTCCAGCGTGACAATCTCGCCGCGGGAAGGCAGCACCGGAACACCGCCACGCAGACCCGGACGCCGTTTTGTCGTCGGCGCATTCAAACCACGCCGTGCCAAGTCGGAAATCACCTGACCGGCCGTGCCGCCATGTCGTTGCGCCAACTCCTTGGCTGCCTGCAACACCTCATCCTCAATGTCCAAAGTCGTTCTCATGCATCTGATGCTATCACATCACTGCATCAGGGTCAAAAGCTGTTGTCAAAGGAAGCGTGGGGTTTTTGCGCAGGCTTCGCGCAACGTCTCCAGGAATCGCTGCCGATCCTGGTCATCCTGGAAAATCTCCTGCCCGCGACTGGCGCGGGCCATCCGTGATACACCGCGCCCGGATACTGGATGCGGATTGGCCTGGCCATGGTCCGGGCAGACTCCCGCGGCGAAACCCCGCTGCTCAAGCCCAATATGTCACTTTCCCAGGACCCTTTTACAACGGGAGATATTGTTTCGTCGGCGAAATCAATTTGAATAAACCCGGCTCACAAGCCAAACCAAACTCCGAGGGCGGTGTCGAGCTTTACCAAGTCAGATTCGCGCAACTGGCCAAGTTGTTTTCTCACCAGATTGCCGGTCACCGAAGCCACCGCTCGTTTGGCAAAAGAAGGATGAATCAGCCCCGCCTCACGCCAGAATTGGATGGCGAACTCGCCCGGACGCAACACGTCACCGACAGAAGTCACCGCCACTACAAGCAAGTCGTCCGAAGGGTAATCCGGGCTGACGACGACTGCGGGACGGATTTTTGCGGATGACTGATCCGAAAAAGGAAACGGTAGCAGAACGATGGAACCGCGCTTATAGCCGGTCATAATCAGCATCCAGCGGATTATCCCAGATTCTCTGGAAAGCAGGTTCGGACAGACGCGACCAGCCGTCCGCCAGCCCGTCGTCGTCCGCATCCGGCGCGATGACCGTGACCTTGGCGTTGGGCTTCAACCGCGCCGGCTCATCCAGCACGATAAACCGTCCGTCAAAATGCGCGTTCAATGTCTGCACGGTTCAACCGTAATTTCCGCATCGGCTTTTATCAAGCGGTAAAACAACCACGGCTTTCTCGCGGCACATTTTGTGGTGCCAACGAAACCAGTTCGGCCTGCGTCACCCGGGTGTAGTGGCCCATCGCCAAACGCTCACTGTCACTTTTCTAACCCCTTCACAAATTCAACTTCGTGTTTCTTCATTCGGCAGATTTGAGATGTAGGTCCAACTGCGCATCGGCAACCGCTTGGTAACGACGCCCAGCAACCACTTGCTCCTGGCGACCAGATTAGCTTGGCCGTTTTGTTGACTCAGTGGAAGTGATTGTGCATCAGGCAATGCGCCTGCACATGCCACTCCATCTGGGCGCACGCCTCTCCGAGCATGGCGGGGAAACGCCGGCGGAGGTTTGGCTGTTACATTATGGCTTGCGTCCAGGGCGTATTCGCACGGAGTTCTTTCCAGCCCCCAATCGGCAATCCCGCGAGTCGGTTGACTGCTTTCGGCTTTCATTGTTCTCGGAGTGTCAATAGTGAGGACTGACGCTTGCACGCTTGCACGGCGTAAAGGCTCAAGGCTGCCGCCCTATGAAAGGAGACAGCGGAGGAGTTGGTTGGAGGTGCGGAGGGCGAGGAAATAGACGCTGAGGCGCTGGACGAAAGGTTCGTAGCGGATGAGGACGCCGGCTTCGATGTTTTTGGTGTGGGCGGCTACGGTGAAGTTGGCGGAGGTGATTACGGCGATGCGACCGTCAACAATCACGCACTTGGAGTGCAGGCTGGCCCGCGCGTGAGTTGTTTCGGATAAGGCGCGGGGATCGTGGTAGAGCTCGGGAAGCCGGGGACTTCCGGGCCGGAGAGGACAAGCTCGAACAGACTCTGGGGGGCGACGGCGCGCTCGGAACATTGTGCAATGGCCTCGGCCAGGATCGCGATATGTTTTGGAGCCATGCCTTGCTGAACGAGACCGTCGAGGGATTCGTGGACGGCCTGGGCCTGCGGCCCGATGGCCTGGTCTCTCGGCGGCGCTGCCGCCCTGCCGGTAGCGGGCTATGGCGGCGAGAATGGCGGCGTCCTCGATGCCTTGCAGCTTGACTGCGAGGGCCGGGATTTGCCGGACGAGCGCGAGTTTTTCCAGCGAATCCACGATAGACAGCCCGGCGTCCCAGGCGGACTGGACAACTTCGTCCAGGGCCGTTTGGGTATCGGGGATGGAAATCACGGACATGAGTTGCGGGAAGTAGGCGTTGCTGGCGCCGCTTGAGACGGTTGGTGGAGGCCCTTGGCACGCCCGCACCCCGCTGAAGCAGGGTGTTAATGAGTGCGGAATCTCGGTGCGAAGGAAAAGGCTATGTAGCTTCATGGTTTGGGCTGCCAGTCGTTGAGGTTTTTGATGGTGATGTCCACGCTTGGCTCTACGTCGCGCATGGAGCGGTTGGCGCGGAACTTCCGGCGCACGGGGGGCAGGTTGGGCAAGTCAGGATGGAGGAACGGGTACAGGAGGCGCTGAGCGTCACCGACTTCCTACTGATACTGAAGCTTGGTGTTGGTTTGCTGGAACTCGTCGGCGATGTTGCGCCAATCGTCCAGCAAGCGGCCGCAGCGGTGGAGGACTTTGTCGGACAGCTCCTGCGCCGCAGCGGGGGTGATGCTCGGGTCGTGGTTGCGGGCGCGTTCGGCAAAGCGGGTGGCGAAGCGGTCGAGCATGGCCCAAGAGCGTCATGTAAGGGTCGGTGGGGTTCTGCTTGTTGGCCTTGCCGCCCTCGCGCTGATAGGCGGTC
>Ga0194053_10002214_pt1 | contig 11778 bp, 10 predicted proteins | sample SepL228m_MetaG_FD_161684 | JGI IMG/M metagenome (GOLD analysis project Ga0194053, IMG submission 161684) | Anoxic zone freshwater microbial communities from boreal shield lake in IISD Experimental Lakes Area, Ontario, Canada - Sep2016-L227-8m | ecosystem: Environmental > Aquatic > Freshwater >... | reverse complement strand
GTCCCAAGGGCACGGGGCTGCTCATGATCCGCCGGGGCGTCCGCCTGAAGCCCCTGATGCTGGGGGGCTCCCAGGAGCGGGGCCGGCGGGGCGGTACGGAAAACGTGCCGGGCCTGGTGGGCCTAGGCCGGGCCGCGGCTATGGCCCAGGCGCGGCTGCCGGACATGGCGCGCGTCGAGGCGCTGCGGGATGGCTTCGAGGCCCGGGTGCTGGCCGAGATTCCCGAGGTGCGCGTTCACGGCGCGGGCGCCCCGCGTCTGCCCAACACGAGCCTGCTGGGCTTCGCCGGACTCGAGGGCGAGGCTCTCCAGCTGCGGCTGGCCGAGCAGGGCATCTGCGTGTCCACGGGCAGTGCCTGCAGCACCGGCATGCGCGAGCCCAGCCACGTGCTCCGGGCCATGCGGATTCCCGATGCCTACGCCCGGGGCACCGTGCGGTTCAGCCTGGGCCTGGGCACCACCGCCCAACAGCTCGAGCGGGTCGCGGCGCTGCTCCCGGGGCTGGTCTCGGAGCTGCGGTCGCTCATGCCGAGGAGGCGCTGAGCAGCTCCCGGGCGTAGTGCTGAATGGCGTAGGGCAGCCAGCGGTGCCCGGGCAGGTCGCGACTGAGGTAGCCCATGTGGCCGCCATGGTTCTCGAAGTGCAGGTGCACGCTGGCGGACGGATTCGCCTCTGCGGCATCCCGCCAGGGGATGAAGGGATCATCCTTCGCCATGAGGACCACCGTCGGCACGGTGATCTTTGCGAGGTGGTGGCGGGCGGAGCAGCGGGCGTAGTAGTCCTCCGCATCCCGGAAGCCTGCAGCCTGGCTGGTGTAGACCTCGTCGAACTCGCGGAGGCTCATGAAGGGTCGGGTGGCGTAGCTCTCCGTGATCAGGCTGTCTGCCTGCCGCTCACGGATCGCCTGGCGGCAGCGCCGGATGAAGCGCAGCTCGTAGAGCCGGCTGAGTCCGCTGTGAATGGCATCCGAGCAGGCGCCCAGGTCTACGGGGGGATTCACGGCGATGGCCGCATCGGGCTGGGTGGTGGGTTGGGGCAGGCCGCCCCCCAGGTTCAGCAGCAGGGCGTTGGCCGAGAGGGAGTAGCCCACGGCCAGCTGCCGCAGCCCGGGATGCTGCTGCCGGGCCGCGGCGAAGGCCACGCCCAGGTCGTCTCCGGCGCCGCTGTGGTAGGGCCGTCGGGCCAGGCCCCGGCCCTCGCCGCAGCCCCGGTGGTTCACGGTCCAGACGTGGTGGCCCAGCGACCGGGCCAAGGTGACCGTGCGCCGCACATAGTGGGCCTGGTCGCTGCCCCCGAGACCGTGGAAAACCAGCACCAGCACAGCTGTCTCCCCGGGGTAGTGGCGCCCGGCCAGCTGATCCCCGTTCGGCAAGGGGAGGCGGAAGGGCTCCGAAGGATGCTCCGGAAAGGCGCCGGGCAGGTAGTTGCCCAGGATCGTCTGCAGGTGCCCGCCGGAGGCCCACCACGGGGGACGGCAGGGCAGGGGCGGCGGGGGCAGGTGCATCCGCCCAGTCTGACCGAAACCAGGCTCAGTCGTTCCGCTTGAACACCAGCTTGTAGGTGAAGGGATTGTCCAACTTGGGGTGGCTGTAGGTGGCCTGCAAGGCGAGGGAGTCGCCATCCTTCCGCATGGAATAGACGTACCTGAGGACGGCGCCATCCCCGGTGAGGGTCTGGGTCAGGGTGGCCCCGCTTCGGGTGAGGCTGGCCTTGAAGACTTCCCCATCGCTGCGCTTCCACTCGCCCTCGGTCCCGTCACCGGGGGTGTCGATGGGTCGCTCCTTGCCCATGGTCACCGTGAAGCTGTCCCCGACAAGGATGTCGAGCTTGCTGAAGGCGCGACAGGCGGACTGGAGCTTCTTCTTCCAGTAGAGCTTCATGGCGAAGTTCAGGTCTTTCACATGGGCGTCGATCTGCTCGTCGAGGTTGTCGCTCTGGGAGGCCCGCAGGTTCCACTCGCCGTCCCACTCGACCTTGGCTTCCTTCGCTGTCGCCACAGCCTTGGAGGATGCCGGAGTTTTCTGAGCAGCAGCGAAGCCGGTCAGCAGGCAGGGCAGCACGAGCAGCAGGGCGCGCATGGGAGCTCCGGGAATGAATGGAGCCTACCCCCGGGACGGCCGCCAGGGAAGCCTTGCATGTGATCCCTGCAACAAAGCCTTCAATTGATGACCTTCCAGGCAGGAGAGCCTCTCCTGCGGTGTAAGCTGTGGCCTTCAGCCCATTGACAGGGCACTCAATCCAAGGAGTGTGGCGTATGAAGAAAAGACAGGAAGCCCTCGATTACCATTCGCAGGGACGAAAAGGGAAGATCGAAGTCGTGGCCACCAAGCCCTGTTCCACGGCCCGGGACCTGTCCCTCGCCTACTCCCCCGGCGTTGCCGAACCCTGTCTCGCCATTGAGAAGGATCCTGAGCTTGCCTACCAATACACGGCCAAGGGCAACCTGGTGGCCGTGATCTCCAACGGCACCGCCGTGTTGGGCCTCGGCAACATCGGCGCCCTGGCCGGCAAGCCCGTCATGGAAGGCAAGGGCGTGCTCTTCAAGCGCTTCGCCGACATCGACGTGTTCGACATCGAAGTGGACGAGCTGGACATCGACAAGTTCTGCCAGGTGGTCAAGGCTCTGGAGCCCACCTTCGGCGGCGTGAACCTCGAGGACATCAAGGCCCCCGAGTGCTTCGAGATCGAGACCCGCCTGAAGAAGGAAATGAACATCCCCGTCTTCCACGACGATCAGCACGGCACCGCCATCATCAGCACCGCGGCCCTCATGAATGCCTGTGAGATCGTCGGCAAGAAGATGCCGGACATGAAGGTTGTGTTCTCCGGTGCCGGCGCCTCCGCCATCGCCTGCGCGAACATGATGATCAACGCTGGTGTGAAGCTCGAGAACCTCTGGCTCTGCGACACCAAGGGCCTGGTCTACACCGGCCGCAAGGAAGGCAACAACAAGTACAAGGACCGCTTCGCCAAGCCCAGCGAGTGGCGCACCCTGGCTGACACCATCAAGGATGCGGACGTCTTCGTGGGCTGCTCCAGCAAGGGCGCCCTGAGCCCCGAGATGCTGCTCAGCATGGCCAAGGATCCCATCGTGTTCGCCCTGGCGAACCCGGATCCCGAGATCGACTACCCGACGGCCATGGCCACCCGGACCGACATCATCCTGGCCACGGGCCGCAGCGACTATCCCAACCAGGTGAACAACGTCCTGGGCTTCCCCTTCATCTTCCGGGGCGCCCTGGATGTCCGCGCCAGCGAGATCAACGAGCCCATGAAGCTGGCCGCCGCCCAGGCGCTGGCCGCCCTGGCCCGTGAGGAAGTGCCTGACTCCGTCAGCCGCGCCTACTCCGGCCAAAAGTTCACCTTCGGCCGGGAATACATCATCCCCAAGCCCTTCGATCCCCGCGTGCTCCTCTGGGTGGCCCCGGCCGTCGCCAAGGCCGCCATGGACTCCGGCGTCGCCAAGCAGCCCATCGCCGACATGAAGGCCTACATCGAGCGCCTTGAGGGCCTCCAGGGCCGCAGCAAGGACGTCATCCGCAGCGTGGTCAACCGCGCCAAGGAGAACCCCAAGCGCGTCGTCTTCCCCGAAGGCGACCACCCCCTGATCCTCCAGGCGGTCTCCCAGATGGTGGACGAAGGCATCTGTGTGCCGATCCTCCTCGGTAGCCCCGAGAAGATCCAGGCTGTCGCCGCCGACCACGGCATCGACCTGGAGGGCATCGAGATCCTTGATCCCACCACGGTGCCCTGGCGCCAGGAGGCCGAGGACGAGTACTGGAAGATCCGCAACCGTCGCGGTGTCACCAAGTTCGAGGCCAAGCGGAAGGTGCGGGAGCGGATCTACTTCGGCGCCCTCATGTGCCGCCTGGGCAAGGCCGATGGCCTCATCGCCGGCCTGACCTCCTACTACCCCGACACGATCCGGCCCTGCCTGGAAGTGATCGGCACCCGTGCGGGCGTGAAGCGCGTCTGTGGCGTCTACACCATGGTGCTCAAGAACCGCGTCCTGTTCTTCTCCGACACCACCATGAACATCGAGCCCAACAGCGAGGAGCTGGCGGAGATCGCCCTCCTCACCGCGGACCTGGTGAAGGACACCTTCAACATGGAACCGAAGGTGGCCATGCTCTCCTTCTCCAGCTTCGGCAGCGTCGAGCACCCGCTGGTCCGCAAGGTCCAGAAGGCCACCGAGCTGGTGAAGGCCCGCCGGCCCGAGCTCAAGTGCGACGGCGAGATGCAGGCCGACACCGCCCTCGGCGCCGACATCCTGGCCGAGAACTACCCCTGGGTGGACCTGCCGGGTGGTGCGAACGTGCTGATCTTCCCCGACCTCACCAGCGGCAACATCGGCTACAAGCTGGTGCAGCGGCTGGCGGGCGCCGAGGTCATCGGCCCCATCACCTGCGGCATGGCGGCCCCCGTCCATGTCCTGCAGCGGCACAGCGACATGAATGACATCATCCACCTCACGGCGCTCACCGTCGTCGAGGCGCAGAAGAAGTAGCTGCTGGCTATCAGGTTTCAGATAAGAAGGGGCCTTCGGGCCCCTTCTTATTTCTCCAGCTGCTGCAGCCAGGCCTGGATCTCGGGGTCGGACTCGGGGCTGAGCAGAAGGGCCTCGCGCAGATCGACCAGGGCGGGGCCGGGCTCGTTCCGCTGGAGGTGCACGAAGGCGCGCTCCTTGAGGGGCCGCGGATTTCCGGCATCCAGCAGCACGAGGTGGGTGCTGGTCCAGATGGCCTCGTCCCAGCTCTCGGCCTGCATGAAGCGCTGGTGCAGGTTGCGCACCAGGCGGGCGAGGATCTGCCGGTCCGACGTGGGGCGCAGCATGTCCGGGTGGAAGGGCACCCGGCCCGCTGTCGCAGCCTTGACGAGGTGCTCGCCGCTTTCCTCGCCCACGGGCCGCCCCTGGTGGAAGGGGTCGAAGCAGAGCAGCCCGAAGTCCGTGCGCAGGGCGGCGATGAAGTGCCCGGGCAGGCCCACGCCCACGGCGTCGAAGCCCAGGCGGCGGGCCAGGTCCACCCAGAGGATGGAGAGCGCGATGGGTAGACCCTTGCGGCGGGCGACCACCTCCGGTAGCAGGGCGTTCAGTGGGTCGTCGTAGGTCTCCCGGTCGCCCCTGAAGCCCAGCTCGACAAAGAGGAGGTCGTTCAAGGCGTCGATGGCTTTGTGGGTGTTCCAGGGCAGGGGCATGCGGCCCGCCAGGGTGAAGGCCCACTCATTCAGCTGCAGGACCGTATGGGAGGGATCCGGATCGTCCAGGGCCGGGGCCACGGCGTGGATCGCTCCCTCCGCCAGGTTTCGGCACTCGGGATCAGCCTGCAGATACTCGAAGAGGGACATCAGGCGTTCCGGCGGAGCACGGCCCGCGCGATCAGGCCGAGCACCACGAAAGCGAGGGCACCATAGACCCAGCGTTGCCAGCTGGTGGTGGCGGCGTTGACCTTGCGGTTCTCGTCGGCCTTGCGGATGTTCTCTTCGATGGAGAGCTTCGACTGGACCTCGCGGGCGTCCTTGACGGCCTTCTGGGCCGAGTTCCGGGAGGCCTTCAGCTCCTTGGCGGCGGCGTCCTGCTCCTCCTCGGCACCCAGTACAGCGACGCGCCGGGGTGGCGGGCTCGGGGCCTGGTAGCGGGCCGGAACCGCGGGGGCCTCCTCTTGATCATTGGCCGGCAGCTTGCCGTCCTGGAGGGTGTCGGCCAGGGTCTGGATATCCTCGCGCAGGCCCGTGAGCACCTGGTTCTGGCGGTGGATCTGGGCCCCCTGGACCCAGAGCAGAGCCAGCTGGAGAGCCAGCAGGGTCGGGATGGTCCAGCGGAGGGAAGAGCGTCGCATTCAGGCCTCTCTTCCCAGGATAAACAGAGTGCGGTCGTCCGGGTTCCGAGTATCGAAGGCCGACACGTCTTCGAAGATGGCCTCGCAAGCCGCCCGGGGGCTGCCGGTGCCCCAGAGGCGGCGCAGCTGGTTGCAGAGCCGAGGCAGGCCGTAGAGCTCACCATCCCGGTTCATGGCCTCGGAGAGCCCGTCGCTGTAGAGCACCAGCCAGCCCTTGGGGGGCAGGGTGCCTTCCGTTACCTTCCAGTCGCCGGGGCCCGCCGGCCGGAGGCCCAGTCCGCGCCCGCCCGGGGACAGCTCGGAGGTGCCATCTTCGCCCGGATGCTGGAGAAACAGGGCGCCCGGGTGACCCGCCCGGGCCAGGCGGTAGTTCCCGGCCGCATCCCACTCCAGCAGGATCAGGGTGAGGAAGCCTCGCTGGCCCAGCAGGTGGCGCAGCGTCTGGTCCAGGGAGGCGAGGATCTCCGCCAGGCCCTGGTCTTCCCGCTGGACGGCCTGCTCCAGCAGTGCCGTGGCCTGGGCCATGTAGAGGGCCGCAGCCAGGCCCTTGCCGCAGACGTCCCCCACGGCCGCCAGCCAGTTGCCACTGGGACGGCGCTTGACGAAGAGGAGATCGCCCCCGGTCTCCAGGGCGGGCTCCAGGCGCAGAGCCACCTGGAAGCCAGGGATGGGCGGGACCTGGGAGGTCACCAGGCCTTCCTGGATGCGCCGGGCGGTCTCCAGCTCCTGGCTGAGGCGCTCCTGCGCCACCAGCCGCTGGTGCATCACGGCGGTCTCGAGGGACCCGCCTGCGGCCTGGGCGACCTCGCGGAGCAGCTCCCGGTCCTCGCGGCTGTAGCTCAGCTGGGCGTACTTGCCACCCAGCAGCACCACGCTGTGGGGGGCGTCCCCGGCGAGGATGAGGAGGAGCAGCTGCGCCTCCAGGGCGTCCATGTGGGCCCGCAGGGTGCCACCCTGCTCGCGGATCCAGTCCGCCTCCTCGCTGCCCAATCCCAGTACCAGCTCCTGGTTGTCCCGGGCCAGCCGCAGGAGGCCCGCAGGGAGGCGCAGGGGCTGGGCAGGGAAGTGCAGGCGGCGCTCCTCGCGATCCGAGGCCTCGGCCGCAGGCAGCAACACAGCCTGGTCCTGGACCGGCAGGATGTCGAGCGAGTGAGGCTGGAAGGCCTCCTCCAGGGCCCGACGCACGGACTTGAGCAGGGACTCCTCGCTGAACCGCTTGCGGGGCTCGCGCACGAGGCTGAGGGCCACCTCCCGGGTGCTGGCGAAGTCGCGGCGGAAGCGACGGCGGATGGTGCGCACCAGGCGGCGCAGCGCCCAGCCCAGGGGCAGGGCGAGGAGGCCGATGAGGGCGCCGGCCCAGCCGGAGGGAATTGATACCAGGTGGGAGAAGGCCCAGGCCAGCCCGCCCAGGTAGGCGGCGATGGTCACCCCGAGCACCGCCATGTAGCTGACCCAGCGCAAGAGCACCACGCGCACATCGAAGAGCCCGTGCCGGAAGATGGCGTAGGCGAAGCTCAGGGGCAGCAGGGGTGCGGGCAGCATGAAGATGAAGACCTGTCGCCGGAAGAGGAGGCTGCTCCCGAACCGGGCCTGGAGCAGGGCCCAGGCCAGCAGGTCCAGGCAGACGAACGCAGCGACGATCAGCGAGGGCAGGAGCGCCCGGCGGTAGCGATCCGGGGCGCGGATGACGCCTACCACGAAGAACCCCAGCCCCGTGAGCGCGGCGGCGAAGTAGAGCCCGATGGTCAGGACACCGAAACCCATGAGGAAGGTGCGGAGCAGGCCATCCGGCGATCCGCCGCCGGGGCTCAGCAGGAGGCCGTTCCCGGCCAGAATCCAGAGGCGGGCCAGGGCCTGGACCAGGGCCAGCACCACGAAGGTGCCGTAGAGCGCCCGGAGGAAGCCCCGGTGCTTCCGCCACTCGAAGGGGTGCGGGAAGCGCAGGAAGAAGTGCACCCAGAGCGGGGGTAGCAGGGCCGCTGCGACGGCACCCATGAGGATGACGACGACGCTCATGGCCACGGGCGCGTTGCCAGCGACGTTCGCGCCGGAGAGCAGCAGGGCCGTGGCGGCCAAGTAGAAGAAGTGCCGGGAAGACTTCCGTTCCGGCGCCGAGAGGACCACCAGCAGGCTGATGGCCCAGGCGAGGATCCCGTTGGCCAACAGGGCCAGCTGCACCAGATCCAGAGGTTTCACCAGGCGGATGGGAATGAGGATCTGGCGGTCCTGGCGCTTGACGGTGTAGATGAGGATGGTGCCTTCGGGCTTCCCGTTGATGAAGCGCTGGGCCCTCAGGGTGCCTTCCACCGTGGGTTCGTAGGCGCGCCCCTGGATCTTCACCAGCTCGTCGCCCTCGAGCAGGCCCGCCTCTTCCGCGACGCCGTCCGGCAGGATCTCCCGGATGACCACCCGGCCCTTCTCCACCACCCAGGAGCACTGGTCGTCGGACTGGGCGTAGACCCACTGGTTCAGCGCATAGGACCCCAGCGCCAGCGCCAGGCAGGCGAAGCTGACCCAGAGCAGGCGCCAGCGGATACGTTTCAAGTAGGGGTTCATGAGGCCTTTGTGGAAATATGTCCAGATGGTGCAGAGCGAACGGAAGGGCAGGTCCTGCTGGGTGCTGGTGGGCGGAAGGCGGCGGCTGGGACGGGCGCTCGCGGAGGATCTTGCCCGGGATCACGACCTGGTGCTGACGAGTTCAGAGTCCTGGGACGGTGAGACCTGGGTGGAAGATCTGGCGCAGACCGCTCAGATAAGGACCCTGCAGTGGGATGCCGGAAGTCCAGACCTGGGCTGTCAAATGATGGCAGATCTGGATACTCTCGCGACCCAGGGCTGGGTTATTTCCGGCGCGGTGTTCCTGGCCGGAAGCTTCCCTGCGAGCCCCCTGGGCACCTGGACGCCGGAGGCCCTGGAGGCCACCTGGCGCCTGAACCTGAGCTTCCCCTTCCTCTGTGCCCAGGCCCTGGCGCCCCACCTCGCGGAGGGCGCCTGCCTGCAGCTGCTCCTCGATACCTCGATCCATCACCCCTGGCTCCAGCGCCTGCCCTACAGTGCCGCCAAGGCTGGGCTCGCCGCCCTGGTGCCAGGCCTCGCCCAGCTGCTGGCCCCCCGGGTGCGAGTTGTTGGTCACGCCCTGGGCACCCTGTTGCCGGCGGAGGGGACGGATCCCGCCTTCCTGGCCAGCCGCACCCTGCTCAAGCGGATCGGGGAGCCCGCCGACCTCTGCCGCGCCGTGCGCTACGCCGCCGAGAGCCCGTTCCTGACCGGGGAGATCCTCACCCTCGACGGCGGCCGCCGCTGGGTGGATCGCTGAAACCGATTGCGGCCGGCGCTCAGCCCTTCTTCCAGGCCGCGATCTCCTTCTCGAGGTTTTCGGTGTATTCCTTGGGCGCTTTGTCCTTGGATAGGTCGATCGCCTTCTGGAGGTGGACCAGGGCCTCGGGCAGGCGCTTGGCATCCTTGTAGATCCGCGCGGCGACCTCATGGTTCCAGAAGCTGTCCCAGGCCTTCAGGCTCAGCTCGATCCAGGCCAGGGCCTTCTGGGGCTCGATCCCCTGCTCCTGGCAGTACTTGGCGGCCTGGTACCAGGGCACGCCGTCGGTCTCAGGCGCCTTCTTCAGGGTGGCCTCCAGGTGGTCCCAGTAGAGGGCCTTGGTGTCGAAGGCCAGGGCAAAGCTAATGCGCAGGTTCTCCCAGCCCAGCTCCACGGTGGCGGCGCCCGCGTCCCGGGGCAGGATGCGGTAGTCCAGGCACTCCAGGAAGGGGCCGGTCTGGGGCGTAACCTCCCAGCGCAGCTGGTCCTCCTCGGGCTTGTACTCGTAGGCGCCCCACTGCTTGGCCTTCCGGTTCAGGATCAGCGTCCAGGTCTTGGGGCCGGGGGTGGCGAAGAAGCCGTAGGTGCCCGCCGGCACGTCCTTGCCGGCCACCTTGGCCGCGTGGCTGAGGGTGAGGGTCGTCGCGCTGTTGGCACCCACCCGCCAGACCTGACCGTAGGGGACCAGCTCACCCCAGATCTTGCGGCCCTTGACGAAGGGCCGGGAGAAGGCGAGGTCCACCTTGCTGATACCGATCTCCTGGGAGACCGTGCAAGCCGGGCTGGGCCGCAGGGGCGTCAAGCGCACCGGTGCCGGTTTTTCCTGGGCGTTGAGAGCCGTTGCCAACAGAAGCGGGAGCAGGAAGGGGCGCATGGGAACTCCTTGGCGGGAGTCGAGCGTAGCACTGGTGAGGGCTCCTCAGGAAGCCGACCCGAAGTGCCGGCTCCGTAGGGACTGCGCGCGGTCCAGGAAGGCCTTCACGGCCCGGGGGTCCACGGTGGCCGGGGTGCCTGACCAGACCTGGGAGGGCCGCAGCATGGCCAGCATGTCCTCGGGGCAGCCCACCTGCTCGTAGAGGCGCTCGACCGCCTCGGCCAGCTGGCTGGCGGTGCAGTCCTTGGCCAGGGCCTCGCGCAGGAGCGCTTCCCGCCAGTGGTCCTGGGCCTGAGCCCAGCGCACACTTCCGGGCCTCGGCGTGACGCCCTGGGCCTCGGCACAGGCGGCCCAGAGGTGGGCCTCGAAGGTCAGGAGGGCCGAGCCCTCCAGGGCCCGAAGCCGCTGAAGGGCGGGGCCCTCGCCCGCCACCTGGGACTGGACCTCCAGGGAAGTCAGCAGGCCGAAGTCGTATCCCGCGACGAGGTCATCCCAAGTGAGGGGTCCGATGAAGGTCAGGAAGGTATCGAGTGGGGGCATGGGTTCCTCAGGCGAGCAGGTGCAGGGCAAGGTGGACAGCGACGCGGGCGGTCGCCTCGGCGCCCTCCAGGGTGGGGGCGAGCTCCATGAGGTCCGCGCCCACCCAGGGCTTGGCCCATTGCCGGGCGGCGTGGATGAGGCGGAGGGTCTCGGGAAGACTCAGCCCGCCAGGCACAGGTTCCGCCACGGCGGGGGTCAGGACCGGGTCCAGGGCGTCCAGGTCCAGGCTGAGGTAGGCGGGGCCCTGTCCCACCAGCGCCAGGTCTGCCTGGAGCCAGGAGGCCAGCGAGGCGTCGCGCAGGTCCGCAGGGGACCAGAGACGTACCCCCGCGGCCCGGAGAAAGTGCAGCTCCTCGTCATCGAAGCGGGGCGCCCGGAGGCCCGCCTGCACCACCCGCTGGGGGTCCAGCAGGCCTTCGAGCAGGGCCTGCCGCAGCCAGGTGCCGTGGTGGATGTCCGTGCCCCAGGCCGCACCGTCGGCAGCGTCCGGGTGGGCGTCGATGTGCAGCAGGCCCAGGGGACCATGCTGGAGGGCCAGGGCGCGCAGAGCCCCCAGGGTGAGCGAGTGGTCCCCGCCCAGCAGCAGGGTTCGGCAGTCCCGCCGCGCCCACGCGCCGACGGTGGCTTGGACTGTCTCCAGAGCCGCGGCCAGGGAGAAGGGCAGGGTGGGAATGTTGCCACCATCCACCCAGCCCCGGGCGGCGGCGGGGGTGCCTTCCGCGCGTCCTTCCCGCAGGCGTTCGGGCATGGGGTGGGTGCCCATGCCCATGGAAGCGGCGCGCAGGGCCCAGGGACCCAGGCGGGCGCCGGGCCGGTTGATGACCCCTGCGTCGCAGGGGACGCCCAGGACCACGCCGGTGGCGGCGCGCGGCTCCACGCAGTGGGGCAGCCCCAGAAAGGGCGTCAGGCCCGTGCACAGGCCCTGCATGAGCACATCAGCGGACATCGAGACTCCGGGGGGCAAGGGCGGCCTGGAAGGCGGCGAGCCAGGCCAGTGGATCGGGGAAGTCACTGGGATAGAGAGCCTCCCCCGGTGTGATGACCACGGGGGTGCGGGTGCTAAGCAGGGTGCGGAGGTGCGGCAGCAGGGTCTCGTCTCCGGTCCAGGGGTAGTGCGGGGCAGGGCTGTCGAGGCGCAGGGGCTGGGCCGGGATGCCCAGCTCATAGGCCGCGTGAAGGCCCCCGGCGTAGAGAGGCGCCAGCCGCCCGCCC
>Ga0194053_10002213_pt1 | contig 11779 bp, 11 predicted proteins | sample SepL228m_MetaG_FD_161684 | JGI IMG/M metagenome (GOLD analysis project Ga0194053, IMG submission 161684) | Anoxic zone freshwater microbial communities from boreal shield lake in IISD Experimental Lakes Area, Ontario, Canada - Sep2016-L227-8m | ecosystem: Environmental > Aquatic > Freshwater >... | reverse complement strand
GAATGATAATATATTACTGCATACATTTTCATAATGAGGATATTTAGAAATTTCTAAATATGTAGGTTCTGAATTAATTGTCATACCGAGTTGTTCGTAATCATGCAACAACTTTGTAAATGATGAAATATCACTGGTGTTCTGCATAGCTATTTCCTTTTTCTATTGCAAACCATGAATATAATAGCGAATAAACAGTTCTATGTAAAGTGGAATCAAAATATTCTATGTTGTAATTTATCAGGTTATATTTTTTCATCATCACCACAATCAATAACAACTACCCTTCCTGCTAATTCTGACAGGAAATATTTTTGTGCGGATATACCGGAATGTTGTTCTAACAATTCTATGATATCAGCATGTTTAAAGTAACGAGCAATATATATTACATCATTACCGGCTGTTGTTTTGGTAGTCCAATCTGCTCCGGCGTCAAGAAGTAACCGGACTATATCAATATATCCATCCCTTGCTGCTGCCATAAGTGCTGTTAAACCATTCTGTTCCTGTGATTCAAGATTTGCACCGGCATCAATCAACATTTTTGCACATTGGAGTTTGCCATCCTGTGCGGCAATCATTAATGGGGTAAATCCCTGGTAAATGCAATTAATATCTGCACCTTTTGAAGCGAGATAAGGTATCATCTCGCTTCTATCCCTCGCGACTGACAATATAAGCGGTGTCATGTCACCGTCATCAGTCGCATTCACATCTGCACCCATCCCGATAGCCCAATCAGCCATTGATGTGTCGCATAATTTGATTGCTGTTATCAGTTCCTTTTGTCCCGTTTTCATAATTAGCCTTCCTTTGTAAATCTTATTTTATAGTTTTTATCATTTCTTCTTCATAAATATCATAGTAAAAATAGATTCATCATTTAAACATTCTTTTAAAACAGATGAATCACAATCAGGGAATAGTCTAATGAGTGTATCCTGAATCTTTTCATAATTCTCTTTTTTTGAGTCATCATTAAAAAGTATAGTTTCAGCAATAACATTTACAGGACTATTCTCTCTACCATAACTATCATAAAGTCTTTCTGATTCAATGATTTCAGCACCTAAATTTTTCGCCAAAATTAACATTTCATTTGACCATTTTTCTGCTATTTCTTCCTGATTCAGACCCCACAGCATTCCAAAAAAGGCCAAATGTTCACAAAATGGTCGAATCATATGATACTTACCACTACATTTTTCAATATCTTTTCCATATAACTCATACATCTCGTCGTATTCCCAAGGTTCCATATCAACTTCTTCAATGATTATTGCACTGCAAAATGGACAGTTTAATGTGGTATTAATTTTCGAATTGCCATCTTTGTTTTCTTCTCTGTTGTAATTTTCATGTTCTTTGTTTTCAGTCATCTGGATGCTCCTTTGTAATTTTCTAATACCAGTATTACCCTAAAGAAGTGTCAAAATCGGTCACTTAAGTTTATGGAAGTAAATATTTTAAAAATAAATTACAAACTGTCGAGTCGAAATATTAATAGAACACGATATAGTCTAAATATAAAAGCCGTAGAGCAGCGACACAAAATGGCGGTATCCGGTAAATCACTGTGTCGCTGCCCTGCAGTTTGAATTCTATTTCCAATGCTTTTTGCTATTAATATTTCGCCACTCTTTGGCTGGCTTGTTTTAGAGTGTTTACATTTACTTCTTTACCGCCAAATCGCGGCTCAATTTCGGACGCAATGTCTTCAGCACCTCTGCTGCAACCTTTCCCATGCGCGCAAATCCTTCGGTGTTGGGATGAATGCCTTCCATTGCCGTCCCCGGCTGCCAGATATTGTCACTCGCTGCGGAATCTTTCTCCAGTACCGGTCCCCAATCTATAAAACCAACGCAGCCGGGAATGTTTTTGCTTTCTGTCCGAATCTTATCATTCAAAGCTTTCCGCTCGCTCACGAATACGGCAAAGCGCGCGTCCTTATCTCCCATCGTGGCATCAAACACCAGGAATGGCGCGTTCATCGGCGTCAATGTCGTCTGCACGTAAGGAAGCTGCAATTGCAGCGCGATGCCAGCCGCCTTCAACCGATCCTGCCACACTTTATCTGGCGACTTGGTCTTGTTCTGCTGGCGCAATTCGTTAATACCGTAACCATCTACCAGGCATGTCACCTTAGCATCGCCGGCACCAGTTCCGAAGATATATTTGAAGACCGGCGTTTTCTGCGCAGAGAAAAAGCCTCCGGCATTTGCACCGCTTTGCCCGAATACCACGTAAGGTGTCTCCACACCGCATGCGCGACCATTCCACCCGCGCGCGGGGAAAGGATCGTCGGGTGTGGCGCGCGAGAAGTCGCCAGTGGCGATATTAATAGAATCACCAATGAACCCCACGGACATCACCGGTCCTTTCACTGACGGATGCGGCAGGCCAGCGATAAACATCGGTTGGTAGGAGCGGATCAACGCATTGGCTCCGGCGTTAAGCGGTAGTGGTGCTGCATTGCTGGTGAGCAATGCATCATCACCCAGGGTATCTATCGACAGCTTGCCTATATCACCCACCGCGCAGCCATCGCAGCCATTGACGAAACCCCAGGTCATGTAGGGCAAAGGACCGGCAGCGTCCTGGTTGCGATAATTTGTGTAAACGACGATGACTGTGCCGGGTTTTATCGGCATATCGACGGGATCGGATTCCACCACTTCATTAGACGCTGCTGCTGCTTCCCGTTTTCCGCCAAAGGTAATCGGCACATGCTGGGCCGGCTTATCGGGCACTGGTACGACAACGACCACACCATTGATTTGAATCGAGCTTTTAGCACCTTCGGAAAAGCCCAGGTATGGCACACGCCACCCCGCAGCAAGCCCGTACGGCAACTCGAAACGATACGCGGTAATCGCCTCTTTCCCCACGCTATCTTTTAACACCGAAGTGCGCGCAAAGCCGCGCGTGCTCATCACCATGGAACTTTCAGTATCTGCCCAGGCACACGCGCCAGCGAATATCAACAACAATGCAATTAACGCTGTTTTCATTTCAAAATCCTCTTTTTTAGTGTTAAGTTTTCAGTTTTCAGATTGGGTTGCTTTCAGGTTTGGATTTTGTTGCTAACTGGCTAATAATACCCAATATGGTGATAAGCATCAACATAAAATAGATTTTATTAATATCACTATCCAATCTAATTTAAAAATAATTCCATAACCTACAGCATCACTCTTACCCTTATACACATTTTTTCAAAAATATATAGAAAAAGTCATGGATGGTACATGTTTCAGATTTTTTCATTGAAAAATATCCGGTAAATGGTAGGGGAGATGTCCTCATCTCCCGCGACAGTGTTATTTTTATAAAAAAGAATCGGATGTAACGACAAATCAAGGTTTGCAATTACAACACCCGCAAAAAATCTGTCGCTGTATCGCTTTATTACATCATTATTCCGGTTCATCGCGGGAACTGAGGACAGTTTCCCTACCACTTAAGTTGTAATAATTAAAATGTGTATAAGAGTAAGGGACTTGATACCGGGGTAGGGTTGATTTATAATCGGCTACATAGTAACATAACCTTATAACATAAGGTATTATCTTAAACAGGAGCATATCATGCAAGCTACAGCACTCATTTGCAATGCGCAACAACGTTTTACTCTCGAAAAGGTTACGCTCCCTGACCCGGGGCCTGAGCATCTGGTCGTCCGTACGCTTTACTCCGGTGTCAGCATTGGCACTGAGTTCGCGCTGATTCGCAATAAAATATCCTGGGGACCGTATCCGCTTTGCACGGGTTACCAGTCTGTCGGACGGGTAGAGTCGGTAGGAACGGCAGTTGCGGGTTTTCCGATCGGGGCATTGGTCTACTGTCGTGACGGTCTTAGCGGACAGTTGGCGGATGGCACCGCGGTCACTAATGTCACCGGCACCCATTGCTCACATCTGGTGGTCAACCCGCTAACCAGTCACGGCATCGCTTTGCTGCCAGACGGGGTAGCAGCAGATGTCGCAAGCCTGTTTGTCATGCCCAGTGTTGGTTTGGCCGGCGTCGATATGGCGAACCCGCGCATGGGGAGCACGGTTCTGGTATATGGTGCCGGCATGATAGGATTAGGCGTAATTGCTGCTGCCAGCCAGCGCGGATGCCGGGTAATTGCAGTTGATATCGATGATCAACATTTAGCCGTAGCTGCTGACCTTGGCGCTGATATCACTATCAACAGCCGCACCGGTGAGCTAACATCAGTATTGGCGGCAATCATTCCTGATGGCGCGGACACCGTCTTTGAATGTACCGGTATCCCCGCCTGTGTCAATGAAGCCTTGCCGTTATGTAAAAAATTCGGAGCCTTCGTCATGCAAGGCAACTATGGCGTAAAACCCATCGACTTTAACTTCATGGCCGCCCATAATCGCACGCTCACGCTCTTCTTCCCCATGGATGATGGACTTGCGCCGTGCCGGCGGGCAGTAATAAATAACATGGCTCGCGGCGTACTCCCCTGGGAGTGCACTATCACCCACCGGGTGGAAGCCGCAGACGCACCGGCATTCTATACCCGCCTCAACGCCGGACAAGCCGCAAATGTGCTGGGAGCAGTCATTCATTGGGCTGATTAGTACCTTAAATCCAAAGAATATTGAAATAAAACAAGTAATTTGTAAATTAATGTAATAGACAATTATTCACCGCAAAGGAGCACAAAGAACACAAAGAGTTTTAATAAATTCTTCTTTTGTGATCTTTTGCGATCTTTTGTGGTGAATAATTATGGGTTGTGGGCAAAGCCCACATTAGTTATCAGATACTGATTTAAAGCGACTCTGCCATCAGGTAACGGAAAGACGATACTATTTCCAGGACATATTATTTCACCCCTGCGGTATTTAGTGCAGGGGTGAAAATGGTTGCCGAACAAACAAATATCACTTCACTTAATACACAAATATCTCTGACAGGCGCAGGTAGTTGCTGTTGCCTACAGTACTTGTGCAGTTTATCTTTAGCTGGTTGGTGATTACCGGGGCGGTAAACTTGTCATTGGTATACATATTGGGGTTGCCGGCCACGGTAACACCTGTTACCCAGTTGCCGTTTTGCATATAAGAAACTGTATAGTCAACCATGCGTTCGCCATACGCACCAGTACCGCCAAATGCCATGATGCCGTTGATGGTTTGCGTGGTTGGCCAGATAAGGGTAACTACGCATGGGGTGGCGACGGATGCCGTGGTGCTGCCGCAATACTGCTGGTTCATCACGTAATCATTCAGTGTAGCCAACGGACTGGTAGAGGTGGCGTTACCGGCGGCGATAGTTGCGGTTTTCGCCAGGTTATATTGCAGATTGTTGAGTACCCATATTTCATTGATGCGCAATTTTCCGTCGCTGATATTTGACGCGTCGGTTACTTTTACGCGCACGCCATTGCTCATCCAGGCGGATGTGGTGCTGACTGTCACCTCATTCGGCCCGCCACTGGTCTGGTTGGCGAAAGTGCCGACGGTAGTCCAATCACTGTCGCTGGAACCGTTGGGATTAGTCACACCGGATTTCGCGATTTGTATAAGGTAGCTATTGCATACCCAACCACCACACTGGTCAACAACAATTCTACTGAAAGTCTGGGCAAACGGCCATGTTAACGCTGCCCAAATGCCGCCGGTACCGGTTGCTACATCCATCTGGCGGGTGATAGTCTGGTCGGTTAAATACAGCGTGCTGCCATTAGTGACGGTAGAGGCAGTCGGCGAACTGGTTGCCTCCAAGGCATTAGGAGGGGCCGGGTTCCACATCATTAATATTGAAGATGTCGAATTAACATGACCGTCCAGATAACTCGTTACGATATTGCCGGAATGCCGATATGCCAGGTTGCCGACAGTATCAGCATCTGCGGTCATCCATACAGATGCCACATCACTGCCGCCGTTCGGGTCTTTTGCCGCGCCAATAGCCACGCCACCAAGGTTGGAAGCGTAAACATAGCCGTTAGGCTGGGACTTGCCCGCGGTTGGGCAAATCAACACACCGGCGTCAGCCTTAATATCCTGCCATACAGTGCCGGTGCCAGGCAGCGTCTCATCGTGGTCCTGCGCATACATCTGTATTGACGACGCCATCTGTCTTTGATTGCTGGTGCAGGTGGTTTGACGTGCTTTCTCGCGCGCCCGGGCAAACACCGGGAACAATATTGCGGCGAGGATGGCAATAATGGCAATCACGACAAGAAGCTCTATCAGGGTGAACCCCTTAAATGCTCTGCGATTCATAATAAAACCTCCTTTGGAATATATTTCGGTACTTAATAAGAAATTTACCGTTAAAATATTAATACATATTATCTACCCTGTTCTATCGCATTGTCAATAGGATTTTAAAATATTCTTCATAATAAACAAATGATACATATAATTGATAAAGAGGCAATATCAGATGAAGACGGTGATAGTACAAAATCCCAGCGGCGTTGCTCTCACCCTTATACACATTTTTTATCAAATAGATTTTCGAGAATTAAAAATTATTGTGGAAAGTATTGATGTTATGATAGTGACTTGCTACTATACTGTATCATTATATTTTTGCGTTCTTTGCGTTTTTTGTGGTTAAATAAATTGGGTTAGTTGAAGTGATTTGAATTATTAAAGGAAATAATACCATGGGTTATAAACCGTTAATCGAACTTTTATTGCATGCCCGGAAACACGGGTATGCTATTCCGTCTTTTTGCGCATGGAACGCGGAGACGATTGAAACTATTTTGCAGGTGGCACAGCGGATGCATGCGCCGGTAATTTTAATGGCGGGACCGGGTGAGTTTTCTTTGTTGCGTCCAGCTATCCTTGCCCCTATCGCGCGGCAATTGCTGGAAGTTTACCCGGTAACTGCATCGCTGCATCTTGACCATGGCGATTCACTGGAAATAGTTGACGACTGCCTGGCTGCCGGTTTCACCTCAGTGATGCTGGATTATTCCGCCAAATCATTTGATGAGAACGCAGCCGCATTATTGGAAGTAGTCAAACGTGCGCACCCGCATGGTGTAACTGTCGAAGCCGAAATTGGTCATGTCGGCCGGGTTGACAATATATCAATCGAGGGCGAACGCGCCTCTACCCTTACCGAACCGTCAGACGCGCTTGCCTTTGTTGAGGCTACCGGTGTGGATGCGCTGGCTATTTCTATCGGTAACTCACATGGTCAATACACCAGCCTTCCAAAATTCGACTTTCCGCGTCTTGCGGCAATTCAGCAGGCAACATCAATTCCGCTGGTATTGCATGGCGGATCCGGCACACCTGATGATGAATTGCGCCAGGCGATTTCAATGGGTATTGCCAAGATTAATGTTGCCACCGATCTTGTATCCACAGTGCGCAAGTCATTGATAACGCAATGGCAGGAAGGACGCAATCTGTGGACACCTGCCGCACAGGCAGAAGCCGCACAGGCAATGGTACCGGTAATTGAACGGTGGATTACGCGAACCGGCGCAGCAGGCCGCGCGTAGACGATATTTTTAAATAATTAAAGCATCCTTATAAGTGAGGGATTATTAAAGTGAATACAAATCACGAGAAATTGGCGGGTGATATCCTTAATGGATTACGAGAAATCCCTATGATGGATTCTCACACTCATCTGACTTGCGGTCGACTTGGTGCCCGTGGCCTGCATGACATTCTGCTTTATCACATGGTGGTTGCAGACCTGTATTCCGCCGGGTGTCCCAGTGGTGCGCGGCTTACAGAATTTCCGGGATGGCCCGATAAAAAAGAAGCACATATTCGTCTGCGCGAAGCGATGCCATACCTGAAATATATTCAAAATACCAGTTGTTTCTGGGGAGCGCGAAACATCCTTTCGGAATTATATAACTGGAATGAACCGGTTACTGAAGATAATTGGGAGACGCTGGATGAAATAATCCGAGAACGGGCTGATGACCGTAGCTGGCACAAAGAAATCATCCAGCGGGCAGGCGTGAAAAAACTCACTACCGAGTTGGCGAGACGCGAAGGTGGTGTAGATGATGAATTATTCCATTACTCAATGGAATGGGCATTTTTCACCCGAACCCAGCGCGGTGAGTTCGATTCTGCCCTTTACGAATTAGAACGTTGTTGGGGCAAGTCTCCAGGAAGTCCGATACCACATTCTGCCGGACACCGGCCAGCCAGCGAAAAGGTCATTCATACATTAACTGATGTCCATGACGCACTGAATCATTATGTTGACCAGCTTGCCGCATCCCAGGTGCTGTCACTGGCGACGCATATCTCCACCGATATTGCATTTCGCTGTGTAAGCGACCATGAAATGATGCGGGCACTGGCAAAAAGAGATCAAGCCGGTCAGGAAGAACGAGACATTTACGCATCATATATTCACGAAACGTTTTTAACAAAATTAGTGCCATATACCGACCGGATTGTATTTCAATTCAGTTTCGCCGCTGAGCCTTTGCCATACAACACCGCCAGTTTAATGCCGCAACGGGCGATATCAGACCTTGCGGATATTGTCGCCAGGCATCCAGACATCAGATTTAACTGTTTTGTTGCCAGCCGGCACGCTGACCAATCTATTTGCACGCTTTGCCGCGGACTGCCCAATCTTTCTGTATCCGGGTATTGGTGGCACAACTTTTTCCCTGGCGCCATACAGGCTATTCTCGAAGAACGTCTCGACATGCTGCCCACCAATAAGCAAGTCGGATTCTTCTCCGACGCGTATTGTATTGAATGGATGTATGCAAAAGCCGAAATTGTCCGCCGTCAGATGGCGCAGGTTTTCGCGCGTAAAGTGGCACAGGGACAATATACCACAGATGAAGCATTAACCATCGCCCGTGCTATCGTCTTCGAAACAGCCCAGGAGTTGTTTGGAATGAAGTGCTAATCATTCAGCTTGATAGCTGGGGTATATGCTAAAATATTCCTGAAGGAGAAAAGTAATGGCACGCGTTAATTGCATTGGGATATTGGTGGTTGACGCACTGAGCGGACCATTGGAACGTTACCCGGAACCGCACAGTGTGAGCCAGGTAAACACAAAATCAATTCGTTTTGCCATTGGCGGCGGTGCGGCAAATACCGGCGGCGCACTCGCCAAGATGGGAATTGAAACAGGGGTATTCTCAAAAGTTGGCGATGATGCCAATGGCGTATTCATACTGCGGGAACTCGAACAATGCGGAGTGGATACTCGCGGCATAAAGATAAAGTCTGATGTAAATACTCCATTTACCTTCGTCGGTATTCATCCCGGCGGAGAGCGCACTTTCATACACACACCCGGCACTAATATGACTTTCAATCCGGCAGATGTGGATCGCGAAACAATCCTTGCTGCTGATTATCTTCTATACCAGGATTGCTGGGTTTTGCCGGGATTTGATGGCGAACCCGGTGCGAAACTACTTGCTGAAGCCAAAAATCGAGGAATAATTACATTCCTTGATGAATGTTGGGGATTAGGTCCAAACAAGTCAACATTTGAACAAATGCTGCCATTTTGCGATTATGTAATGCCAAGTTTTGACGATATGCTTGCCATCTATCCTGGATTTTCAGCAGATGAAGTAGCAACCAGGCTTCTTAATAAAGGCGCTAAAACGGTAATATTAAAACTTGGCGCAAAAGGATGCCTGGTCTGTTATGATTCAGAACGGATACCTGTTCCGGCATATCCGGCAAATGTAGTAGACACCACCGGTGCCGGCGATTGTTGGAACGCCGGTTTCATCGCAGCACTGGCGCATGGGGAAAAAGATCTGCTTGCCGCCGCCAAATTTGGCAGTGCCTGCGCTTCGTTCTGCATCGGGTCAGTAGGTGGAATGACCGGAATACCTGACTACATTACCGTAAAACAACGCGCGGATTCCCGATGATGAAACGGCAATAAGATTAATCTTTGATTACTAATGTGGGCATTGCCCACAACCCATAATTATTCACCACAAAAGATCGCAAAGAGCACAAAAGAATTTTTATTATTATCTTCTTTTGCGTTCCTTGAGTTCCTTCGCGGTGAATATCTTGTTATAACATTAATTTGCAAAAAACTTGTTTTTCATCAACATTGTTGCAGGTTAAGGTACTAATAAAATGTTTTTTTCAACAATAGTAGAATACATTTATAACACAACATATAAAAGAGGCGAGTATGAAAGTATTATTGATCAACGGTAGTGCAAACAAAAATGGCTGCACTTTTACCGCATTAAATGAAGTTGCAACAACATTGGAAAAAGAAAATATCGAAACTGAGATTTTACAATTAGGTAATGTGCCGCTCAGAGATTGCTGCGGCTGCTTGAGTTGTAAAAATAAAACCATCGGGAAATGCGTATTTAACGATGATATTGTGAACGTAGTAATTGAAATGGCGAAAACTTTTGACGGTTTCATCTTTGGTTCACCGGTGTATTACGCACATCCATCAGGAAGAATCTTTTCGCTGTTAGATAGAGTATTTTTTGCCGGCAGTTCAGCTTTTGCATATAAACCAGCAGGTGCAGTCGTTTCTGCAAGACGCGCGGGAACAACTGCCAGTTTTGATGTCCTGAACAAGTATTTCTCCATTAACAATATGCCTATTGTCTCCAGCCAGTATTGGAATAATGTTCACGGATCAGCACCTGAAGATGTGCAGAAAGACCTGGAAGGTTTGCAAACCATGAGAACCCTGGGCCGAAATATGGCATGGCTGTTAAAATGCATAGAACTTGGAAAACAAAATGGTTTATTAAGGCCTGAAGACGAAGAAAGAATGCGCACAAACTTTATAAGAGAGTAATCCACAACCCAATTTTTTACCACAAAGCCGCCTTTCTATAATTTACATCGTAGTTTAGAAAGGCGGCTAATTGACTTCTTTTTAATTGGAATTTATACAGGAAAAAAGAATTACCTGGTAGTTATTGGTTTTGATTTCCAATGGCGCCTTCCCAGCAATTCCATGTATTGGGGCAAAGTTGCCTTTGGTTCATCTGGGATATTCAATTCTCCTCTTATTTCAGCTGCTTTTACAATGACATCCACGGCTTTTTCCAAGGTCAAGCCAGCTAAATTTATCACTACATCATAATTTGATGGGTTATCTACATCTGCTTCATAATATTTGCGAATAAAATCATGACGCCGCTTATCAGTTTTTTTAATCCATTCCAATGCTTCTTTTTCTGTACAACCTTCTCCGGCGACATACATGGCCACCCGCAACTCCAGTGGTGCGGTAATTCTAACTTTCAGACAATCAGGATTTCGCAGGATAAAATTAGCGCCACGCCCCACTATCACTGCGTTGCCTTGCTTGGAAATAGACCTGATAGCACCCCGCAATTGCCTGATATAGGTTTGCTCGCTTATTGACTCGCGCCATTCCATGAGTATGGATTCAACTGGATTGATTAAAGCTTCATCCATTTGCTTAATAGTACCGCATTCTTTATGCAATCGACGTGCAACTTCTTCTACTATCTCTTTATCGAAGACTTTCAAAGACAACCGCTCAGCTACCAGTTGCGCTATTAACTCACCATTTGTAGCGGCTTGTCGTGAAATTGTTACTATCATGGCCACTCTCCTCTTATATCATCAGAAAACTTTCTCTTATTAGTTTAAATTCCCATAATAGAGTGAACTTATGCAATAATTCAAGTTTTTATTTATTTATTTTTAATTTATTGAGGCTTTTGCAAAACCCAATGGTACAGACACCTTCCTGGCTTCGCCACTCGGTGTCAGTCCCTGAAAGTCGTTCTTCCCCTCTCCAACCGGGGAGGGGATTGAGG
>Ga0194053_10002211_pt1 | contig 11785 bp, 7 predicted proteins | sample SepL228m_MetaG_FD_161684 | JGI IMG/M metagenome (GOLD analysis project Ga0194053, IMG submission 161684) | Anoxic zone freshwater microbial communities from boreal shield lake in IISD Experimental Lakes Area, Ontario, Canada - Sep2016-L227-8m | ecosystem: Environmental > Aquatic > Freshwater >... | reverse complement strand
GCACGTCCCCAGCATGGACCTGGCCAATGACGCGGTCAACTCGGTCGGCCATGCGTCGGCAGTTTTTAATCTATCCACCCCGGTCGTCGACGGCGGCGTTTTGCGATTCCGCTGGTTTGATGACAATGCCAATGCGTTCTCGCCCGACACCATGTACGCGATCGACAACATCGTTGTTAACATTGGGCCGAAGGTCAACTTGGTGAAAGCGATCAAACCGTCGTTTACGGGTCTGGCTGTCGGTACGAATTACCAGTTGCAAGTTTCTGCCGACTTGAATACTTGGACCAACCAAGGCGCACCGTTCACTGCCACCAATCCAAGCATGATCTATCCGCAATACTGGGACGTTGACAACTGGAACCAGCTTTATTTCAGATTGCAGGTGGTTCCGTAGAAAACCACATCCCAAGCCGACCCGGCCGATGCGATCCCGCATCGGCCGCGGGCCTAAGCCGTGGCGGGGAGGCGCCGGCGATCAAGGCTCTCGCGCCAGGGTCGCCAGCAAGCGGCCATGCTGGCTCCAAACCAGCTTGTCCCCCAGACAAAGCTTCCTCAGCCATTCGGACCACCACCGGGACAGTTTTGACCGAAACAAGCTTGCCGGCATGGCGCTAAGCATTCTGTAAATGGTGGGCCCAGAGGGATTTGAACCCCCGACCAAGCGATTATGAGTCGCCTGCTCTAACCACTGAGCTATGGGCCCAAAATGCTTACAATTAACTGCTTAGCTTTTGTTAAGACGCGGCTTTTACCATCTGATACCATAATCTGATACTGATTGACCGAAAACGAGTCAACTGCGATTTCGACGGGAAACTCACTTTGGTCGCATTCGCGAGTCCTTGGTAACTCGGCAGCATATCAACGGCTGGAACAACCTCCCCAAACAGACCAGCGCCATCGTCCCCGCGCCGTAGGTCAAGTCTCCCGCCTGGCCATTATCCTCCGCCAACGAACGGAACCCTTCCATTCGGCTCTCGCATTTTCGCAGGTATCTCCCGTCCCCATAACTACTTAGCACATCGACAATCAACCAGAGCCTCCCACCCGCAGCTCGGATTACACCGTTGTACCTCCGTAGTAGGGGAGATAGGCTGTCGTTACCAGGGAGAACGGTCTGGCCTGGGCGCATTCGGGAGCGGAGGACGCCCAGGCCAAGCATTCTTACCAACCTTACCAAGGACTCGCGAATGCGCCCACTCACTTTGGGGAGCAGCGTGGGGCAGATGTCTTGCTCTTGCTCTTGCTCTGGCCCGGCACGGAGTCGGAGACTCCGTGGACCGGCAGGTCGGAGACCTGCCCCACGCCCGGGAGCAGCGTGGGGCAGATCTCTTGCTCTGGCTCTTGCTCTGGCCCGGCACGGAGTCGGAGACTCCGTGGACCGGCAGGTCGGAGACCTGCCCCACGCCCGGTCAAAATGAGTTTCCTGTTCGACAGCCGACAGGAGGTTTGAACCGGATTTTGTTCGCGACGGGTGGCAGAATTCGTTCTAGCATTGTCGATATTGTATGACACGGATGAGAATCCATTGCTCTGGCCTCGCGCTCGGTTTGCTGAGCCTGTTGGCTGTGCCAGCGGGGCGGATGCCACTGGTGGCGGCCAGCGTTCCGCGCTTCACCCAAACGTCGGTTTTTCTCGATAGTGGCAGCCGTGAGTTGCGCATTTCCCTGAAGTGTCCGCGATTTGTTTTCGATGGGGCGATCGTGGGAGGCACTTTGCCGGCGGCAATCGAAGGCAGGCTTGCGCGCGGGGAACACATCGAAGTGTCCTATCCAGCGCAAGCTTGCGGGACGAATGGAGAGTTGGAGGTGATGCTGCTAATGGATTGGTCGGGGGAAGAGTGCGTGCTGCGGAAATGGGCGGAGTTTCGTCTTTTGGCAGCGCCTTCGCCCGTTCTGCTCAAAGAGGTGATGTTGGAGCAGGTTGAGTTGCCGGGAGACAAGCCGCGGCTCGAAGGCATCGGCGCGCAGAGTTATCCAGCATTCTGGAGCGGCTTCTTTGCCGGCATTGAGTTCCCCGTGGCCGCCACGCGGGTTGATGGGGACCGACTCATCGTGGCGCACCGTCCGGGACTGACCTTGCGGAATGGAGAGTGGCATAAAAGTCGGAAAGCTGTCTTTGGCATCGCTCCTGCGGGGACCGAGAGGAAGCAGTTTGCGCGTTACATTGCGGCGCATCGTCCCAAGCCCGGCGGTCTGCATGTGAACTACAATAGTTGGTGGACCTCGCCAGCGCCATTCTACAAGGAAAGCGACATTCTCGGACTGATGGAGCAGTTTAAGCAGAAGCTGTTCAAACCCTACGGCGTTTCCTTCGATACTTTCTGCATCGACATGGGCTGGGCGGAACCGCGTAGTGTGTGGGAAATAAAGAAGGATCTGTTCCCGGAAGGCTTCTCGCGAATCCAAAGTGCCGCCGGGGAAATGGGTGCCAGCCTGGGGCTGTGGATTTCACCGACGGCTTGTTATCACGACGCCCTCAACCCGGACTGGGCGCGGACCAACTTGGAAACGTTTCGGCCGCAGCCTGGGAGCGGGCCGGAAACGCAGATGTGTTGCCTGGGCGGAGAAAAGTATGCGAGTGCGTTTCGCACGCGGTTGGTCGATCTGGTTCAGCGCTATGGCATCCGGCATGTGAAGCTGGACGGCTATTGCCTGGAGTGCCCGGAGACAAACCACGGTCATGCGGCCGGCGTGCTGTCGGCGGAGGCGATGGCGGACGGGGGCATCGCCGCCTTCAGCGCCGTGCGCCAGGCGCAGCCGGAGGTCTGGCTGGAATCCACCTGTTTCGGCTGGAACCCGAGTCCGTGGTGGCTGTTCCATGTGAATTCGGTCATCGGGACTTTTGGCGACGATGCCCCGCGCGGACGCGTTCCGGCGCCAGTCTATCGCGAGAGCTACACGACCGGCCGGGACTACTATAACTTGCAGGGAGCGGCGCGGCTGCCAGTGCCGATTGTGGCCCAGGAGGTTCTGGGTGTTATTCACCAGACGCCGGAGCCGTTCATGAACGATGCGGTGATGACGGCCTTGCGCGGGCACGCGTTCCTGCCGCTCTATGTGAATCCTGCTTATTTGGATGAGCCCCGATGGAAGGCACTGGCCGAATTCCTGCGATGGTCGCGGCGCAACGCGTCGATGCTCGAAGAGACCACTCCAATTTTGCCGAAAGCCTGGCAGGTTGGGAAGATTCCGCAGTTTTCAAACGATGAAGTGATGCCGCGCGAACCTTACGGTTATGCACATTGGAAACGACAGCAAGGACTGGTGGCCCTCCGCAACCCCTGGATTATGCCACAAAAGTTGGCGTTGCGGCTGGATGAAACCCTCGGTGTCGAACGGCATGCGAAGAACCTTACGGTGGTAAGCCTTTATCCCGAGCCGCGGCTTTATGCCAGCGGAGCGCGGTTTGGCGACACGTTGCAGATTCCGCTCGCGCCTTACGAGACAGTGGTGCTCTCGCTGGCGAAGAAGCAGCCCATTCGCGGCCTGCCGAAGGCTGCTGACGCACTGAGCCGGAAAGTCGTTGTCGAGAAATCCAACTGGGCACTGCACCGACTGCAATTTGAAGGGTCCGAGCAGGCTTTGGGACTGGATTGGACCAGCGCCGTGCCGGCCGGCTCCACGGCGCTGCAACTGGAGTTGAGCGCGGAGGTTACGGTTGATGGGCCGGCGGCTGAGCTGCTCGTCCTGAGCGAAGCCGGACAGGCTGTGGTCGAACCGGGTGAGAGCAGTCTGCTGGTTGATGGCAACGAGGTGGCCTTGGCAGCAAGCTCTTCTGCGACTGGCTGGTCCGCTACCGGTCTGCCGGCAAAGGAACACTGGCTGTTTCTCAAAGGCCCCGTGTCGGCCGGACACCATCGGATTGCTCTTAAGCTGCTCAGAGAAGATTCACCGGCGAAGCTCTCGGTATGGGTTTGGGCTGTCAAACCGGGCGGGCCGGCGGCTTCTTATCCAAATGCGTTGCCTGCGCCGGAGACCATTTCCCTCGATGCCCAGCCGCTGCTCAGCCCGGTTGATTCCACGGCGGCGACGCGGCTAGTTCGGAGCCAGCGCCCGGTGGAGAAGATCGACGGCGTCTTTCTGGATGCGATCGAGCCGGTCAGTTGCGTCCAGGGTTGGGGCAAGCTGCAAAGAAACCAGAGCGTTTGGGAGAAACCGATGACCATTGGCAGCCGGCACTTTCGCCGCGGTCTGGGGACGCACGCCGATTCGCGCATCGTCTATGATGTGGGCGGACGCTACCGCCGATTCCAGAGCTGGGTGGGAGCTGATGGGGCAAGCCATGCGACGATCACTTTTGAAGTTTGGGCGGACGGTCAGAAGCGGTGGGAATCGGGCGTGATGAAAACGGAGACCCCTGCGAAACTGGTGGACCTCGATCTTTCAGGCGTGAAAACCCTCGAACTGGTGGTCGGGCATGGGAGTGACGGCATCGCTTCGGACCACGCGAACTGGGCTGAGGCGAAGGCGCTGCGTTAAGGAGGGAATTGTAGAATCTATGAGCATTCAATGCATTAATCTTCCTCAAATGTGTGAATTGTTAAAGCACAATATATGGTTGGAGTTTGGCAAACCATGTTGAGAGTTGTTGCTTGGATGCGCGTTAATTACACACAAGATGTGACGGAATGTCCTCGGTGCGCGACGGAATAGCATTGGGCGCAAAGGATAGTCGTCGGCTGTCTGGGGGCCAAGTCGGGCGGGCAGCCAGTCTGGCGGAGAAGCTTATGATGGAAATACAACGCACGATCAAATATGATGCGGATCGGGTCAAGGGCTTCGGCAAAGAGGTGATGAGTGTGCCGGGATGTGAGCAGTTGGAGACTTGCATCCAATGCGGCACATGCTCGGGAGTGTGCCCGCTGAGTATTTACATGGATTACACACCGCGCCAGGTCATGGCGCTCACCCGGGGCGATTTCAAGAACGAAGTCCTCGAGAGTCACACCATCTGGCTTTGCGCCTCCTGCTATGCCTGCACGACGGAGTGCCCGCGCGAGATTCGGATTACCGACATCATGTACGAACTCAAGCAACGCGCCATCAAGGCGGGGATTTATCCGAAGCGATTCCCGATTCCCGTGCTGGCGCGCGAGTTCAGCGAGATGGTCAAGAAGCATGGTCGCATCACGGAAATGCTGCTCGTAATGAAGCTGTTCCTGAAGACGAACCCGTTGGCGGCGATGAGCAATTGGCGAATGGGGATCGACCTGCTGAGGACCGGGCGTTTCTCGCTGGTCACCGAGAAGATCAAGCAGCATGGTGATATTGCCCGCATGTTGGACGCCACGGATGCCAAGAAAGAATCCTGAGCATGAGATACTCATACTTCCCCGGTTGTTCCCTGAAGGGTTTGGGCCGCGCCTACGAGGAATCGCTGCTGCCGGTCATGAACCACCTCGGTGTCGAACTGCAAGAGCTTGATGACTGGAACTGCTGCGGCGCAACCGCTTACATGGCGGTGGACGAGGCCAAGGCGTGTGTGCTGGCGGCTCGGAATCTGGCGCTGGCCGAGAAACAAGGCAACCAGCCAATCCTGGCACCGTGCGCCGCCTGCTACCTGGTGCTGAATAAGACCAAGCATTACTTTCACGATTACCCGGCGATGAAGGAAACCATCGATCGCGCTCTGGGGGCGATAGGACTGCGGTACAGCGGGGATACTCCGGTGCGTCATCCGCTGGATGTTTTGCTGAACGACGTCGGCCTTGAAGCGATCAAGCAAAAAGTGACAAAGCCGTTGAAAGGCTTGAAGATCGCGCCTTATTACGGCTGCCAACTTGTCCGGCCCTATGCAACCTTCGATGACCAATACAATCCCACGACAATGGACCGCTTGCTCGAGGCGCTCGGGGCCAGCGTGGTGCGCTACCCGCTCAAGACCAAGTGCTGCGGGGGCAGCCTGACCGGCACGGTGCCCGAAGCGGGCATCCGCATGGTTTATATCCTCCTCAACGAAGCCAAGAAGCGCGGGGCTGATTGCCTCGCAACGGTATGCCCGCTGTGCCAATTCAATCTCGATGCCTATCATGCGCCGGTGACCGCCCAGTACGGACCCGTGTTGATACCGACGGTCTATTTCACGCAACTGATGGGGCTGGCGTTCGGGCTGCCCGATGGCAAGCTCGGGTTGAATCGGGCCGCCATTCCATTCAAATGGCGCCCGGTGCAGGCGGGATCCCTCAAGCCGGTGGCTGCATGATCGGGCCTCAAGAGATTTGCCATGAAAACGAACAACAACAACGGCGAAGTTCGCATCGGCTTCTACATCTGCCACTGCGGCCACAACATCGCGGCCATGGTGGATTGTCCGGAGGTCGCCAAGTATGCCGAGAAGCTGCCGGGAGTGGCCCTCTCGCGCGACTACAAGTACATGTGCTCGGACCCGGGGCAGGAATTGATTCAGAAGGACATTCAGGAGTTCAAGCTTAACCGGGTGGTCGTCGCCTCCTGCTCGCCGCTGCTGCACGAGCACACGTTCCGAGGCGCAACCCAAGCCGGGGGGCTCAACCCGTTCTTCTTCCACATGGTCAATATCCGCGAGCACGATTCGTGGGTACACACCGACCGGAAGGAAGCGACCGAAAAGGCCAAGGCGCTGGCCCGCGCGGCGATCGAACGTGTGGCGCATCACCGGTCGCTCGAAGTGAAGAAAGTCCCCATTCATCCGGACGTGCTGGTGGTGGGTGGCGGCATTGCGGGCATCCACGCGGCGATGACCCTCGCCAACGCCGGCAAGAAGGTCTTCCTGGTCGAACGCGAGCCGTCCATCGGCGGCCACATGGCCAAGTTCGACAAGACCTTCCCGACGCTGGACTGCGCGGCGTGCATCTTGACGCCGAAAATGTCCGAGGTGGGCTCGCACGAGAACATCACCCTTTGGAGCTATTCGGAAGTTACCAAGGTGGACGGCTACGTCGGCAACTTCACGATCACAGTCAAACGTCATCCGCGCTACATCAACGAGGATCTCTGCACCGGCTGTCAGGAATGCATCTCGAACTGTGTCTATAAGGAGGCGAAGTTCCTGGACGAGTTCAACGAGGGCCTCGGCAAACGCAAGCCGGTCTATATCCCGTTTCCGCAAGCCACCCCCCAGGTCGTGCTCATCGATCCGGAAGTCTGCTTGAATTTCAAGCGCAGTGTTCTTACCGACAAGTGCAAGAAGACTTGCGTCGAGGCTTGCGGCGAGAAGAAGGCCATCGACTTCAAGCAGCAGGAGGAAATTAAGGAGATCAAGGTTGGGACGATTATCGTCGCCACCGGGTTCCAAGCATTTGACGCCAAGCGCATCCCGCAATACGGTTACGGCACCTTCCCGAATGTTTATACCGCGCTGGAAGTCGAGCGCCTGGTCAACGCCTCCGGTCCGACGGGCGGCGACGTGATTCTGCGGGACGGCAAACATCCGAAAGCGATCGGCATTATCCACTGCGTCGGTTCGCGCGACAAGAAGACCAATCGCTGGTGCTCGCGCGTGTGCTGCATGTACTCCCTCAAGCTGGCGCACCTGCTCAAGGAACACACCGACGCCGAGATCTACAATTTCTACATCGACATGCGCACCCCGGGCAAAGGCTACGAGGAATTTTATGATAAGCTGCTGGAAGAGGGCGTGCAGTTCATTCGCGGGCGTGTGGGCGAGGTCACCGACTGGGCCATGACTCCGGATGAGGAAGGCAAGCTGGTTATCCGGGTCGAGGACACATTGGCTGGTTTTGTCCGCCGCATCCCCGTCGATATGGTGGTGTTGTCCACCGGGCTTGAGCCGCAGGCGGACGCCCAGGCGGTGCGGCGCATGTTCAACATGAGCTGCGGCTCGGAAGGATTCTTCCTGGAACGTCACCCGAAACTTGCGCCGGTGAATACGTTTACCGATGGCATTTATCTCGCGGGCGCCTGCCAGGGTCCGCGGGACATCCCCGACACTGTGGCCCAGGCCGGCGCTGCCGCCGCCGAAGCGCTGGTGCTGATCGACACGGGCTACATCGAGCAGGAGCCGAACACGGCCTACGTGCTGGAAGACGAGTGCTCCGGTTGCAAGTCGTGCATTCCGCTCTGCCCTTACACAGCCATCACGTTTGACGAGGCGAAGGAGAAGGCGGTCATCAACGAAGCGCTCTGCAAAGGCTGCGGAACCTGCGTAGCTTCCTGCCCGTCTGGTTCCATCGGCCAGAGGCTGTTTGAAGACGAGGAGATATTTAGCGAAATCAAGGGAGTTTTGGCTTATGACTAAAGAATGGAAACCGCGCATTGTCGCGTTTTTCTGCAACTGGTGTACCTACACCGCCGCCGACCTCGCGGGTGTCTCGCGGCTCAAGTACGCCGCCAACATCCGCGTCATCCGGATCATGTGCTCCGGCCGCGTCGATCCGCAGTTCATCCTGGATGCGCTGGCTCGAGGTGCCGATGGCGTGCTCATCGGCGGCTGCCATCCCGGCGATTGCCACTATGCCGAGGGCAACTACAAGATGCTCCGGCGCTTCCAAATGCTCAAGCGCATGCTGAAAGATCTGGGAATCGAAGACCATCGCGTGCGCCTGGAATGGATCTCCGCCGCCGAAGGCGAGAAGGTCAAGCGGGTGGTCAACGAAATGGTCGGGCAGGTTCAGAAACTTGGCCCGCTGGGCATGCCGCAGAGATTTGAGGAATGGGACAAGGAAATGGAGCGCTTCGCTGCGCGCGTAGCGGCGCAAGAAGCCGAGTCCGGCTGCGCCTGCGGCGCCCAAACCCAAGAGATGGAGCCTGCTCATGCCTAAGCCCAAAGTAGCGTTTTACTGGTGCGCCTCGTGCGGAGGCTGTGAAGAAACCGTCGTCGATCTGGCCGAAGACATCCTCGGGGTCGTCGAGAAGGTGGACATTGTCCTCTGGCCCGTGGCCATGGACTTCAAATACAAAGACCTCGAGGCGATGCCGGACAAGTCCATCACCGCAACTCTGCTCAACGGCGCCATCCGCTCGACCGAGCAGGAGGAGATGGCCCATCTGCTGCGCCGTAAGAGCCAATTCCTGATCGCCTACGGCTCATGCGCCGTCAGCGGCGGAATTCCCGGGTTGGCCAACCAGTTTCCGCGCGAGCAAATCCTGAAGTTCAATTACGAGGAAGCGCCCACGCTCGTCAATGAGCAGAAAACCCGGCCGCAGCTAAAGTTTACCGAGTCCAATCGCGAGGTCTCGCTGCCCGAGCTCCACAACGTTGTCCGCGCCCTCGACCAGGTGGTTGATGTGGACTTCTATGTGCCGGGCTGTCCCCCCACACCCAACCTTACGAAAACCGCCATCACGGCGTTGCTGGAAGGCAAGCTGCCGCCCAAAGGCTCGGTGCTCGCGCCCGACATCGCCCTGTGCGATGAGTGCTCGCGCAAGAAAACCAAGCCCACGAACGTCAGCTTCACCGAATTCAAACGCCCGCATCAATTGCTCGCCGATCCGGAACTTTGCTTCCTGGCGCAGGGTGTGGTCTGCATGGGACCAGCCACCCGCAGCGGCTGCGGCTCACAGTGTACAACAGGCAACATGCCTTGCACCGGCTGCTTTGGGCCGACCTCGCGGGTCCGCGACCAGGGCCTCAAGATCATGTCCTCGATCTGCGCCAATATGGCGCCGAAGGAAGAGGGCGACATCGACAAGATGCTCGAAGGCATCCCGGACCCGATCGGCACCTTCTACCGGTATGGACTGCCGAAAAGTCTGCTGCGTCGAAGAGTCGATTTGTCGGCGAACGGAAAGTGAGAAGAGAGCCTATGGATTCTGCCACCCAACAAGCATTCGATCAAGGCAACCTCCGCGCCAACGCGGCTTACCGGGGCGCGCGCCGCAACGTCACCATCAATCCCATTACCCGACTGGAAGGTCACGGCAAGATCGACATCTTTCTGGATGATAAGGGCGACGTGGAGCGGGCCTACCTGCAGGTGCCCGAGCTGCGCGGGTTCGAAGTGTTCTCCATCGGCCGCCCCGCCGAAGACATGCCGCAAATCACCAGCCGCATCTGCGGCGTTTGCCCAACTGCCCACCACATGGCTTCCACCAAGGCGCTGGACGACCTCTACAAAGTCCAACCCACGTCGGCCGGCCGCAAGATTCGCGAGCTGGTCTATAACACCTTCATGCTGGAGGACCATGCCCTCCATTTCTTCGTCTTGGGCGGCCCCGACTTCATCGTCGGGCCTGAAGCCCCGCCCGAACTGCGCAACATCGTGGGCGTCATTGGCAAGGTCGGCATCGAGGCGGGCAAGAAGGTCATCAGCAGCCGCAGGCGGTTGCGCGAGTTAATCGCCTACTTTGGCGGCAAAGTCGTGCATCCGGTGCTCGGCCTGCCCGGCGGCGTCAGCAAGGCGCTCAAGCCGGAAGACCTGCCGAAGTTCAAACAACTCGCCCAGGACGGCCTCGAGTTTGCGATGTGGACGCTCGACGTGTTCAAGCAGATCGTCCTCGCCAACCCCGAGTACGTGAAGATGATCACCAGCGATGCCTTCACCCACAAGACCTGTTACATGGGGATGGTGGACGAGCAGAACAAGGTGAATTTCTACGATGGCAAGCTGCGGGTCGTGGACTGCAACGGCAAAGAAGTTTGCAGGTTTAACGCGCAGCAATACCGTGATTTCGTGGCGGAACATGTCGAGCCGTGGAGCTATATGAAATTCACCTTCCTGAAGCAACGCGGCTGGAAAGGCTTTGAGGAAGGACCGGACACGAGCATTTACTCCGTGGCCCCGCTGGCGCGGTTGAATGTCGCCGACGGTATGGCCACGCCCAAGGCCCAGGCCGCGTACGAGGAATTCTATAAGACCCTGGGCGGCAAACCCGTGCATCACACGTTGGCCAACCACTGGGCGCGCGTAATCGAGATGGTCTATGCGGCGGAGCGCATGGAACAACTTATCAACGACCCTGAGATCACCAGCCCGGATGTGCGGCGCGTCCCGACCAGCGTGCCGAGCGTCGGCATGGGGGTAGTCGAAGCCCCGCGCGGAACCCTCTTTCACCATTACGAAACCGACGAGCGGGGCCTGATCAAAATGGCCAACATGGTGGTGGCCACCGGCAACAATGCCGCTCGCATCGCCATGAGCGTCGAGCGCGCTGCCAAGGGCCTGATCAAGGGGGGCAAGATCACCGAGGGCCTGCTCAACAAAGTCGAGATGGCTTTCCGCGCCTACGATCCGTGCCTGGGTTGTGCCACGCACTCCCTTCCGGGCCATCTGTTGCTACGCGTGAACATCTACGACCGTCAGTTCAACCTCGTCCAACAGCTTCTGCAAGACTGAGGTGGGAAAGCATTCGCGCCAAATCGTGAGATCTGGCCCGCTGCGAGCCTTTGAATCGTGATTTCCTTGCGGATGTTGCTGAGTTTGTGCAATAATGCTTCCATTGTTTTATGGCGATTTTGACGAGTGAATCGAGTCCCCGTTTTCACACGAGCATCCTGGTTGATCAGGTGCCCGCAGGATGTGACGCAGGGGAAATGCACCCGAAACTACCCGTAAAAACCGAGTTTGTTCAACGCGTCCGTAGCTCAATTGGATAGAGCTTCTGACTTCGGATCAGAAGGTTACAGGTTCAAGTCCTGTCGGACGCGCCATTGATAATCAACGACTTACGTAACATCTAAGGGATGGGAATTTTGTTACTCTACGGTCGCTCTACGGTTTTTGCCCGCGCCTAAATCTGCACATATTATTTGCCCCCGAGTATCATCACACCTGGTTCGATCGCCCTAACTGCCCATTCGTATTTGCGTTCAGGGTTGAGCAGAGACTACCTGCAGACGTCAG
>Ga0194053_10002208_pt1 | contig 11801 bp, 9 predicted proteins | sample SepL228m_MetaG_FD_161684 | JGI IMG/M metagenome (GOLD analysis project Ga0194053, IMG submission 161684) | Anoxic zone freshwater microbial communities from boreal shield lake in IISD Experimental Lakes Area, Ontario, Canada - Sep2016-L227-8m | ecosystem: Environmental > Aquatic > Freshwater >... | reverse complement strand
GAGGTCCAAAGCGCGCCGGGTTGGGATCGTTGGGTGCGGCGGTTGTGCGATACGGAGGACGTGTCCGTCTTCGTCACCGGTTCGTCATCCCGCGTGCTCACGCGCGATCTGTCGTCAGCCATGCGCGGGCGCAGCGTCACGTATGAGGTGTTCCCGCTGGGTTTCCGGGAGTTCCTCGCATTTCGCGACCTCCGCCATGAGCCTTACAACGCCCGCAGCGAAAGCCGGACGCGCGCGGCCTTCGAAGATTACCTGCGTTGGGGCGGGTTCCCGGAAGTGGTGCTCGCCGCGCCGGCGATGCGTCCCCTGATCCTGGAGGAATACGCTTCGGTCATGTTGCATCGCGACCTGGTGGAGCGAAACGCCATCCGCAACGAGGCGCTGATGCATGCGTTTCTGCGGCATTGCTTCCGCAACACGGCGACACTGCTCAGCTTGAGCAAACTGCACCGCGATTTTCAGTCGCAGGGCTACGAAATCTCGAAGAACACGATTTTCGAGTATGCCCGGATGCTGGAGGACGCGGGCTTGATCTTCCTGCTGCCGCGGCATGAGGAGTCGGTGCGCAAACAGGCCCGCAATCCGAAAAAGCTCCACGTAATTGATCCCGGGTTGATCGGCGCTTTCAAGGCCGGGGCGGAGCGGGATGTGGGCCACAAGCTCGAAACCGCTGTATTCCTGGAATGTCGGCGGCGCGCCCGGGAATGGCATTACCACGCCGGCGACGGCGAACTGGACCTTTGCGATGCGGAAGACCGGCTGTTTATCAACATCTGCTGGAACCTGTCCGACGCCACCACCGCCGAACGGGAAGCGGCGGCGATGGCAGCGGGCACCCGACTGCTGCCCAAAGCCAGGGGCGTGCTGCTCTATCACGAGCACGCGCCGGACACGGCCCAACGCTTTCCCGGTTCCCAACCGGCTTGGCAGTGGTTACTTGAACAAACAAAGGAGATGCGCGAAACGGATTTTCATCCGGGTCGAACCGGGTGACAAATACGCAGCTCCTGCGGAAGGAGCGTAACGATGAGCTGAACTCCGAAAAGAATTGAAATGTCGTTCGGTGCGGCAGAGAATCGATTCTGCATTTTAGGCCATGAATACGAACATCAACCGAACCCTCTTGGGTGCCATGCCGCTCGCCGTCCTTGCCGCCGCCGTTGCCGGCCTGTTATTGGCCCCGCTGGTCGCGCTGCACGCCGCCGAACCGAACAATACGAATCATGATGACGCCAAGGTGCATGGTCAGGTTGCGCCGAAGGTCGCCGACGCCCTACAGCCGATCACGCTCAGGCAGGCGGAGCTGTCCGGTGAAATCGGAAGGCGAATTGACGATCTCATCTACAAGAACTACATGGTTCTCGACCTCGACCGCGACTTCGTCGAACCGTTCCGGTCTCGTCCGTTCACAAACGAGTGGCACTACATCGGCGTCGGAAAAGTGATCGACGCCGGGAGCCTGTTTGCGGCCTATACCGGCGATCCGAAAGTGAATGAGCGGACCTCGCGCCTGATCGAAGACCTCATGAAGACGCGCGACATCGACGGGTACTTGGGCCACATAAAGGTCCAACCTGAGGGGCGTCAGAACTACCTCAACTGGACCTTGCACGAGCAGGAGTACACGGTTCTCGGTCTGGTCGAGAACGGACGCACCTGCGGCAACGCGAAGTCGCTTCAATATGCGCGCGAACTGGCCGACTACGTGCTGGCCACGTTCCCGAAAAACCCCAACCCCGAAAAGGTATGCACCGCCGGGCTGCCCGAAGCCATGCTGGTTCTCTACGGTTGCACGGGTGACACGCGCTATCTGAGGTTCGCAGCGGACACGCGGCACGGCAATGCAGGAGCAGAGATCAAATGCGCCTCGCTGCGCGATTGGCAGCAGACCTTTGAAACCAAGCCTGCACACGTCTATGTAATGACAGCACGGTGTTACGCGCAAACCGATCTCTACCGGCACGAGCCTGCGCCCCAATTGTTGAACATGTCACGCTACCTGCGGCACGAACTGCTGCGTGGAGACAGCGGCGGGCTCACGGTTATCGGCTCGGCCTCCGACGGCGAGCAGTTCTCGTACACACAGAACGGGAAAGGAGCGATTAGCGAATCCTGCGTTACCGCGTACCTGATCCGGTGGCTCGACAGCCTAATGCGGCTGGAGGGAGATGTTCGCTACGGGGATATCATCGAGAGAACCACATACAACGCCCTCTTTGCAGCCCAGGATCCAGCCGGAAGACGCCTGCGTTACTTCACCCCATTCACGGGGCCGCGTGATTACTACGGCAACGACGGTTTCTGCTGTCCCGGCAACTATCGCCGCATCGTGGCCGAACTGCCGCAGAAGGTTTACTACCGCTGCGCCGACGGCGGCGTTGCGGTCAACCTTTTCACCCCGTCCAAAAAAGTCATTGCGATGGAAAAAGACCGCTCTGTGACCGTCGAACAACAGACCGACTATCCGTCATCCGGGCATGTGAGTATCCGAGTTTCAGCGACTCCGCCGACGCAGTTCCCATTGCGGCTCCGCATCCCGCGCTGGTGCCCGAAGGCCACAGTCCAGATCAATTCCGAAACGCCCGTTGTGGTGTCACCCGGGGCACAGCCTTGCGAACTCCGCCGCACGTGGAAACCCGACGACGTTGTCAGGCTCGACTTGCCGATGCCGTGGCGTCTGATCCGGGGGCGCAAAATTCAGGAGGGAAAAGTCGCCCTCATGCGCGGTCCCATCGTTTATTGCATTGGCACGGCACAAAACGCCGAGCTGCTCAAGAAATACCCCGATCCGGGAGAACTGACCATCGACCCCCGGACACTCGGTGAGGTGGTGCCCGACACTTCCGTCCGTCCCAACGGGCGGATGGTCACGGTGCAAGCGTTACCACCGGGAACAAACGCCGCTCCCGTCACGGTGGTGCTGACCGAGTTCGTCGATCCCAGCGGGATCGCCACCTATTTTCGCATCCCCGATCTGACCAAAGCCGTGGATGACGAACTCATGTCTGATTGTTTTTCAAAGTCAAGTTCACCGTAAAAGCCTTCGGCAAGAGCCGCAGGGCGGATTCAGACGAGGACTTAGATGGTGCGCGGGTTGGCTCCTGTGGGCAACCCGGCATTTATGGGGTGTGCAACCGGAAAAACCTCTGGTCGTCCTCCGTGGCGGGCAGAGTCACGTAGTTGACGCCGTCGGTGGTCGAGGAGGCGTTGGTGACGAGTTGCCATGAGATGGGCAGGGTGAGAGCCGGAGCCGCGAACAGGGCATAGTTGACGGCGTTTGTGGACCAGGAAAGGAGGACTTCCACCCCCTCCGGACCAATCGTCCGGCGCAGACGCAGCAGGGGCTTAGGCATTGCGCTCACCTCCGCTGAATCGGCGCTCTCGCCCGCGCCCAAGGCCGCCGACACCACATAGTAGTAGGAGACGCCGTTGAGGACGGTGGTGTCCGAGTACTTGGTCAGCGTATTCGTGGCGATCGTCTCGTAAGGCCCGCCTCTGACGGTCGAGCGTTTGATATAGTAGTTTGTGGCCCCGATCAAGGCGCTCCAACTCAGGGTGACGACGCTATTGCTGGCAGTGGCACTCAGACCCTTGGGGGCGAGTTGGAGCAGAGGCGTGATGAGGCTGGCCATTTTCGGCGCAATGAAACCGATGTGCGAATAACCGTAAGGGTGTAACGAGTCGGACGCGTCGGAGGCGGTGAAGAAACCTTTGGTGTCCCCGTAGCTGACCCGGCTGCTGGCGGCGTTGGCCACGACCGTCTTCAGTTCCGACGCGTGCGCTCCGTTGAAGGGCAGCAGCAGTAATTGCCTGGCGTTGGGCGCGGCATTGAGGAGCGCGCGGACCACGGCCAGCAGGCCGGTGGTGATGCTGCTCCCATCGTTGGTCCCCTCGTTATAAACGATGAGGTCCGGTTCGGGATCCGTGTAAGACCTGGCCCGGGCGGCCCACAGATAGGCGTGAGAGATTCCCAAGGCCGGAACGTTGCCGGATCCCGAGACGTTGATGCCGGTGGCGCCGAAACCCACCACGCCGACTTCTGCCGGCAACTCTTGCGAAAGGAGCCACGAGTACGTTTGCAGCGCGTCGTTTCGATCCGTGTCGTAGGTGATCCCCGAATAACCGTTTACGCGCACGCCTTCGGTGATGCTGTCGCCGAAGATGAGGATGTTGAACGGTTTGCGCGCGGGCGCCGTCACCGTGACGCCCGAGTCCAGCACCAGGCTGGTGAACACAACGGCCGTCCGCTGCTTCGTCCAACGGTCGATGGTTTCACTGGTGGACTTGACGACGACTTCGAGGAAATGCTTGCGATTGACCAGTCCTTGGGCGAGGACGAACGTGGGGTTTGTGGCGGACAAAGTGTATTGCGTGAACGCGCCGCCATCGAGGCGCGCCCAGAACTGCGAGTAGGGCGCAGTGTTGGATCTCGTATCGGTGGTCAACTGGCAGGACGCCCCGCTGAAGATGACCTTGAAATACGCCCCGGCATTTATGGTCTTGGCGCTTTCGGCGGTCACGCCCCAGTTGAACGGGGAGTAGAGAATAGCACTGTTAGTCATCGAGATCGTCGTCGCTTGTGCCCATCGAACGCTCGATGTCAAGACCACGAACAGCAGGGCGAGCAAGACACTTGTGGGCCGGCGGAGAGAGGCTTGTTTCATGAGTGAATGATTCACGGTATTCGCGCGAGTATGACACGCCCGCCATCGCAGGCAACCCGGAAACGTAAAGCAGAGCAACGTTGAGGAGCGGCAGCCTCATGGCCAGAGCGCCACTGCCTTCACCAACGCCGAAAGAAACGTCCGACAACCCGGAGAAAGAGCAGTCCCGCCAGCGCGCCGCTGCTGTCCTGCTTCGCAGACTCTTTTGTCTCCATGCCAAAGAGTCTGTCAGAAACTTGCCAGCAAAACAAGACCGTTGCAAAAAACGACCGAAAAGAGTGGTGCCCGCGACAGGACTTGAACCTGTATCCGGTTAAGGACTAGAACCTGAATCTAGCGCGTCTGCCAATTCCGCCACGCGGGCAACCAATAAAATCAACCATTTATGAAAATCGATCCTGTCTGAACTTGACCCAGTGCTAGTTTTTGTGCTAGAGTTAGGCCATGCAACGTAACGCAAGCCAAAGCAACCCTCAAGTTGCTCTGCCGGACAGTTCGATTGTTCACATTCGCGGTCAACGCGAAGCACATTATCAGAGAGTATATGATGAGCGCAAGCGTCCAATTCGAAGTTTGTGGGTGCGCAACGGGCGATATTACGCCCAGATGACCCTGGAGGATGAGCACACCGGCCAAAAGCAAGTTCGCCGCGTCCCTTTGGAGGGAGCCACCACCTCAGCCCAGGCCAGACAGAAAATTGAGGAACTGCGAGTGGAGCGCCGCACGGGCAAGCTGCTAATTCTCAAACAGACACCCAAATTCTCCGACTTCGCCGATGCCTACATTGAGTTCTACAAACAAGCCAAGGACGCCAAGCGAGCCTCCACTCTGGAGACCGAGCAATACGCGATTAACCAGTGGAAGACTCACCTTGGGCAGATACGGCTGGACAAGATCAAACGAACCCACATCGACCAGTTTATCGCCGCACGTCAAAAAACAGGCATGTCAGCGCGGACGGTCAACCTGGAAGTGACCATTCTGCGTAACGTCATGAATCGAGCCATTGACGAAAAATGGATTCTTCATCTGCCAACCGAAAACCTGCGCCCACTCAAATCCAAGCCGCGCAAGCGCCACCTGTTCCCTCGTGAAGACATGGATAATCTCTTCTCCGTCTGTCTGAAGCCCATCTTCGCCAGCGGGGGATTAGCCAACGAAGGCGAAAAAGGTCAAGCTCTCCTGAATGGGCAGGAGTTTTCTGATTATCTCAAGCTGTTGTGCTTTTCCGGTGCCAGGATGAGTGAGGCTCTTCGGCTTCGCTGGTTGGACCTGGACTGGAACAACGGACAGCTTACTATTGGCTCGGATGGTGAAGTCAAGAACCGGCGATGGCGCGTGGTCGACTTCAACCCCGAACTGGAGAAACACCTAAAAGACATGCATTCACGCCGGCCGCCGGATTCAACCTGGCTCTTTCCCTCGCCCCGACGTGGAAAGGAAGATCGGCCGGCGAGGACCTTCCGCGAAAGCTTACTTTTGGCCCGCAAAGCGGCTAACATACCCACCATCGGCTTCCACGATTGCCGCCACTTTTTCATCTCAATGTGCGTCATGTCGGGTATCGATTTTATGACGATTGCACGGTGGGTTGGGCATCAGGACGGGGGAATCTTGATCGGGAAGGTTTACGGCCACCTCTCAAATGAACACGCCAAACGCCAGGCGCAGAAGCTTGATTTCGACCCAGAGGCTACAGCGGATGCGGGCAATCAAGCGCTCAGGAATCCGAGCCAGTTGCCATCTTGAAGCACACAAACGCCTGCTATACACTGGCAGCCATGAGCAGCCAAGACGTAACGGTCCAGGTGGCCAAAACAGTTGATCAGCCTAGCAAAGCGGCGGCAGACGCTCCGTTCGGGACATCAATCGTGGATTTTATCAGCGCCAGACCACCAAGCAATTTGGAAGAGTGGAGTGCCAAGCAGTTTTTAGAAATTAATAAAATCCGGAACCAAATTGACGAGGACCTTGCCGGGCTCCGAGCGAGGTCGATTGCCGGCGATAAAGTCGCTATTGCCACGCTCCACTATTTGGCCCGCAAGGCAACGATCACCCTAAACCACATGGGTAGGGTGAACCCGTCGATTGTAATACCTCTGGCTCAAGTCGATGATGTGTGGCCGGTGATGATGGGTCTGTCTGCGCCAATCGTGTCGCTGACCAAGCGGTTTCTCCAAGCGATCCAATTGGGGCAGAATCCGGACTCCTTCGATCCCGAGAAATTGTATAAAAGATCCAGCCCTGCGCGCTCAATGGCTGTACGAACTGTCTCGCTCATAAACGCGGTGCGCCAGATGGCCCTTAAGCAGCGACAATACCACCATCAGATAATTGCGTCAGGGTGTCCGTCGCGACTCAACTTATCCGCCTTCATGCTCAAATGCGAGATCCTCCCTGAGTTTTCCGAGCAGACCGTGGACCAATGGTTTCCCCTGTGCCGCGAGCTTATTCTCGAACGGACCGGGGGCCATCCAGAGAAGGTGAAATGCCTACGGTCAGTCGGACTTTACAAAGCGAAAGGTCCACAAGTCAAGTATAAAGAGTCCCGTATCCGAGCTGCAATCTTCGAGCAGATGAAGAGAGCCATGGAAGCCATAGCCAAAGGGTCACCAGCACGGGCACGTCGAACGGCTCCGCCCACAACAATCTCATAACCGCAAAAAGCTGATCGCGACAATTGCCAGCTGCTCGGTCTGCACAAGTTCAGTCCCCAGGACATTGCGGAGTCAACTGGTTTTCCCCACTTAAGGTAGCTGACAAATGGGGAACAAATGCAGTGGATGTTGCTAACATCAGGCCGTGAAATGCGTCTGCTATTGTAGATGGAAAATAATGTTTCAAAACGTAAGCTTGTCAGCTTTAAACGGTGGCTGGACGAGCTAGGTGTGACTGCCACCACCGGCTGGCGATGGCGCAAGCGGGGGGTCCTGCACACCACCAATATCTATGGCCGCCTCTATATTTCTGAGGAAGCCATCGCGGATTTTGTCCAGCGGGCCGAAGCTGGTGAGTTCGCAATTTCTGTAAATCCTAACAAGGGGGTGAGCCGTAACTGATACAAAACTGGCGTTGAATTGATCAACCAGCAACCACGGCACCGGGCTTCATAGCTCGGTGCCTTTTTTTTGCCCAGGACGGATTATCCACCGAGACTTCGAGGCGCAAACAATACGGGCTCCGAGCGCCCTGGGTGACCAAGGACGAGGGATCTTGGCACGAGGGGAAAGCCCTGAGACCCAGGTGATCCAAACGCTGTAAAAGCCCTCCTGTGCGTTTTAAAGGTCATCTGCCCGCCAGCGGTCCAGCAAAGGGCACCTTGGGCAGTGGCCGAGCATTCCGGTTTTTGGTTTGTCCCGCCGTCCCATTTCGTGCAGATTCATCGTTTCAAGAATATGCCGAAACCAAAGCTCAAGACGCTGGCAGAGAAATTTGCTGTTTGGCTTACTGCGCAGGGGAAAGCCGAAGGCGCACAGACATTTGATAAAACACCTCAAGGCTTCGCCGAAAAGTTTTTCGAGCAAACTGATTCAATCATTCCGGTGGAGGTCCTGGAGCAGGGTCTGTGGTGGTGGAGACATGCCAACGAAACGGACTGGCACAAGATTTTTGGCGGTAAGGGCAACCCCGACGACCCCGATGCATTTCAGATCTTCATCCAATATCACCAACGGAGCGCATTTAATTACGAACTAATGGCACGCATTACGAACCGTTACACTTGGGCCTTTGGCCTACCGTGGATCCTGTGCAGCCAAGAGCAACGCGAATATCTTACATCGCTCTATCCAACCGATACCACCTCAAGCATTTGGCAGCCACCACACAATCGCAAGGCTGGCTGGGTCGAGATACCAGCCCGGGAGATCAATCTCAAAGCCCACGACGTAGCTTTGATGCGACAATTCATGGACGAAGTGGCCCGCCTTCGTAGGCAGCACGGTATCGAAAAGCCAAAACCAGGCAAGGGGGTGCGACGAAAGCCAATTTCGTTCTTACCAATTGAATTGATGGACCGGCGATATTACCTCCACAAACAGCTTAACGACTCTGAACGCTCGCAGGTTTCCAAGGCGGAGCGGGCTTACAATGCTGCGAGCAAGGCCGCAGGCATCGACCATTAAGCTCCATATCTCTCCTCGCCACAGGGTTTTGGGAAAAGGGAGTACATCAGCCGCCCTTGAAGTACTCGTTGACATAAGGTGTTGTTATTCACATGGCTCACTATTGGATTCCCGCCAAACGTCAAATGAAGGCTAAAACGAACAGACCTCGCATTCACTGGAGAGTACTTCAGCCGGGTGTGATGTACGCTTTGAACATGTCGAACAAACCTGGGATACTGTAGAAAAGGCCACAGTGTTTGGTCGGCTGAATCGTCCAGCTAGGTCCGGGTTCCTGTCCAACATTGAATTGTCTGAATACGGGGGCAAAAACCAAAAGCCCGGATGTTGGACAATGGAATAAAGAGTACATCAGTTGGCCTTGATGTACGCGTGGAAGCTCCCTCAAAACGGAGCTAGAGTGACGGAAACAAAGTAAACGCGACCTGCAACTTCCGCCTGTTTTTGATAGCGGGTGGAAGCTGCCGGTCACATTAGAAAACATAAATATATGAAAAATACAAGTAAGAAGCCGGCCGGCAGTACGAAGACCACTGCCCCGTTATCAGCCACGGAAATCGCCGAAAATCAACTCGGAGAAATCATCTGGGATTCGCCGATTCGGGGTTACTGCGATTGTCCGGGTAAAGATCGCCATACCAGTCAGGACGCAACAAAAGATTGCATCGTTTATCTCGATAGCATTCCCACTGTCCATTGCCTCCATTCCAGTTGTGCATCAGTCATCGAGGAAGCGAACAAAAGGCTCCGGGCGGCAATGCTCAAGGGGTCGAAGGAGAGTGATGGAAAGCCTCGAAAACTGACCTCCGAGGAAAAGGCGCAGATAAAAAAGCGAGAGGAACAACAGCGTTACCGCAAGAGAGCAGCCATGTCACTGCCCCAGCTCCTCATCAACCACCAATGGACCTATGACCAGATAATTGCTGATTCACCGGTTCAGTTGGCAGGTGATGAAGCAGACCATTGGCGGCTGTTACTCCGGAAATTCAAGCCAGACGACGTGATCTGGATAGGGGATAAATTTGACTCAGGAAAACCAGAGCACATCAAACACTTCAAGACGGCTGCGCAGTGGTTGACGGAATCCAAGGTGCTGGGCCCATTCATCTGTCCGGCCACCTTCAAAAACTGCTCCATTTCTCGGTCCAATGAGCAAATCCTGGCGCGGCGTTTTCTGGTCGTTGAATCTGATACGCTCTCCAAGGATCAGGTCGGTGCGGTGTTCAAGTGGCTGCGGGACAAGGTGGGGCTGGACCTGGTTGCCGTTGTGGATACCGCTGGAAAATCACTGCACGGCTGGTTTCGCTATCCTGCAGATGACATTCAGGTGGATGAGTTGAAGCTCGTTCTCCCAGCGCTCCAATGTGACCCGAAGCTGTTTACGCCTTCTCAACCAGTGCGCCTTCCGGGTCCTCTACGGGCTGAGAAACGCCAGAAACTGGTTTATCTCGCGAAAGCAGGTGACCAATGAGCAGCACCAACATTATCCAGGCCCTACCGTTGCCACCGGTGTACTACAGCCAGCAGGGTCCGTCGTACTGGGTTGAGGACGCCAGAGGGAAGTGGATTAAGATCAACGAAACATCCGCCAAAATTACGATTAGGACCAACGGCTACGGGGACCAGAAAAGTGACGATGTATCCGAATGTGATCGCTGCCTGCTGGACATCCAATCCCAGCAGAACGTGGCATACGCCGGCGCACTTGCCGGGTATCGAGCGGGGCCGTACTCCATTAACAACAATTCCGTGCTGGTGACAGAATCCCCGCGATTAATCCAGCCTGCCTCTGGTGACTGGCCAACGCTGCACACGATTTTCGAAGGCATGTTTTGTGATCAGGAATATCGGCAGCTGGATTACCTCTATGGCTGGCTGAAAATGGCGATTGACGCCGTCTATTCGAGCACCGGTTCACCAGGTCAAGCGCTCGTGATGGCTGGCCCGGTGAACTCAGCCAAATCATTGAGCCAGGGCCTCATCACGGAAATCTTGGGTGGACGCAGTGCCAAACCATACCTTTACATGACGGGAGGGACGACTTTCAATGGGGATCTCTTCCGTGCCGAGCACCTCATGATTGAAGACGATGCAGAGCACATTTCCATGGAGGCCCGTCGGGAGTTTGCGGCCAGTATCAAGAGCATCAGCGTCAACCGGGATCAGCACTGCCACGGGAAAAACAAAGAGGCTCTGACCTTAACCCCGATCTGGCGACTCAGTATCAGCCTCAACGACGAGCCCCAACGGTTACTAGTGCTTCCCAACCTTGACTCGGACATAGCTGACAAGATGATTATCCTGAAAGCCCGCTGCTGTCCGATGCCTATGCCAACCGAAACACCAGCTCAGAGGGATGCATTTTGGCTGCGTTTGAAGAGTGAGCTGCCACACTTCATCCACTTCCTTCAGCACTGGCAGATACCGGATGACCTGCGCAGCCCGAGGTTTGGCATTATCCACTTTCATCACCCGGACATCGCCACGGCCCTGTTCCGCGCTTCTCCGGAGAATAGACTCCTGGAAATCATAGACCAGTCTCTTTTCGATGGTTACAATTCAGATCCTGAACTGAACGCCGGTAAGCCTTTTGAAGGGACGTCGAGAAAAGTTGAGAAAAAACTGTTCGAGGGGCGGATGGAGGATGATGCCAGGAAACTGCTCAAGTACGCCGGGTCCTGTGGCACGTACCTCGGCAAGCTCCAGAGGTCCCCTGATGCCCACGAACGTATCCAGTCCAGAACGGTTCGAGGGGATACGGTCTGGACCATCTACCCGCCGCCCAAAGATACCTGATCACTAGCGATAGTTTTGGTCATCAACCATGAAGTTTTGTTGTCGCCCTACACCCAGGGTTTCGACAATCAGGGTTTTGAGGCTATCCCGCACCTTCGGGTCGTTGGATAGCCTCAAAACCTCACGGTCTATTTTGCCAGGGTGGAGGGTGGACCACTTTTGGCATATCCATCGTATAAAACAGGTCTAATCCTTGGCGCAAAGCAGAGAGGGGGGG
>Ga0194053_10002207_pt1 | contig 11808 bp, 11 predicted proteins | sample SepL228m_MetaG_FD_161684 | JGI IMG/M metagenome (GOLD analysis project Ga0194053, IMG submission 161684) | Anoxic zone freshwater microbial communities from boreal shield lake in IISD Experimental Lakes Area, Ontario, Canada - Sep2016-L227-8m | ecosystem: Environmental > Aquatic > Freshwater >... | reverse complement strand
TATTCAAAGAGATTAAAAATTACAAAAAATGGTAAAGTTATTGGTAGAAAACCTGGCTTTAACCATTTCAACGCAAAACAATCACGAAACACACAACTTGCTGGTCGCAAAGGTAGTGCTTTCACAATAAAGAACAAGCCAAAAAGTCACTTATTACCATTTAGTTAAAAATATCAAATGACAAGAGTAAAAAAAGGAGTACATGCATTAAAAAGAAGAAGAAGCGTCCTTAAGCAGACAAAAGGGATGCGACATGGTCGCAGTACTAAAGAGCGTCAAGCAAAAGAAGCCTTAGTGCACGCAGGCAATTATTCTTTCGCTCACCGAAAAGATAAAAAGTCTCACAACCGAAAGCTCTGGAATATAAAAATAAATGCCGGAAGTCGTGAAATTGGAATGTCTTATTCAAAACTAATAGGAGCATTAAAGAAAAACAAAATTGAACTTGATAGAAAAATTCTAGCCGACCTTGCCGAAAATAATCCTAAAACTTTTGCAAAAGTTCTCGCGAGTTTAAAATAAATATAAATCAAAAAATCCCCCGACCTAGGTCGGGGGATTTTTTGATTTACCTATAGCGGAAAAACATCAGTGAGTTCATTTGAATAGTAAAATTCATATCCCAAATCACCAAAAGTATAAGTAGTTCCATTTATATCAATTGGAGCACCCCCTGCTTGCGCATCGGCTTTTGGAATCGAACGATTAAAACCTAGATTATATAAAGTTGAAATAATTTCAGGACGATTGTCTATGTCATACCCTGCATTTTTCCATTGAGCCATGACTTGTCGCATAAATAGTCCAACATATAGGTATGGATAATATGGATTCTTTACATCAGTGATACGAGTCATTCGCTCGCTATCAGACCCAATCCTGTCGGAGTAATCTGCAACATGTTCCATTTCTTTTCCTAAATAAAATGTAGATTTTTCGTCTTTTAAATGTTCTTCAACTAATTTTACTGTTTCAGGCTTGAGCCCTGCAATCCCAAAAGAAAATTTTGAAAGCGATGCTAAAATTTTCATGGGTTCAAAATACTGCTTAAATGATTCCCTGCGGTTAGTCATAAACCTAAATTGCTCTCCCATCACCCCACTGATAATAAGTCGTGGAGAAATCCCTGCATCAATCCCCGCTTTCTTTATCATTGCCTGGTCGCGAGTAAAAACTTCACGCATTAATTTCCACTCATCGCTACTTGCCCATACGGACGTATCGGCCGGCTGGGTAACATTTTCTTTTTTTATTTTATTATTTAAATTAAAATATGAGTTTCTTTCTGACACAGAACCTTTTACATTTAGCCAGCCAAATTGCATTGCAATAAAAACTGCAACAAAAGAGAAGCCGATAAATGCAAAACAGTACAATAATATCTTTAAAATATTTTTTAAATTAAATTTCATTATTTTTGTAAATTAGATAATATTCTTTTCTTCTGCCTTAATTCTTCTCACAACTGCGATAACGTCTTGAACAAGTTTTTTAGGGTCATTCCCAGTAACAATTCTATTATTGGGCCTATGAGCTTTTGCTAAAATATCCTCAAGCTCTTTACCCATTTCCCAAGGACCTTCAAAAATACCAATAGCCTTTTGGTCTTCAAATGCAACAGCAAATTCATGAATTGTACCAACTCGTCCACAACCACAAATAACAGCATCAACAGAGCGCGTAAGAAGCAAATCTCTTCCAGGATAACCAAAACCGGTATAAATTATTAAATCCATATAATCCACAGGTAGTTTGTATACTTCTGCATGTTCTTTTTCAGTAGATGCTGGAGAAAAACCAATTGAAAGTCCTCCGACTTCTTTTGCCCCGATTGCAGACCACATTGGAAAACCAGTAGTTGCTCCAGTAACAATAATTCCACCCTGTCGTACAATCTCACGTCCTAGTTCTTTTGCAAGTTCTAATGCTCCAAGGCCACAGTGTCCCGTTTCCGCTGCCCCTGACACACAAATTTTTATTTGTTCATGTCCATGTTTTTCATAAGGATTTTTTGAAGATAATACGTCCATCCCGTTAGAAGTAGGAAATCTTTAGATTTCCGTAAATTATTTTTATTAAAACGACTTTAAAACTTAGTTAGTATAACATTTTTAATTACTTTCACAAACCAAATGACTTCTAACGGGATCTATACAATTTTTCTAACATAAAAATGAAACACTGTCTCCTCTGTCTGGGGCATAAGCTTCTATACCAAAATTATCTCTTAATTTTTGTACTAAGAACAAAGAAGACTTTGGTTCCCCCATTACCACAAAAACTTTCTGCAATGAATCACTAGTCTTTTCTACAAAATCAACCAACCCATCTGAATCTTTATGTCCTGAATATCCAGTGATAGTAACAACATGTGCTCGTACCACTACATCTTCACCAGATATGTGTACGGTTTTCAAACCTTCTTGAATTAGTCTTCCAGGAGTACCAACTGCTTGATATCCAGTCAAAAGAAGAGTGTTGTTTGGATCTGGTAGATAGTGCCTTTCATGATGAACCACTCTTCCCCCAGAAGACATGCCTGATCCTGCAATAACTACTTTTGGATTTGGCACTTCGTTAATCAATTTTGATTCTTCGGATCTTAGAGTCTCATGAAGTCCTGGAAAATCAAATAAATGTTTTTCATGCACCATAGCTTTCTGAGCTCCTTCGTTAAAATAACTTTTAAATTGTTTAAAAACTTCAGTTAAACGAATGGCAAGAGGTGAATCTAAGAATATGGGCATTACAGGAATACGATCATTTTCTACTAATTCATTAAGTTCAAAGAGAAGTTCCTGTGATCTCTCTAATGAAAAAGTTGGGATAATCAAAGTTCCTTTTCTCTTATAATTATCCTCAATAGCTATTTCTAAATTTTTTCTTCGATCGTCTCTGGATTCATGGTTTCTATCTCCATAGGTACTTTCCATTATTAAATAATCTATATCATTTACTGTCTCTGTGTCTGGAAGTAACATAGATGGACTGTTCCCTAAGTCTCCTGTAAAAAGAATCTTTTTTTTATTTACAATAAACTGCATCATTGCTGAACCTAAGATATGTCCTGCGTTTAAAAATGAAACCTCTAGACTCTCACTTATTTTGATAGTTTCATGATAATCGAACCCAAGCCAGAGTGAAAGAGCAAACTTTATATTTTCAGAAGAATACATATCTCTCAAATCGTAATCTCTATTTTTAGATAAAATCCCAGCGGTATCTTCAAGCATCGGTTGGGCTAGAGCTTTGGTAGGAAAAGTTGAGTAAATTTTCCCCCTAAATCCTTCATGGATTAATTTCGGAATTCTTCCTAAGTGATCCACATGAGCATGAGTAACAAATAAAATATCAATTTGTTTTGGGTCATAAGGAAATGGATCCCAGTTTATATCGTCAGCCAATTTTATTCCTTGAGTAAGCCCACAATCAACTAATATTTTTTTACCATCTGTCTCTAACAAAAAATTCGCGCCCGTTACTGAGCCCGTTCCTCCACAAAATGTAATTTTGACTCCGCTTGCCATATTTTTATTATATCTTAATACTTTGTTTTTTCATAATACTCTTTGAAAAATATAGAACTGAAAAAAATGCTCCAGTTAACCCAAAACAAATATCAGAAATTGTATCAAGTACATTGAAAGGATTTTGCATAATTATTTTATCAACTGAAATCTCAAATATTTCCCATAATAAACCAATTACTAAAAATCCTAATATTATTTTAATAATATTATTAAAAGATAAATCTTTTGGTTTTAAATACCAGATAAAACAAAGTCCTACCCAAAAACCACCTAAAATATGCATGGGCATATCAAACCACCAAATGCTAAAATACCAATGAAATTTTAGTGCTAAATAATTTAATATAAAAATTGTCACAATAAGTGACACAATGCGTACCAAAATTTTCTTTTTGTTTTCTTTACTAAAATTTTCCATCTAAATATATTATACCCGGTAGTAGATTTTATCAAAGCCTTTTAGGCGTGCTTTGCACATTGATAAAATTCACTACCGGGTATAACTTTTTAAAAATAAAAAATCTCCGCTAATCGCGGAGAACTTTTTTAGGACTATTTCCAATATATTACCGTAGCTATAAGCTAGGTGGGTGCAAGACGTATGAGACCAAGGTCTTATCCGATCGAAGCTCCCAAAAAATATTGTTCTAGGTAATAATTGGAAATAACCCTACTAAAAGTTTACCCCATCTAAAAAAATTTGCAATAAACTTTATCAAAAAAACACAAATTCTTTACAAAAACAAGTTGACTACTTTAAAATTTCATAAAAATAAAATCCCCCACACGGGGGATTTTATTTAAAATTTATTCATCAACTCCAAAACGTTTGTAATTATAAGTTTTTAAATCTCCGAACCAATGTTTTATCTCGTGAGCTGCTTCTTCAGGAGTCTCGGAACAATGAACAATGTTCATAACGGCTCGTTTCTCTTTATTTGCAAGCGCTGGAGAGTCAATCGAAAAATCACCACGAATAGTGCCCATTTCAGCTAGATAGGGCATTGTTTGTCCCGCAATTTTTCGGACAACATCAACTGCATGCACTCCTTGAACCACCATTTTTACCAAAGGAGCTGATTCCATATAATTAATAAGCCACTTTCTTATTTCAGGACCAATAACCACAGGATCAATGGTACCAAAATCAAGCATCGCGTCATAGCCATATTTTTGATAAGTAGTCATAGTCTTGTGGCCAAGTCGAGTAATCCATTCTTCGTTTTTTGGGTAATGATTGTCAATCTGATCATGAGATGGTTGGAACATTTCGAGTGCCACAATTTTCAAATCACGTTGCTCAAATCTTTTAATAATCTCACCTGTAAGCCCCTTCCGGACACCATCTGGCTTGATCATCACATATGTTTGTTCTTCTTTTGGATGTTTCATATTTTATAAAATTAATAATTGTAATATAAGCATCTTATCAGATTTTTTAAAAATTTCCAAATTAGCAAAAATACCAAAATTTATTTTTTTATTTGTTCAAGAAAAGTAATTACGCTGTAGTCATTTTCATCAATTCCATATTTTTTAAAAATTTGCATCGTAGAACAACGCATGTGTTTTCCCCAATCAAAACCAAGTTTTCGAGACACTAACTCAACACTTTCCCAACTGCTCCCCTCGAATTCAACATAAGTGGGTATCATTGGCCAAGTATCAATATCTATTTCTACTTGATCTAAAACATAACGTTCCCGTTTATTTTCTTCGTAAAACTTTTCAATCAAACCAATAGATTTTAAAAGTTGGTCAGTTAAATTAAAATCACTAACTACAACTTCTATTTCTTTCATTCCTTCGTCAGGTGCACTTCCGTCATTTACTTTCACCCCCATCCTCTGTTTATAGGCAAGGGTTACTCTCTCCCCTTCGTCTCTCAACCTCACCCAAGCATGATGATTTTTCGAAAGAGTAAGCCCTGGAAAATCATATGCCTTTCTTTTATAATCAAACTCACCAATAAATTTGGCATTATGTAACTTTAATTTATCTTTTAAATCCCCCACATCAACTTCTAAAAATTTTACTTCGATTTCTTCCATAATTTTTTCATCTTAAAGAAACTAAAAAGATTAGCTATTATTGATTCTGTTTTTCGTATTTTGCCATGATTTCTGCCTCAATTTCTTCTCGATCACGACCGTATTTAAGATATGACAATTGTTTCAAATTCTCAACCATTTCCAGATTTCCTTTTGGAGGTGGAAAAGTAGCAATGTTAAAAGGTTTAGTTGGTTGTCCATCTACTAGCATCGACATGTAAGCATTTCGATTGTCGATTTTCATAATATCTCTAGCAGTAAAAACAGGTTTAAATTTACTCTCAAGAAATTCTGCATCTTCAGCGCCAACACGAAAGACTGCAATAGACCCAACGTTACCAAATACTGAATCTTTAATTTTTTCTTCAAGCTGTGCTATGTACTGGTGAGCAATGTTTAAAGACAATCGGTATTTTCTAGCTTCAGACAAAATAGAAGAAATGGAATCCGTTGTAACGTTTTGGAACTCGTCGATGTAAAGGAAAAAGTCATTCATCTTTTGTCCATACATATCGACACGAGAAAGTGCTGCCATTTGAATCTTTCCTACAATCAACAAACCTATCAGGTTTGCATTTATTTCTCCAAGTCTTCCTTTGGAAAGATTCACCAAAAGTATTTTCTTGTTGTCCATAATTTCACGGAAATTAAATATAGATTTTTCTTGCAAAACCACTGGACGCATAATGTCATTTGAAATAAAGTTATCAAACTTTGAAGTGATGTATGGCACAAAGTTTGCAAGCCCTTGGTCCCCTGTTGTTTGTTCTGCTGCTACCCAAAATTGTTTAATAATTGGATTTCTACATTTAGCTAATTTCATATCGCGAAATTCTTTATCTACCAACACTCGAGATATTTCTAGTAAGGTACAACCCGTCGAAGGATCTTCCATGATCAAGAAGGCACTATTTTTAAAGTACTGTTCGAACATCGGGCCTCCAGAAGTTTTCATATCAAATAATTTATTAAAAATTCCCATGAGTTCATTTACCACGAAAGTTTTCTGTTCAGGATATTTTGGGTCAAACTCAAGCATATTGAGCCCCATTGGTCTTGGAGTATAAGCTGGATCAAAATAAATAACATCATCAATACGTTCTTTGGGAACATAGGAAAGGATGTCTTGAATATCAGTACCGTGCGGATCAATATAACAAACTCCATGTCCGGCTGCAATATCTTGAGCAATCATATTTTTCATAATAGTCGTCTTACCAGTACCAGTCTGTCCAATAACATAAAAGTGTCGCATACGATCTTCTTCACTAAAATGAATTTTGGTATCTTTACCACGAAAACTATTTACTCCAAGTGCAATACCTTCACTCCCCATTTCAATAGGTGCTGGAGCAATACCTGCTTTTGCTTCTTTCAATTGAGCTTGTCCAGAAATACCAATAGGAAAATGAAAAACAGAAGCAAGCTCTTTTAAGTTCATCGGTAAAATTTTATTTGAAGAAAAAGTTCTATAAGAATAATCATGAAATAACTCTTTAAGTTCACTTCCTGCTACTTCTTGAAATTCTATTCCATTACTAGCTGCTTCGGTAAACTGATTAAAGGAAGATTCTAATTCTTTCAATATTGCATCTGCTCTTTCTTTTGTTTCCGCCGAAGCAACTAAGCGAATATTCGCTTTCATAATAGTACTTTTTACTTTATTCCCAATTTTTTCAGCAGCTCCTTCATCTACCGCACGTCTCCCTTTCATGTATTTTTCTTTTTTCTCTCCTTTCTCATGAGTCCCGAAAATTAATTCTTTTGAAACTTTTAAAAATGCGTGATTGAATTTATAAAGATCATCTTCTGCATTTTTCACAGATATTCCATCCTTTACATCATCTAAAATTTTATGAAATTCATTTATGAACTTATCCCCCGCTGGTGCTACGATGAATTGAATAGCGGCACCTTCTCCTATGGTTTTCAACTTAGAAAAAACATTGAGTATGGTATTCATCGGGTCGTGTTCTATATTATCGTATGTTTTGATAGGTAATACTCCCCGTTCCAAAAAAGTAGCATATGCAGCAGATGACCCCCCTTCTACATTAAAAATATTGTAATCATCAGGGATATCATTTATTTTGGCATCATGATAAAAAGCAAGTACTTGTTTTTCAAACAAAGAAATGTGTTTGTTTGGAATCGCAGCATAAACGATAACTTGGTCGCTACTATTTGAAATTGCAACCTCTAAAGTAAAATAATTTTCTTTTTCATTATTATTCCCTTCTGAAATAGACTGCATCCCAGCATAAAACTGCTCCATCGCACTAATAAATTCTTTGAAACCTTTCTGACTATCAGCCTCGTCTGTTGGAGGTGGAAGTGTAATTTCAAACAGGGTCATGTTGAGAGCTTTAAAAATAGGAGTGCCTTCTTTTAGGTTTGGTATCTCTTGACCTACTTTCAAATACTGCACAAGTAATCGGTGAAAATCGCTATCGATGTGTGGATTTGCCATATCTTCTGCCACAGATAAAGCATTACGAATCCCCTTGGTAATGACAATACCCAGCAATTCTTCCATTACGACATCATGTGGCTCAGGTTTCAATTTCAAAACTATTCCTTCTGATTCCTTTTTAGTTAATAAATTATCTTTGTGAATTACGTCCTGAGCTGGAACTTCTTTATAAGTAGAAATAATATCTTTAGCTGCATTTTCTTTTGCATTTTCAAAACTACCTGCATCAATAAGTTCCTTTTCCCTTTGAGCAACTTGAGTACGTAAATAATCAAGCTCCTCAGTAGGACTTTTAAACTTCGGCATTTCTTTTAAGAAATTTGGATTCATCCCACAATTATACCCCGCCCGAGAATTTTAACAAAATTCTCGGGCGGGACTTTCTCCGCTTTGCAACTTACCCACACCACATATTTGACTTTAAATCAAAGGTACGCTAGGGTATAGGAAACCGTGTTCCTTCAAAGTTTTTCATAGCAATTATTTTAGTTAATCCAGAAGTTGATTATATACTACATGGACTTTTGAGTTAACTAAAATAGCTACAATGGAAACTTTAATAAAAAATTCGATTTGCCATGTTTCATGGCAGGTCGAAAACGAAGAGTACTTTCTCCTGATGCTTTTTTCCGAAAGTAAAGGAAAAGTATTTCTTCCTTCACTAAAGTTTAATTATCCCATAATAACCATATATTTTGGGATAAACTAAGGATCTTTTTTAACCACAAATTTTAAAAGGTCCTTTTTTTTATTTATACTTGACAATTTGAAAGGAATATGATATACTAAGGGAGTAGTTATATATTTAAATAAATAAGTGTATACTATATATAGTCGTATAAAAATTATTAATTATTAAAAAAAATATTATGAGTTTAAATTCAATTTTTAGTAAACCACCAAAAGGCGGAGAAGAGACAAACGTAGCAGAAGAAAAGGTAATGAAAGCAATTACAAATGACGAAGCTCTAAGCAAAGCTTACGAAGCATGGGCTGGTAAAGTTGATAAAAAAGGTATCAATATGCAAGAGAAATTTAAGCAAGCTGTTAAAGCTTATCCAGGACAACCTATTGGATACAATAGCATGGACGAGAGTTTCGTTCCTCAGCAATATCAAGGTTTTAATTAAAAGATCTAAATCAAAAAATCCCCCATTTGGGGGATTTTTGATTTTGGGAAGATTCTGGCTTGATTTATAAGAATAAAAATAGTTTAAGAGAATTTTTTTGAGAGTGTTCAAAAAACCTTTATTTTACAAGGGTAAATTTAGATAAGGGAAAACAAGTTTTGATTTTATGTAATATTGCTTGACATTTGTCAACTAATATGCTAGACTATCCGTAGATAAAGTTCATTGAATACATGGTTTTAAGGTTTGTTACTTGTGTTCCATTATCTTTGTTTCTTTAAGGAAATAGAGGTAATGGAATACAAATGTAAATGTTTATTAACAACCAAAACCAAACTTGTCATGAAAGCAACAAAAAAAATCATTTCGGGGATCATTATTCTTTTTGCAATAGTAATCCTGGCATCATCCTGCATGGAACAGCAGAAATGTTCCGCATATGGTGAGGTGCATCGTTATCAGGCCAATTACAACAGGCGCTAAGCATCACTCCCGGGGAATCTCGACCGTTCGCATTTTCACTTCCTATCGGATTTGGGAATGTGAACGGTTTTTTATTTACATTAAAAAATTGCAAAATGAAAAATAAAATCTCAACCCTAATTCTGGTACTTATCATCCTTTCAGCAAATATTTTTTTTACCACTTCCTGTCAAACAATCAAACACGGGAATCATAAAATGAAAAAATCATTTAGCTGTAATGATGAAATTCGGTACTTTCAGAAAAAGGCAACCAGAAAATATAAATAGGTTGTCCTTTTACAAATCAAACCGCCACTTTCCCCTCAAATGAGACAAGGAAAGAGGCGGTTTTTTATTTTCTATATCTAGCCTGCCGGTTTCGAAGCTTTAGCGAAGACGGGTTAAAACTTCAGGGTCGCCATCAGTTATGAGAATCGTATGTTCAAAGTGAGCACTGCGTTTTCTGTCGGCAGTACGAAATGTCCAACCGTCATCATCTATCGTTACATTCTTGGTACCATTGTTTAACATCGGCTCAAGAGCGATTACCATACCGGGAACCAATTTTGCCCCAGTATTTGCCTTGCCATAGTTTGGAATAAATGGGTCTTCGTGAATATATTTCCCCACTCCATGTCCTGCCAGGACCTCTACAATGCCGTATTTTGGATTTCCTTTTTGGGCCCGCACAAAACTCTCAATCGCGTGACTTATGTCCCCTATCTTATTACCCGCCACTGCTGCACTAATACCAACTTCGAGTGCCCTCTCTGTCGTTTCCATGAGTTTAAGGGATGCAGGTGTAACTTCCCCAACAGGCACAGTTATTGCCATGTCTGTAAAAAGCCCTTTGTGTTTGAGTCCAAGGTCAAGAGAAACGATATCCCCATCTTTTAAAATCATGTTTTTCTTTGGTATACCATGCACCACTTCATCATTCACTGACACACACAAAGACGCAGGATACGGCGTCGTAGCCCCTTCTGGACGATAGTTTAGAAATGCAGGTATATCTCCCATTTCTCTAATCAGCCCTTCCGCAAATTTATCGAGCTCTAATGTAGAAATACCAGGTTTCACTTTTTCTGCAGTTTTATGCAACACAAAAGCCAAACGCTTCCCGCCTTCTCTTAGTATTTCTATTTCATCTTTAGTTTTAATTATTATTGCCATATATTTTTTTAATTTTAAAATTCTTTCTATTTCAAAATTCGTTGCAGGCGTATTTTTTATGGAACATTGCACAGGCTGTCGAGCCGAGCATAGCAATTTTTCAGCAGAAAAATATGCGTGTTCCAGAAAAAATATGCCAAGAAAGAATTTTGTATTTTCAAAAAATCCGTACCGAAAAAAAATAGTTTTTAGAATTTTAATTGATCACTGTTCCTTCAAAACTTTCTCCATTCAAATACTTTACTAAATTTTCAATTGGCTTACCATTCATTATCGCCACCTCCATCCCTTCTCTCTCCGCCATCTCAGATGCCGTCGGGTCGAATGGAGAATTGAGCCCTGGATTCCAATCTTTCGGAATTATTTTTCGATAATCTACCCAAGAAATTTTATCAATTTTTTTGGCATTCGGATTAACTTTCGGGTCAAAATCATAAACATGGTCAATATTTGAAAGATTGATTATTTTCTTTGCACCAATTTTTTTGGCTCCAAGCACTGCATCCCAATCGGTACTATGGCCTGGTTTATAAGCGGAACCAACAACGATTGGCTTTTCCATTGAAAAATCTTCCCCTAAATTTGAGACTACTCGAGATCCAGCATATTCACTAAAAATTACCCGAATAAGCTCAGCATTTAATTTCAAAGATGCAATGCCGATCCAATCTAGATCGTCATTTGATGGAGAAGATATTTCTTTGGCAACATCTTGGTATCTGCGACACACTTTCCCCCCACCAGTTATAATGAGAAATTTTTTCCCTTGTGCCACATGAAAAAGGATTAATTTTTTAAAATCTTTCAAAAAATCAACATCCAAATTGTCAGGAATAATAAGCGAACCTCCAAGCGAGATAACAATTGTTTCGTTGCTCATCCCAGTATGAAAATTTTCACTATTATTATTCATCTTTATTTTCTTTAATCAAAAATTTCATACGGGATAAATATTTTATAAACCAATAGCGCTAATAATATCTTTCT
>Ga0194053_10002205_pt1 | contig 11813 bp, 7 predicted proteins | sample SepL228m_MetaG_FD_161684 | JGI IMG/M metagenome (GOLD analysis project Ga0194053, IMG submission 161684) | Anoxic zone freshwater microbial communities from boreal shield lake in IISD Experimental Lakes Area, Ontario, Canada - Sep2016-L227-8m | ecosystem: Environmental > Aquatic > Freshwater >... | reverse complement strand
ATAAACAATGATGTGGGTTTTGATATGTTTGTTGAATATCTGCCTTGTAGTGGTAAAATTACTTAAATATGTTTAGAGATATGTTTTTGAAATTTTTCATAAAAGTATGTATAATTTATACCATGATTTATTTTGATAATAAAGGTTAAAATGAGGAAAAATAAAAACGAAATAAAAAACGATAATAAACTCTGGCAAATTGCTCTCGGAGAGGATAGCACACGCCAATTTAAGCAAGACGTGCCAAGTATTGATAAATTAGCAGCAGAAATGGCTGCTTTTGCAAACTCTGAAGGTGGTACTATTTTTATAGGTGTTGCAGATGATGGTACTACTTCTGGTTTATCTCCAGAAGATGTCAGAAGAATAAATAAAATAATCAGCAATGCAGCCAGTCAACATATACACGAAGTCCAATTGTGGTTCAGACAGAAAATATTATATTAGAAAATACTCGCATTGTGATTCTTTTAACCATCCTAAAAGGTATTGATAAACCGTATTTTGATAAAAATGGTGCAATCTGGATTAAATGTGGATCAGATAAACGTCGGTTAAACTCTAAAGAGGAGTTGCGTCGTTTATTTCAAATATCCGACCAATTTCATGCAGATGAATTACCGACAAAAGCTGGGATTGATAAGCTCGATAAATTACGTTTTCGTGATTTCTTGAGAAAGGAATACGATCTTGATTATCCTGATTCACCAGATGAATTAATACGTATATTGCAAAACATGAATCTTGCAACAGATGATGGGATGTTAAATTTAGCTGGTGTACTTTTATTTACAGAACACCCTGAATGGATAAAACCACAATTTATTATCAAAGCTATACGTTATCCTGGTAATGATATTCATGTTGACTCGTATTTGGACACTGAAGATTTTATAGGTCCATTTAATAAATTATTTGATAATGGACTTTCTTTCCTAATGCGTAATCTGCATAAAGTACAAGCAGGACAAGGTGTAAATTCACCAGGGATTTCTGAAATACCACAAGTTGTATTAGAAGAATTACTGGTAAATGCATTGATTCATCGCGATTATATGGTTAGTGCTACTATTCGACTTTTTATTTTTGATAATCGAATAGAGATTATAAGTCCTGGTCATCTGCCCAATAATTTAACCGTTGAACGTATCAGATTAGGAATATCTAATATTCGTAATCCAATATTGGTATCCTATATATCCAAAGGAATACTACCATACAAAGGTTTAGGTTCTGGAATTAAGCGAGCATTAGAACTATGGCCAGAAATTGATTTTGTTGATGATCGTGAAGGTTGCCAGTTTACAGCTATAATTCGCAAAAAAGAACAATTATCTATTACGGAAAGAAATGGTAAAAATATTTTTCATGATAATTTGGCGGTAAAAAGTGGCGGTAAAAAAGGTGGTGTTGGCGGTAATAATAAAAGGACAAATACAACACCAGGCAACATGGCGGTAAAAAAATCAGAATTGACGGTAAAAAATGACGGTAAACAAGATGGTGCTGAAAATAAAAAAACAGATGAAATATCTGCGAAAATCATCGCTATTATAAAGAATAATAATAAAATTACCATCCCAGCATTGGCAATGAAGTTTGATGTATCTATCAGATCGATTGAGAGATACATCAATAAGTTACAAACTAAAGGATATCTTAAACGTATTGGACCAACTAATGGCGGGTATTGGCAATTTATAAAAAAAAATGAATAAGAATACCAATAGAGTGCTTAATAACTATATTCCAATTTCCCATTTCCTTCATTCGCTTAATATTTGTATAATTGCCGTATGAAATCATTGATTATTGGGGCGGGGCCGGCCGGGTTGGCTGCCGCGCATGAATTGGCGGTTAATGGCGCAGCCAGCATGGTTAGCGAATCACAGGATGCGGTTGGCGGTTTGTGCCGTACCATGTTGTTTGACGATTGCCGGTTTGATGTCGGTCCGCATCGTTTCTTTACCCGCAACGAGGAAGTACGCCAGCTTTTCGACGATATTGTAGCTGAAGATTTGATTAATGTGCCGCGTCTAACCCGCATTTACTATAACGGCAAATATTTTGATTACCCGCTAACGGCAAAAAACGCGTTATTTACCCTGGGTGCCGCCAACGCGGTGCAAATGGTTCTCAGCTACATTACCTCTACCTGCAGCAATAAAAGCAAAAACGCTGTCACATTTGAGGATTTGGTAGTCGGTCAATTCGGCAGGCGGTTATTTGAGATATTCTTTAAAACCTACACCGAAAAAGTGTGGGGAATCGATTGCAGCCGCATAGGTGCCGAGTGGGCAGGACAGCGTATAAAAGGCTTGAATCTTTTCACTGCGGCTTTAAACGCGCTGGTTGGCGACAAGAAAAAGATGATAAAAACGCTGGTGGATGAATTTGTTTATCCGCGTCTTGGCGCCGGACAGTTTTACGAGAAAATGGCTGACAAAGTGACATCCCTTGGCAGCGAAATAATGCTGAATTCCCAGGTGGTGCGGTTAAACCGCGACGGCAATCGCATCGTAAGCGCGGTTCTGCGCCAAAATGGAAACGAGGTAGAAGTAGAGGCCGACAACTTTTTCAGCAGCATACCGTTGACTGACCTGATAAATATTATATCTCCAGCACCGCCGCAGGTAATAATGGATGCCTGCGCCAAACTGCGCTACCGCGACCACATGTCGGTACAGTTAAAATATTCTGGCCACCCTTTCCCGCATAATTGGATTTATGTCCACGCGAAAGAAGTAGGGATGGCGCGCATTTGCGATTACCGCAATTTCAGCCGCCAGATGACATCTGATGACAATATCAGTCCCTTGACGGTGGAATATTTCACCTTTAAAGAAGGACCGTTGTGGGGGAAACCTGACCACGAACTGATAGCCATGGCGGCAAAAGAGATGGAAACCATGAACGTCGCCAGCGCAAACAATGTCGCCAACGGTTACGTGGTACGCAGCGAAAAAGCGTACCCGCTGATTGAATTAGACTACGATAATCACGTCGAAACCCTGAAAAGCTGGCTGAGCAACATCGCCAATCTGACCCCCATCGGCCGCGCCGGCATGTTTAAATACAACAACCAGGACCACGCCATCGCCACCGGCATGCTGGCCGCCAGAAACGCCATGGGAATAGGAAAATATGACCCGTGGAAAGTGAATATAGATGCTGAATATCATGAAGGTGGGGAGATATGAAATTGGCAAATGGCAAATTTTATCGGTCTGATCGGACGGATCCGACTGATAAATAAGTATACTAACAGGAGAAGATATGAACAATGAAATGACAGGCGAAATCCGTCGGCAGTTTGACCGCGTTTTGGCGGCTGGCTGCAGTTGGGCGGATATTCGTATTTATATTGAAGATGCTACCGAATCGCTGTATCTTGATGATGGCAACCTGGAGGGGAACTCCGCGTCGTTGTCCAGCGGGATGGGGGTTCGGGTGCTGTATCGCGGCGCGTGGGGATTTGCCGCTACCGCAAAGATGGAAAATATGGCGGAATGTTTTAACCGCGCCTTGAACAACGCCCGCGCCGCCGCAGAATTGCCCGGATTCCCAAAGGACAGCGGAGATGTGGTGAAGGTGGCGGGGAAATACGAGTCGCCGGTGGTGACTGACCCATTCACCGTGAAGTTGAAAGAGAAGACCGATTTCATGCGGGCAATTGACGCGAAATTGCAGAATGAACATATCGAGCACCGGACGGTAAGCTTGTATTTTCAGAAACGAATTGTGCATTACTTTAATACCGACGGTACCGAATATCAGCGCAAGATAATCAACAATTTCGCCGATATGAGCGTGATGGCGGCAGATGACGAAGGCCGTACCCAGCAGCGTTCCTGCGAACTGGCGGGCAACGGCAAGGGAACCCGCGGTTTTGAATGGCTGGCGGACAGCAATTTTGCCGGCAACGCTGACCGTATTAACGCCGAACTGGCAGAACTGCTGACGGCACCAAAACTGCCCGCCGGCAAACGTTCCGTGATATTGCTGCCGGGACAGGGTTTCCTGCAGGTTCACGAGACCATCGGCCACGCGCTGGAACTTGACCGCATCCTTGGCTACGAACTTTCCTTTGCCGGCGGTTCCCATGTGAAGCCAGATATGATTGGCAAACTGAGTTTTGGCTCCGAAAAGCTAAACGCTTACGCCGGGTTCACCTCCAACTCGCCGGGAACATTCGGACTGGATGACGACGGGATACCGCAAAGCGAATACCCGCTGATTAAAAACGGCCTGCTGGTGAATGTGCTATCTTGCCGAGGTGATATCAAAGAGGCGAACCATGTGGCAGGACGCGATGTGATGAAAAGCAGCGGTGGCGCATCGCGAAGCTGTGCGTTTTACCGTCCGCCAATTGACCGCATGACTAATATCAATGTGGCACCGGGGAATGACGGAACGCTGGACGACATCATCGCCGCCACCGAAGACGGCATTATAATGGATGTTCCGGTATCATGGTCCATCGGTTCCAACCGAGAACATTTCCATTTTGGATGCGAAATCGCCTGGGAAGTGAAGAATGGCGTGAAAGGTAAAGTATTCAAGAACTCCACTTATCACGGTCATAGCTTACCCTTCTGGCACAACCTGGACAAGGTTGGCGATATCACCACCTGGAAACTGCAGCAAGTGGCGAATTGCGGTAAAGGCGAACCCAACCAGATAATGGAAGTCGGCCATGGCATACCGGTAATGCGGTTTGCCGACGTCGACACCGGCGAGGAGTAAAATAATGATAGATAGTAAAATTAAAGATATTATATTAAAAGCACGCGGCGAAGCGCGCAAACAGGGAATAACCGCGGCGCTTTTCCTGCATCGCGAGGACAGCAACCTTATCCGCCTGGGCAATTCTGCCGTTGCGCTGTCAACATCGGAAGAACTGACCCGTTTTTCCGTCGAAGTGGTTAATGGCAGGCGCGTGGGGGCATACAGCATAAATGCTGACGTTAACTCGCTGGATATCGTGATGGACGCGCTGAACCGCGCCAACGAGAATTGCCTGGAAAGTCCGGAACTGGACTATCAGCCGATTCCCTCGGAAGTGGAAGAAGACACCGCCGACTATACCGGCTATGATCCGCAAATGATATCGCTGACGGCGGAAGACAAAACCACCGTTTGCAGCAAAATCATCAAATCGATGCCGGATAAATATTCCTTCAGCGGTTCGTGGTCGTCGGGCGAGACAGAAGTTTTCCTTGCCACTACTGTAAATGATAATTGCGCCTATCGCAAATTGTCTGACGGCGTGTTGAAAATAGTGATGAAAAACAATATCGCCGGGTGGGAAATTGCCGCTGACCAGACCGGCAAAAATCGCGCTGATTTCTGCGCCGATGCCGCCGTCAGCCATATCAATGCATTGCTGTCGATATACGAAAATAACCCCGGCTATCAAACCGTCATCGGCAAACAGCCGGTGGTATTCGGTCCCGATGCCATCGCTGAGATGCTAACCATGGCACTGTGGGGTGGTTTCATTGGGCGTTACTGGGAAGAAAAGCGGGCATTCACCTCGTCAAACAGCTTTGGCGACATGCTGTTCGCGCCGTCAGTAAATATTTATGACGACCCGGCGTGCCCGGATACTTTTGGATACCCGTTCGATTTTGCCGGCAGAAAACGGAGCAAGTTCGATTTTGTGAAAGATGGCGCCTTTGCCGGTTTGATATATGACAACGCCACCGCTGCAAAATATGGCAAAAAACCGACCGGTCATGACATCGGCACCATGGACATCGTCTTTGCCACCGGCGATGCCGTCCCCGGACTGGAAAATGCGCTGGCACAGGTTGGCGACGCGATATACATACCCCAATTGCATTACCTACACCTGCCCGACCCCACCCGTGGGCAAATCACCGGCTCATCGCGCTTTAACGCCATGCGGGTAGTAGGTGGAAAATTCGCCGCGCCGTTATTGTCCACCCGGGTAACCGACACCATACTCAATATATTCGGCAGCATCACCGCCATCTCCGCAAAAAGCGTGCCGATAAACATTAGCAGCACCTACGGCAGACGCTCCCCCGAGGTAATTAGCGTGCCGGAATATATAATCTGCAGCGAAGTGCGCATCAGCGACGTGGCAGATTCGTTTTAATATATGACCCTATTACGATTTATAGATAATAAAATTATGATAGATAATGTCACTTTTTTTTATTGCATTATCTGAAATCTTATGAGATAATAAATATGTTATTTTTAAAAAATATATTGAAAAAGATATATTTTTTAATAAAGGCTTATGAACTAAATGACTCGTCAGTCATCGCTAAAATCTAAAAATAACTCATATTTTATTATCATCTTGATTGCTATTTTAGCAATCGGGGTGTTTTTTGCACGGTGGATTGTAGTACAAGCTGACCGGGAAATGCGAACAAACCTGCTGCAGCAAACGAGATTAGTTGCACAAACGCTGAACATAAGGTTCATCACAAATCTGACTGCTACAAACGCAGACTTGAACGACCCTGGTTATAAACGGTTAAAAGAACAGCTTATGTCAGTTCGTCTGGCTAACCCGCAATGCCGGTTTATTTATCTTATGGGTCAAAACAGCAGGCACAAAGTATTTTTTTATGTAGACAGCGAACCTGTAACATCAAATGATTACTCGCCGCCAGGACAGCTTTATGATGAGGTTTCAGAAGGTACATACCGCGTATTTGATACCAGGATTGCGGCTGTTGATGGTCCGGCAACTGATCGCTGGGGTGTCTGGGTATCTCCACTGGTTCCTATCATCGATTCGCATACTGATAATGTAGCAGCAGTGCTGGGTATGGATATTAATGCGCGTATGTGGTCATGGTATATCCTTGCCAAGGTGGCTTTGCCTATAGGGTTGATGCTGGTGCTGATGATTGGTGTAATCACCATTTTTACAGTATCACGCCGCGTTGCTGCTTCACCCAAGCCTGTTCGCCATCACCTGATGCCTTCTATAACAATTATGATGATATTGCTGATGGCTGGTACCGGCATAATTTTGTGGCAGCAGAACCAGCAATATATGTCCCGGGAAATAGCTGCCGATATTTATGATGTTTCCAATAATTTAGAAACTGTTATTAATCAGCAGGTATCAGTTTTAGCGGCAATTCTACAACCTGTTATTTTTGATGCTGACGTGCAAAAAGATATGCGTGAAGGCAACTCTCAGCATCTTTGGAATACCTGGCTGCCGGTATTTCAGTCATTATCTCAAAACAATCATCTTTCACATTTTGATTTTATAGATAAGAATAAAAATAATATATCGCAAGTCGGCAAACCTGATAAAAACAATTCTAACATTGATAATTTTACTGCAACTGAAGCTGAAATTACCGGCAGAATCTCTTCCGGTTTCGAATTGGGACCTGCAGGTGTTTTAACATTAAAAGTAGTCCAGCCAGTTTTTGAAGGAACCACACTTGTCGGGTATATAGAATTAGATAAAGAAATCAAAGATGTATTGCAAACACTGCAGACCCGGTCCGGAATTCAATTAGTAGTGACGATCCATAAGCAATATTTAGAACAGCATAGTTGGGAAGAAGGAATGCATCGACTTGGCCGGGAAGCATCCTGGAACAGTATGGCTCATAATGTAGTAATATATAGTCCGCTGGGTAAGCTTCCTGATGCTTTTTTATCATGGGTTGATGAGCATCAGCATAATGAAACGGATCGTGAAATTAACGCTGATGGTATGGATTGGCGGGTATCTGCAATACCATTATATGATACATCAAAACGAGAGATTGGCGATCTTCTGATCATGAATGACATCACCGAAAATAAATCCGCATTTGCAAGCATTATGACTTTGGGCGGTGTGTCTGTAATTGTAATATTGTCTATATTTTTAAGTTTTATTTATATCCTTCTCAGTCGGACTGATGCTGGTATCCTTGCCCAGCAGTTAGAGATTCAGGAAAGTGAACAGTCGTACCATAATCAATTTGCCAATAACTCATCGATAATGCTGCTGATTAATCAGGCAGATGGAAAAATAATAAACGCAAATGATGCCGCTCTTAATTTTTACGGATATTCGCGAAAGCTGCTGCTGGAGTTGAATATCAGTGATATTGATACTTCTTCTGTTTCTGAAATTCAACAATATTTAGCATCTGTACCACAAGGGCAGGGGAAATTATTCCAGTTCCAGCATCGGCTTGCTAACGGTTCAATACGGGATGTTGAAGCATCAACAAGTATTATCCAATTTGGCGGCCACGCGGTTTTGCATTTTATCGTTCAGGATATCACCGAACGCAATCTGGCGGCAAAAGAAAAAGATAAACTGCAGGCACAGTTAAATCAGGCGCAAAAGATGGAATCTGTAGGCAGATTGGCAGGCGGCGTGGCACATGATTTTAACAATATGCTCAGTGTTATTATCGGTAATACCGAAATGCTGATGGAAAAGATAGACAAGGCGCATCCTTTTTATGCCTTCCTTACAGAGATTCTCGGTGCTGCTGAACGTTCCGGCAACCTTACCCGGCAACTGTTGGCTTTTGCCCGTAAACAAACTGTTTCACCAAAGGTATTAGACCTGAATGATATTGTACCGGGAATACTGAATATGCTGGAAAGGCTTATCGGTGAAGATATCAACCTTACCTGGCTGCCCGGTGAAGAGTTATGGCCGGTCAAGGTAGATTCATCGCAAATTGATCAAATTCTGGCAAATTTGTGTGTTAATGCTCGTGATGCGATTGCCGGCATTGGAAAAATTACTATTGAAACGACAAATAAAATTTTAGATATAAATTATTGCGCTAATCATGTTGGTCTTAATCCTGGTGAATATGTAGCGTTATCGGTTAGTGATAACGGGTGCGGCATGGATAAAGAAATCATGTCGCATCTATTCGAACCATTCTTTACTACAAAAGAAACTGGCAGCGGTACCGGCCTTGGCTTAGCCACTGTATATGGCGTTGTTAAACAAAACAACGGGTACATCAGTGCCTATAGCGAGGTTGGGCAGGGAACAACATTTACAATATTTTTACCTGCTTGTGCTGGCAGTGCAAAGGAAATATTGTCAGAAAGCACAGTTCAGCCAATTTTGTATGGTGAAGGAACAATTTTAATAGCAGAAGATGAGTTGACTATATTGCTGATGACTACGAAGATGCTTCAGCGACTGGGTTATAAAGTGCTGGCGGCAAGTACTCCTGAAGAAGCTGTCAAATTAGCAGAAGAATATCCCGGCGAGATTAATCTGTTGATGACCGATGTTATTATGCCTGAAATGAATGGGAAAGATTTGTCTCTGCGTATTCTGGAAATGCATCCCAAAATAAAGTGCCTGTTTATGTCGGGATACACAGCAGATGTAATCGCTCTTCATGGCGTATTGAATGAAGGCGTACATTTTCTGCAAAAGCCATTTTCGTTAAATGAATTAACCATTAAGATCAGGGAAGCGTTTGGGAAAGAGTAGGAGGTAAAGCATGGAAGAGCAAAATAATTGACAATTGACGATGGACAATTGACAATTATACGTGGCGTCACCGTCCCGGTGACGAGTTAGGAAGGATGTCTCCCACTCGACGATACTATTCATGTTCTATCAGAACATCTAATTGAACATAAACACTTAATTTGTGTATAAGGCACAGCTCCCGCTGGGGAGGGGCTTATAAGGTGGTAAGTGAAAGTTCTGTAAATATTTGTTCACCTTTAACAGATTATAGATAAAATGTAGGGGCAACCCATGTGGTTGCCCTATTTGAAATAGTAACAAAAGCGTTACATATGACTACACCTGGGCAGTCACAAGGACTGCCCCTACGAACCATCATCAGTTAATAATAATATCATTTGTAAAAGGTGAAAAGTTACTCCTATAAACTAAATGTTTTATTCATTAATAAGTTTGGGAATATATACTTGTTGGTTGTATAGATTTGCCATTGAGCATAGTGTTAATCTAACAAATTCTTGCAGTGCAATGGTAATAAAGTTAAGCACTAAAAAGAGATGAAATCATGACATCAAAGGGTATTATACTTGCGGTAGATGATGCACCAGAATCATTGTCATTATTGGCTAAGATACTGACTCCAAAAGGTTATGAAGTTAATCTGGCTGATAGCGGAGAGTTGGCATTAACCGCTGTCACAGCAAACCCGCCAGATTTGATATTGTTAGATATAAGTATGAAAGGGATTGATGGTTTTGAAGTTTGTCGACAATTGAAGGGACGCGAGGATACCCGGCACATCCCCATAATTTTTATCAGCTCTCATACTGAAATGAAACAGAAATTAGAAGGTTTGAAACTGGGTGCAGTAGATTATATAACCAAACCTTTCCAATTAGAAGAACTCCTGATGCGTGTTGGCATCCACATGGCTCTAAGTCTGGCAAATACTTCAATTAAAAATCAGACTCTCACACTCAAATATATTAATGAACAGTTGCAGGATGAGGTTATAAAGCGCCAGAAATTTGAGGATGAACTGCAAAAAAATCTCTATTATACAGAACATTCTCGTTTAGCATTGGTCAGTGCGCTGGAATACCAGAAGAAGACAGAAGAGACACTGCGAGGTAGTGAACTACGTTATCGTCGACTCTTTGAGGCTGCCAGAGACGGCATATTAATTCTCGATTTTAATTCCGGGATGGTCGTTGATGTAAATCCATTCCTCGTTAAGTTGTTGGGGTATTCTCGTGATGAATTCCTTGATAAGAAGATATGGGAAATTGGATTTTTTTGTGACATTATTGAAAATAAGGATAACTTCGTAGAATTGAAGAAAAATGAATATATCCGCTACGAAGACATGGCATTGAAAAGCAAAGAAGGACGACGAATTGAGGTAGAGTTCATCAGCAACGTTTATCTTGTTAATCACCGTAAGGTAATTCAATGCAATATTCGTGATAATACCGACAAAAAGCGGACTGAAGTATACCAAAAAATAGAATTGGATATCATCAACATTTTAAATGAGTCGGATGATATGGCCGTTTCCATTCAGCACATTCTTGCAGTATTGAAGGAACAGACCGGATTCGATGCGGTGGGATTTCGTCTGCAGGATGGTGATGATTACCCGTATATTGCCCAACAAGGCTTTTCTGCTGATTTTCTTGCAAAGGAAAATTCACTCATTAAATGTTCTGCGGATGGCGAAATGTGTCGCGACAAGAATGGCGAAATCGAACTGGAATGTACTTGCGGCATGGTAATTTCCAACAAAGTCGACTCCGAAAATCCATTCTTGACACGTGGTGGCAGTTTTTGGACTAACGATTCTACTTCATTACTTAACCTGCCAATTGATAAGGATCTTCGTATACGCCCGCGTAATGAGTGTATCCATCAAGGTTATGGATCAATGGCCTTGATACCGATTAGAACAAATAATAAAAATATTGGATTAATCCACATAAATGACCGGCGAAAAGGGTGTTTCACTCTCGATATAATTGAACGCTTGGAAGGAGTTGCCTCGCATTTTGGCAATGCTTTAATACGCAAGCAGGCGGAAGATGCATTGCGTGAGAGCGAGGAACATTATCGTGCGCTTTTTCAATCCAGTGCTGATGGCATCGTGATAACTGACAGTGAAACAAAAGCATTTAAATACGTGAATCCATCAATGTGTCGAATGCTTGGATATACTGATGAAGAAATAAAAAAACTTGTAACTATTCAGACTCGTCAGTTTTAACCAATGCAAAAAAATAAAAAATATTTTAAAAAGACCAAAAATCACCAAGGACTTTCTATGTGAGGCGTAGAATTCCTTATATGTGGCAAGAAACGCAAA
>Ga0194053_10002204_pt1 | contig 11816 bp, 16 predicted proteins | sample SepL228m_MetaG_FD_161684 | JGI IMG/M metagenome (GOLD analysis project Ga0194053, IMG submission 161684) | Anoxic zone freshwater microbial communities from boreal shield lake in IISD Experimental Lakes Area, Ontario, Canada - Sep2016-L227-8m | ecosystem: Environmental > Aquatic > Freshwater >... | reverse complement strand
GTGTTAACAGCAGTCTTTGAGTAATAAATCAGGTTCGGAGAGGTGGCAGAGTGGTCGAATGTACCTGACTCGAAATCAGGCGTACTGTCAAAGGTACCGAGGGTTCGAATCCCTCCCTCTCCGCCATGAATTAAGCTGAAATAATGGTTTCTCTAGAAACCAATCGCTGCAATGAACTTCACTACCCAGTTATCACTATTGAGGTTAGTCCCTTTGCCAACGCCAAAATTGATAGTTGACTTTTCAATCTTGCTATCTATCACCAGGTAGGCTGTATTGAAGCGTTGCGACACAGGAAATACATTAGTCGTGTTGCTCATCTCGCTGTAATACTCGGCGCCAATAGACGTATTTGGACTTGTGGAATAAGCTATTTTTCCTGTGGGGGCAAAGGCCACCCCACCACTTCGGTTAAGTCCAAAATCGACTGCAGGATTAATAGTGAAACGCCACTTAGCAAGTTGCAGGGCGAGGATAGGGGTCATTTCAAAGAAGAATTGGTTTTGACGTCCGATATCCTGGAGATAAACGATTTCATTTTTAATGCCGTAGTGCCAAATTCCTTCCTCATCATGCGCTGGAACAAACATCTGTCCTATCTTGCCACCGTTGAAATAGCTTACGCCGTTGTATTTACTGAAGAAGGCATTGACAGCAATTTCGTTGCCCTGGGCAATACCGTAGGCATATTCAAGCCTAGTCTGAAATACATTAGACCCAATTCCCTGGGCTGCACTAGGCTGATATAGATTGGTTTCAATTTCAAAACTAGACTCGTGGAGATCGGCAATGAGTTCGTCATGAATTTTGATTTCGAATGGAGTGGCCTGCAGGGTACTGCTAATAGTAGTGAGGAATATAAAGCCCCAATGAAGAATATGATGGATGCGAATGAGTCGGGGCATGGGGTGACTATAAAGCTTTTGATATGCGTTAAATAGACGATTGATGCCATTATTGTGCATCTCGGTTACTATTTAATTTATGAAAAATAACATAAACCTAGCATTGTTAACAGTCACAGTATTCACTGGATTGATGACTCTCGCTTGCTCAACCCCTCAAAGCGAATTCGGGGTTTATCTGCAATCTGATGGGGCTATCGGAGTACATGCGCCTAAGAATGCAAAAGAAGATGAGGCACAAGCTGCTGCTCTGGCAGAGTGCAAGAAATCAGGAAAGCAAACTGTCAGGATTCTGGAAAGTCGGAAAACGGTCAATGACCGTTTTCCTTTGACTTATATCTATTCGTGTAGATAAGGCTGTTATTAGCTAAGTAGCCACTTCTTAATCGCTTTATTGACACACATTGCATCTAAAGCAAGACCAAAAAACTCAGAACCATTGGTCACCATGCTTTCGATGGCTTCAACTTTTCCTAACTTAATGCCACGTAGGTAGGTTGCTGCACGATAGCGTAAGAAATGCTCAGTTTCGCCTTCTTCGTTTTCAGTAGAGCAAAGTTCTAAGCTGCCATAACGGGTTTCTGGGTTGATATTGAGTATCGCCAAGCCTAAGGCACCAATTAACTTTTCCGGAACGGGGATTGGTACATAGGAATAGAGAGAGATCAACATTTCTATCTCGTCTACCTCAATGATGTGGTCAATATCCAGAACATCTTTTTCGGTTAACTCAGTTTCGCCAGAATCACCACCACCAAATGTAGATTCAAACTGCAGCATTGCAGTGTTGCTACCTTTAGAGATCTCGATCATGTCAGGGTAGCCAAGTAAACCTTTCCACCAATACATCAATGAGAAAGTGCAAGGCTTCACTTCAACTAAACCTTTATTGGTCGATTTAGCAAAATACAGACCATGAAATTCATCATCTTGCTCTAAACCATATTGGTCTACTTTAGGCGACTTAGATGAAGCCTTTTTAGTTGCTACTTTCTTTGCAACCGGTTTTTTGGCAGCAGGCTTTTTAGCTACTACCTTTTTAACAGTGGATTTTTTTGCAGGTGCCTTCTTGGCAACTACTTTTTTCACTACCTTTTTGGCTGTCTTTTTAATTGCTACTTTCTTGGCAGCAACTTTCTTGACGGCTTTCTTTGCAGGGGCTTTTTTTACCACCTTAGTAGCTACTTTCTTTTTTGCTGGGGACTTCTTTGTAGCCATGGTTTATTACCCTTCTTTTCGGTTTTATTGTGTTTAATACACTTGTTGATATTACTTCAATTTCTGTAAGTAAATAACCAGTGTTATATGGGGTTTCTCCTGCTATTTGCAAGGGTAAGGGATAAATATAAATATTTACTGAATTCATTGTCCTAAGGCAGGAGCATTGATAAACTCAAAAGGTAGTTTTATACAAATCTAACGTGAAGAGAATCTATGTTCCCCGAATATCGTGAATTAATTACTCAGCTGAAAACTTCAGATCGTCACTTTTCTCATTTATTCGATAAGCACAATCATTTGGATCAGAAAATTCAAAGAATGGAGGCTTTTACTGAACCTGCCACTCCAGAGGAAATTGAAACCTTGAAGAAGGAAAAATTGCTGCTGAAGGACCAGATTTACGCAGTATTGAAAAAGGCGAGCACCTAAGTCAGTACGTTTAAGCTTTCTTCAGGAAGCAGGCTTTAAGCAACATATTGCCTGCTTCTGTTTTACAGTCCACCTCATGGTCGCCTGAGACTAAGCGAATTCCTTTAATCTTGGTGCCCACCTTTAACGTGGTTGAGGAGCCTTTCACTTTAAGGTCCTTAATCAGGGTTACTGTGTCACCATCAGCTAATAGATTGCCATTGGCATCTTTCACAATCAGGCCAACTTCTGTTTCTTCGGCTGCTGTAACCATGGGCCATTCGTGGCCACATTGGGCGCAGACATAGTTATCTGCATCAGGGTAAGTCATATCTTCCTGACAGGCAGGGCATTGAGGTAGCTTATCTGTGCTCATGCCATGTATTTTAGTCTAAGCCTGACCGCCTTCTTTGCTCCGATATAGAATGAATACATCATGAGTAAACCCTTGAAAATCTTCCTCATCGTTCTGATCTCTATAGTGGGTATAGGGAGTCTCATTTCTTGGTATGCCGTTTCTTCGATTAATACTGTGGCATTAACAAAGTTTTTGAGCTCTTCTGTGAAAGAGGCTAGTGGGCGGGATTTAACCATTTCCGGCCCCGTAAGCCTGACTTTCTTTCCTTCAATTGGATTAAAGGCTGAGCAAGTAAGCTTAAGTAATGCTGATTGGGCAAGCGACCCCCAGATGCTTAGCTTAAAACAGGTTGAGCTTGATATTAAGTTATTACCTCTTTTTGCAAAGCGCGTTGAAATTGGCAGCATTAGTGTTCATGGGCTGATACTTCATTTGCAGTCCAATAAAGCGGGGCAGGATAACTGGGATTTAAGTTCGCCAGTTATCGTGCCAAGTAGTCCAAAAGAATCCGTTAATGTAAAAAATACCAACACTACAAATGCTGCCACCTCAACTACACAGGCTACATCTGATGAAAGTAATTTTGTAGCCATTACATCGATTCATATTTCTGATGCGCGCATCAGTTACCAGGATGCTAGTAATTCTGTGAAACTGATTACAGTTCCTCAATTTGCATTAGAAGGTGGTGGGAGTAAAACAACTGTCTTATTGGATCTTCAATACGCAAATTACAAATTAGGCTTGAAGGGCAAGACTAGCGCATTGCGTCAGGCCATCATCGACTGGGATCAATCTCCGGTAAACATGAAGCTTGACTTCAACCTCTCCTTAAACGGCAAATCCATGGATATTGAGGGGCAGATTAATAAAAGCCCACAGAAGTTACCGCAATTTGACATCAAAATGAGCTCTAAATCGTTTGATTTGATCCCTTTGGTGGCTGCTACCGCTGCCTCCGGCTCTGCCAATGCCAAAGCACCAGTTGCCCCTAAAACTTCGCAGGGCAAGTATTTCTTTAGCGACCAACCCCTACCGTTCGACTTGATCCCGGAGGCTAGCGGGAAAGTAAGCATCAATATTGCTGAGTTAAATATTCCAGATCAAGCCCCATGGAAAAACTTACAAGCCGGCGTGCTTTTTAAGGGCGATATGCTTGAGGTAAATGGTGTGAGCTTTGATCTTGGTAAAGGTCAGGCCCAAGCTCAGGGTGTAATTTCTCAAATCAATAGCGCAAGCCCTCTGGTCAGCATGAAGGGTATAGCCAAAGGATTTACTCTAGAGCAAATTTATGTCGGCACTGATTCAAATGCAAAAGTGAGCGGTGGTAATACTCAGATTGCATTTAACTTATCGGGGAAAGGCAAAAGCTTGCATCAGTTGGCTGCTTCTTCTAACGGTGCTCTGCAGATCTCCATCAACAATGCCAATCTCGATTCAAAATTGCTCAATAAAGGCGGAGATTTTGTCATCACTCTTTTGGATACCATCAACCCCACGCGTAAAAAAACCAATACTACGATTCTGGAATGTGCTGTAGCGTATTTACCGGTTACCAATGGGATGATTTCTTTAAAGAACTCCGTTGGGGTGGAGACCGATCGATTAGATATTGCTTTATCGGGCAGTGTGAACCTCAATACTGAAGCAATTAATATAAAAATCGATCCTCAAGAGAAGTCTGGCCTTACAACGGGATTTGATTTAGGCGGCTTAGTGCAGTTGGTGGGAACTCTCCAAAACCCTCAAGTAGGAGTGAATAAAGAGGGTGTTGTTAGCAGTGCAGTCTCTATTGGACTTGGGTTTTTAACTGGGGGTGTCAGTATTGCTGCCGAGAATGCAAAATCACTCACAAGCAAGAGGCAGTCCTGTGCTACGGCACTGCACTCCTGGTCGAGTATTTATCCCGGATCGAATTAATCCAGAAGTTTTATTAAAAAACCAAGCCGCTGATAAAGAGGCTGAATAAGGAAATAAAGATACTGGCAAATAATGCAGTCCAGAAGCTAGAGATCGAAAATCCACTGACTACTGCAGATACCAGCATCAGCACCAAAGCATTGACCACTAGTAAAAATAGACCCATGGTCAGAACTGTTAGCGGCAGCGTAAAGAGTATTAACAGTGGTTTAACAATGGCATTCGCAAAGCCTAAGACTAGAGCGGCAATCAGAAGTGAGCCGCCATCTGCAAAGCGTAAGCCGCTAAAAATATAGCTAGCCACCCAAAGAGATAAAGAAGTTAAGCCCCACTGGATTAGAAATAGCGTTAAGTTACCCATGGTTATCTTTCTATAAAAGTTGTAGAAAATGACACGTGCAGCACAATCTTATCAGTGGTTTAGTAGTGAGGTGGAATTTCATCTTTGAGGCTGCCACCACCAGATCCTGGGCTACTAGCTTGCTCTTTAATGTCCTTTAGCTCCCGATAGAGAAACTCGATTTGTTGCTGTTGCTTATAGACGATCTCATTCAGTTTTTCGATCAGGTCTTCGGTAAAGCTCAGCTGGATTTCTAGGTTGGTGATTCTGTCTTCAGTCATATTTTGATCTCTTTTAGGAGGAAATGAGTACAAAGCGCCCATCTTCCATTTCCGCCTTTGGTCTAATCCAAAAGTCATTTGACTGCATGGATTCGTAAACATAAGCAGGTTCGAGAGTGGCTTCAATATTGGCTAGCAACAGCACTTTATAAAAACCCCCCGTTTTGATGTGTTTCAATTTGCTACCTGGTTTAAATAGGCCATCGTCAGGATCAGCCATTTTCTGCTTCATCATGTCAATAATGTACTTTCTCAGTATGATCTTGTGATGGCAAATCCCATCCCGTACTCCATTCTAGATATATCTCCGATTCCGCAAGGATTTACTGCAGGGGATGCCTTGCGTAATTCTTTGGATGTGGCTAGGCACGCTGAGAAGTGGGGTTATACGCGCTACTGGGTGGCCGAGCACCACAATATGACCGGTAATGCTAGCTCAGCAACAGCAGTACTGATAGCCTACTTAGCAGGGGGAACCTCCCGAATTCGAGTAGGCTCGGGAGGGGTAATGCTCCCAAATCATGCCCCCTTGGTGATTGCAGAGCAATTTGGCACTCTTGAGACCTTATACCCCGGTCGAATTGACTTGGGTTTAGGGAGGGCGCCTGGTACCGATCAAATGACCGCCAGAGCTTTACGTCGAGATCTCCTGGGAAGTGAAGATCGCTTTCCGCAGGATGTTCGAGAATTGCAGCATTACTTTGGACCCATTTCTGAGGGGCAGGCTGTAAAAGCAATACCGGGGGCAAATACGGAAGTACCTATTTGGATTTTAGGATCGAGCCTCTATGGCGCTCAACTCGCTGCCCATTTTGGATTGCCTTATGCCTTTGCTTCCCACTTTGCGCCGGAGCAATTATTGGAGGCGATGAAGATCTATCGTGAACTTTTTAAACCCTCCGATACATTAGATAAGCCATATTCAGCATTTGTCATGAATGTAGTGGCTGCGGATAGCGATGAAGAAGCGCAACATCTATACACCACATTACAGCAGAACGTTGTTCGGATGAGACGTAACACACGGGGCCAATTGCCACCGCCAATTGCTGATCTTGATGAATTCTGTGAGCCTCATGAAAAAGCTGCCGCTGCTCATACCTTGCAAGTTTCCGTGGTGGGTTCACTAGAAACTATTCGAAAGGGGATGCGTCAATGGCTAGAGGTAACTGGTGCAAGTGAAATGATTTTCACTGGGCAAATATTTGATCATCAGGCCCGTCTGAAATCTTTTGAAATAGCTGCGCAAGCTGCTCAGAGTCTTTAAGATTTCTCTTTCTGCTGCTTAGACTGTGTAGTCGGCGGTAATCTGGATTCCTTCATTGGCCGCTCTATTAGCTAGCTTTAATATTTCATTATCTTTGCTAATGAGAGTACACGGCTTTGCGGTATAGGCCAGATCTAGAAAGACTTGATCATCGGCATCTTGGCATTGCCAGGGCGCAGATAAGAGGTTTTGATCCTCCAATACTCTTGCAAGTAAGCGCCACTTCACAAGAATTTGTTCTTGAGCGTCTGTATCCAGAGAAAACAGGGGGCGAGAAATTACGTCAGCGAATTCTTCGAGCGTTTTTGGGCTAGCAATGGCATCAATTTGTCGACTAAGCAAAGCCTCTTTTAGATGAATTGCTCTGAAGTCATTAAAGACAAATAGATCTAGCAAAACATTGGTATCAAAGACAACAGATTTCATTTTGAAAATGAATTACGCTTGATTACTACGCCACACTTCAGGGGTTATTGTCACTTGCCCTTGATCAGAGGAGACGTAAGCTTCACCATCTTGAACATTGACATGGAGCACCATACTGCGTTCAACCAGTTTATTGAGTTCTGCTGCCTGATCTGCTGGAATTGAAATCACCTGTAAGTTACGAGCACGCGTGAGTTTATTGGCAATACCATCCCACCAAATTTTGCTAGTGTGACCACCATAGCAATACACAACCACCTGATCAGATCTACCGCAGGCTTTAAGGATGCGACGTTCGTCAGGTTGCCCTATTTCTATCCATAACTTGATGGCATCCGTGAGATCCTTGATCCAAAGATCAGGCTCATCGGTATCACTCAGGCCTTTGGTGAAGACCAAATCTTCATTTGCTTGTAGGGCAAAAGCGATGATTCTGATCATCATTCGCTCTTCAGTTTCTGAAGGGTGTTTAGCAATAGTGAGGGAATGGCTGCCGTAATAGTGGCGGTCGGAATCTGCGACGTGAAGGTCGGCTTTGTGGATAGTTGCGCGTAGAGCCATGCCGCATTATCGCCTGTATCCCCCTCGGCATATGACTAGACAGTCCTTAGCCAGTATTATTTGACCTGAGGGGCTCCCTTGAAGAGAGGGGTAAGCCTCAAATTACTGTGTATCGTAGAGTCCCATGATCCGTATCACCGAACTGCGTTTGCCTATTGACCATGCTCCAGAAGCTCTGGAGGGGGCGATTTTGAAGCGCCTCAATATTCCTGCTAAAGACTTAATCCGATTTGAGATCTTCAAGCGCAGTTACGATGCCAGAAAAAATGCGAAACTTTCATTCATCTACACAGTAGATCTTTCTGCTAAGAATGAAGAGAGTCTGCTAAAGCAATTTGATGGTGATATTCATATCAGACTATCGCCGGATACGAGTTACCATTTTGTAGCTAAAGCACCCGAGTCCATTGCAAACGGTAAAGCCTTGCGCCCTGTGGTGATTGGTTTTGGTCCTTGTGGAATATTTGCAGCGCTCGTTTTGGCGCAAATGGGCTTTAAACCTATCGTCCTTGAGCGTGGCAAAAAAGTTCGTGAACGCACACAAGACACCTGGGGTTTATGGCGCAAAAATATTCTTAACCCAGAATCGAATGTGCAATTTGGTGAGGGCGGGGCCGGCACCTTTTCGGATGGCAAGTTATATAGCCAAATTAAAGATCCTAAGTTCTACGGTCGCAAAGTCATTCAGGAGTTTGTTAAAGCTGGCGCACCGGCAGAAATTGTTTATGTTGCCAAGCCTCATATTGGAACCTTCCGTCTAGTAGGTGTGGTGGAAAAGATCCGGCAAGAGATTATTGATCTCGGTGGTGAAATTCGTTTTTCCCAGAAAGTGATTGGCTTTGATATTCATGATGAGCAAATTACTGGCGTCAAGATTGAAGGCTACGATGATCTACCCGCAAGTCATGTAGTTCTTGCTCTGGGACATAGTGCCCGGGATACCTTTGAGGCTTTGCATGCTGCTGGAGTATTTATGGAGGCGAAGCCTTTCTCGGTGGGGTTTCGTATTGAACACCCCCAGTCGCTTATTGATCGAGCGCGACTTGGTCCGCACGCAGGTAATGAGCTGATTGGTGCCGCGGATTACAAATTGGTTCACCATGCCAAGAATGGCCGTTCTGTATATAGTTTTTGCATGTGCCCAGGAGGTACGGTTGTAGCTGCTGCATCAGAACCCAACCGCGTTGTTACTAACGGTATGAGTCAGTATTCTCGCAATGAACGAAATGCGAATGCAGGCATTGTGGTGGGCATTACTCCAGAGGATTACCCAGGCGGTCCGCTTGCTGGCATCGAATTTCAGCGCGCCATTGAATCCAAAGCCTTTGAGCTTGGTGGTGGTACTTATGAAGCTCCAGGCCAGTTAGTTGGCGACTTTTTAAAAGGGAAGCCTTCAACCCAATTTGGCAGTGTTCAACCCTCTTACAAACCAGGGGTGCACTTAACGGATTTGGCGGAGAGTTTGCCTGCCTTTGCAATCGAAGCCATTCGTGAGGCCTTACCAGCCTTTGAAAAGCAAATTAAAGGGTTTTCAATGAATGACGCCGTTTTAACTGGCGTTGAAACTAGAACTTCCTCACCTTTACGCATCACGAGAGGGGTTAACTTTCAGAGTTTGAACATTAAGGGCCTATATCCTGCCGGCGAAGGTGCTGGCTATGCAGGTGGAATCTTGTCGGCTGGTGTTGATGGGATTAAAGTAGCAGAAGCGCTTGCCTTAGATTGCCTCTCTCAATAGCCTTGATACTGATTGACGAACCATTTATGAACTCTGTAGTAACTCCTGGTCCAGCAGAAGAAAAAGAAGTTTTATTTCATCCTGAATTACTGAAAAAGTTCGATATCAATGGACCGAGATATACCTCTTATCCAAGTGCCGACCGTTTTGTGACTGAGTTTTCAGAAGCCGACTACTTAGGGGCATTAAAACGGGTTGCCAAAGTAAATGAGCCCTTATCCCTTTACTTTCATCTTCCGTTTTGCCCCAATATTTGTTATTACTGCGGATGTAACAAGATCATTACTAAAGATCATGGCCGCAGTGCAAAGTACATCAAGTATCTGGCGAAAGAAATGGCAATGGTGAGCTCAGCTATGGGGGCGCAGAAAAAGATCCCGATCACTCAGTTACATTGGGGTGGTGGTACGCCAACATTTCTTTCTCATGAAGAGATGATCGAGTTAATGCAGTACACAAGGGAGCATTTTGAGTTACTTCCCGGAGGTGAATACTCCATCGAGATCGATCCGCGGCGAGTAACCGAGAAAGATATTGCGCTCTTGGCAGAATTGGGATTTAACCGCATTAGCCTTGGGGTCCAAGATTTCAATCTTGCCGTACAAGAGGCGGTTCATCGTGTGCAGACTATTGAAGAGACTCAAGCTGTGATGGACTGGTCAAGAAAATATGGTTTTAAATCCAGAAGCGTCGATTTAATTTATGGTTTACCTAAGCAAACGCCTGAGACCTTCAAAGAAACGGTTGATACGGTCTTGGCCATGAATCCAGATCGTCTTTCTGTGTATAACTATGCGCATTTGCCGCATATCTTTAAACCTCAACGTCGTATATCAGAGGCTGAACTGCCGCCTGCAGCTGATAAGCTAGACATCCTCTCCAATACCATTGCGCGCTTAGGTGAGGCTGGTTATGTTTTCATTGGAATGGATCATTTTGCAAAGCCAGATGATGAATTGGCAATTGCACAAAAAGAAGGAAAGCTACATCGTAATTTCCAAGGCTATTCAACTCAAGCGGAATGTGATCTCTTGGCATTTGGAATTTCCTCCATTGGCAAAGTGGACGATTGCTACTCTCAAAATGTACGTACCTTGGATGAGTATTACGCAGCTCTAGATCAAGGGCATTTACCAGTACTCAGAGGTTTACAACTAAATCCAGATGATTTATTGCGTCGTGAATTAATTGGTGAGTTGATGTGTCAATTTGCCCTCAATACCGAATCATTTGCAAATGCACATCACATTGATTTTTCTAGCTATTTCAAAGTGGAGCTAGAAGAGCTCAAAGGCCTTGAGGATGCAGGCTTACTGGAATGGCAGGGCACCAGTATGCAGGTTCCAATCAAGGGCAGACTACTGGCAAGACGGGTAGCGATGACCTTCGATAGGCATCTTAGAGAGTCACAGGCTAAAGGAACCTATTCCAAGGTGTTGTAGGTAATTTTTAAGACAAAGATTTGGGTAAATCCGAATCCATTTGATCTGCATCAAGTAAATAACAAAACACTGTTGCTTTTTAGCAAATTTAAAAATCACAGCCTGATTTAATTTGATTTGCATCAAATTCCTTCCCACTTATCAATTCGAAAATGAACTCATCAAATTGATAACTAAGAGGAAATCATCATGCGTATTAAAACTCTCGTGGCAGCAATGGCTGCAGTAGCATCGCTAGCACCAATCGCCGCACAGGCACAAGCTGCGGCGGAAAATCCATGGATGGTTCGTGTACGAGCTGTTGATGTTCTCTTCCAAAACGGTCAATCTAATAATGGATCTTCAGGTGTTGGAGTGCAAACCAATAACGTGCGTGCCAAAAGCACATTGATTCCAGAATTCGACATATCTTATTTCTTCACAAAAAATATTGCTGCTGAGTTGGTTTTGACTTATCCACAACGCGTTAATGTTTACTCTAACCTTACCCCAGGCCCTACTGGTACGATCACGGCATTACCGCCTTCATTGTTACTGCAATATCACTTTACCGACTTGGGTGCCTTTAAACCTTATGTTGGTGCTGGACTTAATTACACCATCTTCGGCAATAGAAATAACTTTTCTGTAAGTGGTTTAAATAACTCCTTAACTGTTGATCAAAATAGCTTTGGATTTGTTGGTCAAGTCGGCGCCGATTATATGTTTGATAAAAACTGGGGCGCAAACTTTGATCTAAAATATGCAACTATGAGTACAAACGTTACCGGTCAAAATGGTTTAGCTGGCGTTGGTAATATTGGTAAGTTGACATTAAATCCTTGGATGCCAGCTGTAGGTGTGACATACAAGTTCTAAGAATTCAGTTCTTAGTGCTTGAGATAGGGCCCCTAAGGGGCTCTATTTTTTTGTCTGCAATTTATTGCACTAAGTGGTTGAGTAGTGCCTC
>Ga0194053_10002203_pt1 | contig 11818 bp, 5 predicted proteins | sample SepL228m_MetaG_FD_161684 | JGI IMG/M metagenome (GOLD analysis project Ga0194053, IMG submission 161684) | Anoxic zone freshwater microbial communities from boreal shield lake in IISD Experimental Lakes Area, Ontario, Canada - Sep2016-L227-8m | ecosystem: Environmental > Aquatic > Freshwater >... | reverse complement strand
CGGCGCAACCCAACGATCACCGACTGGAGTTTCTGGATCAGGCTGCGCTGGAGCTGCATCATGCGACCGGCCGCGGCCAGTTGATGCAGTGTGTGTGGGTCTATGAACACCCGTTTGACGATGCCGGGTTTGAGCGGTTCCATCACAACCTCTATGCCTCGCTGGGCAGCAGACTGATCGAGCGTTCGCCGTTGCCGTTCGGCCGGCCACGCTGGGTTCAACCGCTAGGCCCGCCACCGCCAGTCCACGTCGCTGAGCGGTCCCGACCGCGATCCGAGTTAATGGACTGGGCCGACGAATTGTGCCGCCTGCCCATCGACCCGGAACGCGGACCGGGCTGGCACCTTGCCGTGCAGCGCTTAGATGACGGTTCCACTGCGGCAAGTATCGTCGCCTCGCACGTGATCGGTGACGGTGTCGGTGCTTTGATGGCGGTATTCGAGGGCATCACCGGCAACATCCGCCAGACCGGCTACGACCGTCCACGATCCCGTTCACGCACCCAGGCCATCGTCGCCGACCTTCGCCAAGCCTTACGCGATTTGCCACTGACCGCACGTACAGCGGTCAAGGCCGCCAAGATGGTTCGCGCCAAGCGCGATGACTTCGCCCGGGCGCGCGCCGCGCATGCCACCCCGGTAGATGGACGCCATGTCGTCGTGCCGACCGTCGCTGTCTACGTGGATGTGCCCGAGTGGGATGCCAAAGCGGAAGCCCTTGGGGGAAACAGCTATTCGTTGCTAGCCGGGTTTGCTGCGAAACTCGGCGAGCACCTCGGTCGCCGGCGCGAGGCCGACGGCACGGTGACGCTGATGATTGCGATCAATTTGCGGGAGAGCTTGGACGACGACCGTGCCTTGGCGATGGCCTTCGCCAGTGCCACAGTGGATCCGACGAAGGTCTCCACTGATCTCACCGAGGCGCGCAATGGGGTACGAGAGGCACGGGAGAAGGCGAAAAATGAGCCGGACCCGACCATGGAACTGATGCCGCTGATTCCCTGGCTCCCGCAGGGGGCAGTGAAGGGAATTGCTGACCTCCTGTTCGCTTACTCAGAGGACCTGCCGGTGTCGTGCTCGAACCTGGGGGACCTCCCGCCGGATCTGGCCCGAGTCGACGGCACCCCGGCCGACTACGTTTTTATCCGCGCCCTTGACACCGACGTCAGCATCGGCGAGCTCCAGCGCTCCCACGGTCAACTAGTGGTGGTGTCCGGCCGGATCAACGGTAAGGTTTCGATCTCGGTGGAGGCCTATCAATTGGACGCCGAGAACTCCAAAGAGCGTCTTCGCGGATTGGTGAAGCAGACGCTCGTGGAATTCGGTCTCGACGCAGCGATCGACTAGTCCCGGCCTAGAGGTGTTTCCAGCCGAGGCAAATCAGCAGGAACCCAATAAGAGCTAGAAGACCCGCGTACTCGATGCGGCTGCGTGATCGGATCCAGGTACTGAAGCGGTCAAGCACATCGAGGGTTTTCGCTGGTGTGATCAGGTAGCTGATGAGCGGAGCCATCACCACCAGACTGCCTATGAGGGTGAATACCAGTAGCGCGGCTGCCTGCTCCAGCCGCGGAGTGTGCGATGTGGCGATGATGATGAGCACCGCCAGGTAGTCCACTGATGGCAATCCGACGCCGACACCTATCAGCCCGGACAGCCAGGGTGACCGGCCTTTAATGAGAACTCGGCGGACGGATTCGGTGAATTTGTCCGCCCCGCCCGACGGGGACGCTTCCGAAGGGGTCTGCCCGCGTGCGCGCGCCCAGCGCACCGCCATGATGGCCGCAATGACCAGCGCCAAGGCTCCGACTGCGATCTGCGCCTTCCCGCCGCCGGAACTATTGGTTCCGAAAGGGAAGCGGTCAAAGGCGAAGAGTGCCGACATGCCGAAGGCCAGCGAGATTGATAAGCTACCGACCAAATAAGCCAGCAGTTGAAGTAATGGGCGTTCGCGGGCGAGTAGCAGTGGGACCAGACCGATTCTGGTCGGTTCGAAGTTGACCGCGATGGCAAGCATCACCACGGTCGTCCACACGGTGGCTGACTCTACCTTTTCAATCGGCGCTGGTTGGCTTCCGATCAGTGCGTCGGGCGGTTGGCCGCGGCAAGCTCCAGAAGATCGGCGGTCATTGCAAGACTTCGGGCCGGTGGAGTCATTTGGGTCGCAACCTCGGCCGCCCGTGACGCGCATGCGGGACCCAGCACGGTGCGAAGGTCGTCGCGTAACGAGTCCGGAGTGGTGGTCGAGAACCGGTGAGCGGTACCGACTCCGAGCCGTTTGATCTGATTGGCCCACACCGGTTGATCAGCGCCGACCCACAGCACCAGGGTCGGAACGCCGGATCGAACGCTGGCTGCTGTGGTGCCGGCCCCGCCGTGATGCACGATGGCCCGGCAACGAGGGAAGACTTCCGCGTGGTTGACCGACCGGACTATCTTGACGTGGTCCGCCGCAGTGACGTTGTCTAGATCCAGTACGCCCGAGCAGATCAGCGCACGCTCGCCGAGTTCGGCCGATACCGCGGTGATCATCGCGATCGCTTCGGCTGGATCAGTGACCGGCATGCTGCCGAAACCGAAATAGATCGGCGGTGTTCCGTTGGCGACCCACGCCGACACCGCCTGATCGACCTCGGTGGGTAACTGCAGGGTGATCGAGCCGACCAATGGACGCTTGCCGCCCCACTGTTCGTTCAGCCCAGGGAAGAATGCCTCGTCGTAGGCCTGGATTTCCAGCGCGCCTCCATCGACGATCCGGCTCACCGCGCGCGATCGTGCCTGCGGCAGGCCCAGGGTGCGACGCTGCTCATCCTCGGCAGGTTTGAGTATCCTCCAGTGCGCCCACTCTGCGACCGCGAATGTGGGGCGGGCGATCTGTAGCGGCATCGGTATCGGCAGACTCTTGCTATTGGTGCGGGCGGGGAAATAGTGCAGTGCGGCCAGCGGAATGCCATAGAACTCAGCGACGTTCGCTGCGACCTCCTGATAGGTCGTGCCGGTTAAGATCAGGTCAGCGTCGGCGGCGAGGGTAGTCAAGGTCGCGCTCATCTCGGCCCAGCCGTCGATGACGTACTCCCTAGCCTGGCGGAGCACCGTGAGCGGATTGCGGAATTTGTACCAGTCCCGAAAGATGTCGGCCTCCAGTTGCTGCTGGGAGTCCGGCCCGTAGGGCACCGCCGGTGCCAGTCCCGCCGATTCGGCGAAGTCAATGAGGTTGGGCGGTACCGCCATCTTCACTTCATGTCCGCGGCGTCGGAGTTCGACCGCCACTGCCGCGGCCGGCTCCACGTCGCCACGGGTTCCGTGAACCGCGATCGCGTATTTCATTGCGGTGCAACCGCACTCACAGGCTCCGGCCGGGGTTGCCGCAGCGCTTTGACGGGCGCCGGTGGTTGCCACTTCGATGGCCACCAATTCGCCTTGCCGACCAGTACCGCCATGGCAGGAACGGTAACGGTGCGAACCAGGAAGGTATCCAGCAGGATCCCTGCGGCGATTATGAAACCGATCTGAACCAGCGTGGTGATGCTGGAGAACTGCAAGCCGATCATCGAGGCGGCGAAGATCAGCCCCGCGGCGGTGATGACGCCGCCTGTCTGGGTGACCGTGCGGATCACGCCCGATCGGATGCCGAACGGCGACTCATCCCGTATTCGAGAAATCAGCAAGAGGTTGTAGTCCGCCCCCACCGCCACCAGGATGATAAACGTCAATCCGGGAACACTCCAGTGCAGTTCCTGGCCGAGAATGAGCTGGAAAAGTACAACGCCCAATCCCAGTGCTGAGAGATACGAAATGATTACCGAGACAATGAGATACAGAGGAGCGACGAGTGCGCGCAATAGGACGATCAGGATGCTGAGGACCACGAGAATGGTCGTGGTCACGATCAGCTGAAGGTCCTGATAGTAATAGTCGCGGGTATCGCGAAGCGTCACCGTGAGACCGGTCATGGACAGGGAGGCATCCGCGAGAGTGGTGTTGGGCTGAGCCCCGCGAGCTGCTGCGAGGATGTCATTGACTTGATCCATCGCCTCTGAGGTGAACGGGTTGAGCTTGCTCTGAACCAGATATCTGGCGGTGTGGCCGTCCGGTGAGATGAAGATCGCCGCGGCCTTTCTGAACTCTTCGCCCGTCAGGATCTGCGCAGGGATATAAAAACCTGCCATCGACGGTGTGGTGGCATCGCGCTTCATCGCCAGCAGGAACGAGGACGCCTGGTCGAGGCCGGCGCCGAGCCTCTTGGTCTGGTCCACGAGCAGCGCAACGCCGTCAGCGACCTGTCGGCTTCCCTGTGCGAGTGTGTCGACGCCCTGCGTGAGCTGATTAAGCTGATTCTGGACTGCGGCAGGACTGTTGAGTCCGGACGCTTGAAGTGCCTGGTTAACCGCGCGCAGGGTGGCGTTGAGGGTACTGGCCGTTGCGCCCAGAGTCTGGTAGCCGTGGACCGTCTGCAGCTGACGCGCTAGATCGGCGATGCGGTCCAGGGTGCCGTTGTTTCTGGCGATTGCGGCTTGCTTCAACTGCTCGCGGGCCGCGACGCAGGCCGGATCACCGTCGCAGACCGGGCTGGCGTTAAGAGCATTGAGGACCGGGTCCACCGACTGCTCGAAGGTTTTGATGGCGTCTGCCACATTGGTCCCGAGAAGGTCCCCGAGGATGTGCATCGAGCCCAGTAGGTTGTTGGAGGAGTCGAAGTCCTGAATCGGCTTGTTTCCCCCGAACGTGTTGTCCAGGTAGGACAGCGCCTGAACCAGAATCCCGACCGTTCCCAGGGTCTGACCCAGTTGGCCACGAACCTCTCCGAGTACGTCGGCGATCTGGTCGGCACCACCGGCCAGCGTGTTGAGGTTGCCGGTGTTGCTGTTGATTGTTGTCGCGGCCTGGTTGAGCGGGGTGCCGATCTCGCCAGCCTGGAATGACAATCGCGCCTGCTGGAGAGACTCACCAGCCGGTCGGGTGATACCCCGGACGATGTCGACGTCGGGAACCTGGCTGACCCGGTAGGCCATCTGCTCCATGTCAGCCAGCGCCCTGGACGTACGCAGATCCTGCGGTGAGCTGATCAGAATGTATTGCGGCAGGCTCGCATTGATGGGGAAGTGCCGACTGATTGCGTCGTAGCCCAGGATGCTCTCGCTACTCGACGGCAGAGCCTTGCGGTCGTCGTAGTTGTAATGCGCCAGGAAAGCACTTGACGCCAAAATGGTCAGGATGACCAGGCTGGCAAGGAGATTCGTCGCCGGGTGGCGCACGATGCGGATGCCGGAGCGCTTCCAGAAGCGGCCTGTCAGATCGCGCCGCGGCTTGGCCCAGCCTCGCCGGCCGGCCAGGACCAGCAGGGCGGGCAGGAACGTCAACGCCCCCACGCAGCCGACGGCTATGGCTGCGGCCAGTGCTATGCCTACGGTGTAGAACACGGTCAGCTTGGTGAACACCATCCCCACGAATGTCACCGCAACGGTGGCCGCGGATGCGGCGATCACCTTTCCTACTGAGTTCAGGGCGTTGCGCACCGCGGTGTCCGAGTCATTGCCGTCTCGCAGGTAATCGTGGTAGCGGCTGATGAGAAACACCGCGTAGTCGGTGCCGGCACCGGCGAGCATCGCGGTGAGCAGCACGATTGTCTGGTTGGACACGCTGAGGCCGAGTGTGCCCAGTCCGGCGACCACACCCTGCGCGGTCGCCAGTGATACCCCGATCGTGATCAACGGCAACAACATAGTGAGGAGATTCCGGTACACCATGAGCAGGATCGTCAGCAGCGCGACGATGGTGGCGATCTCGATGGTCACCCGATCGTGATCGCCGATGTCCTGGATATCGTTGAATGTGCCGGCCGGTCCGGTGGTGTAGGCCTGCAACGACGCGCCTGCTACGGCGTCCTTGATCGTCTGCATGGTGCGCTTGGTTGCGGCGATCGCTTTCGGGGTGGCGATCTCCCCGACGATATTGATCGGTAACAGCCAGGCTTTGTTGTCCTTACTGACCAGTACTTCCCGCAGTGGTGGAGTGGTAATGAAGTCCTGCAGCGCCGCGACATCCTCGGTTTCGGCCTGCAGCCTGCTCACCAAGTTGCGGTAAACCGCCTCGTCTTCCGCTGTGAAGCCTTTTTCGTTGGTCAACACGACCAGCAGGATGTTGTCGGAACTGGCCTCATTGAACGCTTCGCTCATCTGCTTCTGGCTCACGACCGAGGGCGCGTTCGACGGAAGGATCGAGGCCGGGGCCTTCTGGGCAAGGACCCCGAGCGGCGGAAACACCTGGGTCAGGGTTGCGGCGAGGCCGATCCACAACGCGATGACCAGCAGCGGCCAGCGCACGACGACACGGCCGACCCCACCGAAGACACCCCCACCTTCGGCTGCGGTGCCCATCTCTGCCGGAAGGCGGTGTCGAGCCACCCATCCATCGTAGGTGACCTGCGGCGAGAACCCCGGTGTGCGGCGAGGGTGGTGTCACCGATTCCCATGGCGGATGCCGCTAGAATCTCATCAGCGGCATTGATCCGGATATCACCGGGGAGCCTCCGGAAGAACCGCACGCAGGACCCTGCGGGCCCAGTAAAACCGGACGGTCCAGGCCCGTTACAGCCTGCAATGAGCGACGTGCGCGCCCGCGTGCACGTAAGCGGGGTGGTACCGCGGCGCTCGCGCAACCGCGCGTCGTCGTCCCCGTGCCCGAACGGCACAGGAGACCGTCTCGTGACCCAGCCCACCGAGACCCAGCCAGCCCTGACCGCGGGTGGTTACCCGAACCCCACCGGCGGTGCGCCGGACTTCCCCGCTCTGGAGTGTGAGGTCCTCGATTACTGGGCCGCCGATGACACCTTCCGGGCCAGTATCGCAAATCGCGACGGAGCGCCCGAGTACGTCTTCTACGACGGGCCGCCGTTCGCCAACGGCTTACCGCACTACGGCCACCTGCTGACCGGTTATGTCAAGGACATCGTTCCGCGGTACCGCACCATGCGCGGCTACAAAGTGGAGCGTCGATTCGGTTGGGACACCCACGGCCTACCGGCTGAACTCGAGGTACAGCGGCAACTGGGTATCACTGACAAGGCGCAGATCGAACAGATGGGTATCGGTGCGTTCAACGATGCGTGTCGGGACTCGGTGCTGAAGTACACCGCCGAATGGCGGGCGTATGTCACCCGACAAGCGCGATGGGTGGATTTCGACAATGACTACAAGACCCTTGATCTGCCATTCATGGAGTCGGTCATCTGGGCGTTCAAACAACTCTGGGATAGGGGCCTGGCGTACGAAGGCGTGCGGGTGCTGCCCTACTGCTGGAACGACGAGACACCGTTGTCCAGCCACGAATTGCGCATGGACGATGATGTCTATCAGAGCCGCCAGGATCCAGCGGTCACCGTCGGGTTTCGCATCGCCACGCCGGGATCAGAACTCGATGGCGCCTACCTGCTGATCTGGACCACCACGCCCTGGACGCTGCCGTCCAACCAGGCGGTGGCGGTCAACCCCGAGATGAACTACGTCATGGTCGAGGTCGAGGGTCGCCGCTATCTGCTCGCGCAGGCCCGGCTCGATGCCTACGCGCGGGAGTTAGGGGAGCAGCCGCAGGTGCTGCGTACCTACCCTGGCGAGCAATTGATAGGACTGCGCTATCTGCCCCCGTTCGCGTACTTCGCCGACGATGTGAATTCTTTCCAGGTGCGCCGCGGGGATTTCGTCACCACCGAGGACGGCACTGGCATCGTGCACATGGCACCGGCCTATGGCGAGGACGACAAGATCACCACCGACACCGTCGGAATCACCCCGGTCACCCCGGTTGATGCGCGCGGGCGCTTCGACGCAAGCGTCCCCGATTACCAGGGCCAGCAGGTCTTCGACGCCAACCCACTGATCATCCGGGACCTGAAGAACGGCACCGGTCCGGCCGCGGTCAACGCGCCCGTACTGATCCGGCATGAGACCTACGATCACCCGTATCCGCACTGCTGGCGGTGCCGTAATCCGCTGATCTATCGTGCCGTGTCGTCCTGGTTCGTCAAGGTGACAGAGTTCCGCGATCGCATGGTCGAACTCAACCAACAAATCACCTGGTATCCGGAGCATGTCAAAGATGGCCAGTTCGGTAAGTGGTTGTCAGGTGCCCGGGACTGGTCGATCTCACGAAATCGCTACTGGGGTACACCGATTCCGGTGTGGGTCTCTGACGACCCGGCCTATCCGCGCATCGACGTATACGGCAGCCTTGACGAACTTGAACGGGACTTCGGAGTGCGCCCGGACAACCTGCACCGGCCCTTCATCGACGAGCTGACCCGACCGAATCCGGACGATCCGACCGGCACGTCGACGATGCGCCGGATCGAGGACGTCTTCGACGTGTGGTTCGATTCCGGGTCCATGCCCTACGCGCAGGTGCATTACCCATTTGAAAACGACGACTGGTTCAACGGTGTTGTTTCCACCGACCCTGGCAAGCAGGTCGGCGGTGTTGTTTCCACCGACCCTGGCAAGCAGGTCGAGGGTCACTTCCCCGGTGACTTCATCGTTGAATACATCGGTCAGACCCGAGGCTGGTTCTACACCCTGCATGTGCTCGCGACGGCGTTGTTCGACCGTCCGGCGTTCAAAACCTGCGTGGCGCACGGGATTGTGCTCGGTAATGACGGCGCGAAGATGAGCAAATCGCTGCGTAACTATCCCGATGTCAACGAGGTTTTCGACCGGGACGGCTCGGATGCCATGCGCTGGTTCCTGATGGCCTCGCCGATCCTTCGGGGTGGGAACCTGATCGTCACCGAACAGGGCATCCGTGAGGGTGTCCGTCAGGTTCAGTTGCCGCTGTGGAACGCCTACAGCTTCCTGGCGTTGTATGCCCCGCAGATCGGAACCTGGCGTACGGATTCCTCCCACGTGCTGGACCGCTACATCCTGGCGAAGCTGGCCGCACTGCGCGACGATCTCACCGATGCCATGGATGTGTGTGATCTCTCGGGTGCCTGTGAGTCGCTGCGTCAGTTCACCGAGGCGCTGACGAACTGGTACGTGCGGCGGTCACGTTCGCGGTTCTGGGCCGAGGACCGCGACGCGATCGACACGCTGCACACAGTCCTCGAGGTCACCGCCAGGCTGGCCGCGCCACTGCTGCCGATGACCACCGAGATTATTTGGCGCGGTATCACCGGGGAACGTTCGGTGCACGTGACGAACTGGCCCGATGCCGATCTACTCCCGGCAGACCCAGGTCTGGTCACGGCAATGGATCAGGTTCGAGCTATATGTTCAGCGGCATCGTCAGTGCGTAAGGCTAAGAAGCTACGGGTGAGGCTTCCGCTTCGCAAACTCACTGTGGCGGTTGAGAATCCGGAGAAACTACGATCCTTTGTCGGTCTGATCGCCGATGAGCTCAATGTGAAAGCCGTCGATCTCACTGACGACATTGCCGCTTATGGACGGTTCGAACTCACGGTCAACGCCAGGGCGGCCGGGCCGCGGCTGGGAAAATCCGTGCAGGATGCCATCACAGCGGTCAAGGCCGGTCGGGGCGTGCTCAACCCGGACGGCACGCTTGCCGCCGGCGACGTGGTACTGAACGCTGGCGAGTACAGCTCCAGGCTCGTTGCCGCTGACGAGGAGTACACCGCGGCGCTGCCTGATGGCGCCGGGCTGGTGGTGCTTGACGGCACCCTCACCCCGGAGTTGGAGGCCGAAGGCTGGGCCAAGGACCGGATCCGGGAACTGCAGGACCTGCGGAAGTCATCGGGATTGGATGTCAGCGACCGTATCGCGGTGGTGATGGCGGTACCGGTGCAGCGGGCTGACTGGGCGCGCACGCACCGTGACCTGATCGCCGGTGAAATCCTGGCCACCAGTTTCGACTTCGTCGAGCCTGGCGAAAAGATTGACGATGGGGTTCAGATCGGCGACGGTGTGCGGGTTGCGATAGCCAAGCAGGGCTGAGTTCTGGCGGTGGACCGGTGGGTGCTGCATTTCGACATGGATGCGTTCTTCGCATCTGTTGAGCAGCTGACCCGGCCGACATTGCGAGGCCGGCCCGTTCTGGTCGGCGGCCGGGGTGGTCGGGGAGTCGTTGCCGGTGCTAGTTATGAGGCGCGCGCCTTTGGAGCCCGCTCTGCCATGCCCATGCACCAGGCCCGGCGGTTGGTCGGGTCGCCGGCGGTGGTGCTGCCGCCGCGTGGTGCGGTCTATGGCGTTGCCAGCCGACGGGTGATGGATACCGTCCGCTTGATGGTTCCGGTGCTTGAGCAGCTTTCCTTCGACGAGGCTTTTGGGGAGCCCCTCGAACTTCTCGGGGCCAGCGCCGATGACGTCGAGCGGTTCTGCGCTGAGCTGAGACTTCAGGTAAGGGAGCAGACCGGATTGGTCGCCTCCGTTGGCGCCGGATCCGGCAAACAGATCGCTAAAATCGCCTCGGAATTGGCTAAACCCGATGGCGTGCGGGTGATCCGGCGCGCCGATGAACAGGCGCTGCTCGAAAGTCTTCCGGTGCGCCGCCTGTGGGGTATCGGTCCGGTGGCCGAGGAGAAGCTTCGTCGGCTGGGCATCGAGACGGTTGGACAGCTGGCGGCGTTATCCGATACCGAGTCGGCCAGCATCCTGGGTGGGGCCGTGGGCTCAACGCTGCGGCGGCTCGCCCGCGGTATCGATGACCGACCGGTCATGGAACGGGCTGAGGCGAAACAGATCAGTGCCGAGTCCACTTTCGACACCGATCTCACAACGCTGCACCAGCTTTATGAGGCCGTCACCCCGATCGCCGAGCATGCCCACCGACGGCTGGAACGCGACGGCCGCGGAGCCCGGACCGTGACCATCAAGCTGAAGAAGTCTGATATGTCGACGTTGACCCGCTCAGCGACGCTGCCGTACGCCACCGCCGATGCGGGTGCGCTCACCGCACTTGCCCGCCGGCTCCTGCTGGACCCACACGAGGTCGGTCCGATTCGGCTTGTGGGCGTTGGTTTTTCCGGTCTCAGCGACGTGCTTCAGGAGTCGTTGTTTCCCGAACTTGAACACCATGAGCTCGAGTCGTCAGATACCGCGCTGCCCGAACCGACCAACGAGGCTGCCGGCTGGCGAGTTGGTGATGACCTCGAACATCCCGAGTTTGGCCACGGCTGGGTGCAGGGCGCCGGACACGGTGTGGTCAGCGTGCGGTTCGAGACCCGCAGCAGCGGGCCGGGCGTGATGCGTACCTTCGCGATCGACACTCCGGCGCTGACGAATGCTGACCCGATTGACAGTCTCGACTGGCCCGACTATCCCGATGACAGCGAGCGGTCAGCCCCAGCGGGCGACGACAGAGTCGACGGGTAGTCCGGCACCGAGTGCGGCCATCAGAAGCACTCGAGCCTGGCCGGACCGCAGCCGTGGCACCATCACCGCACCCGCGGCCACCAGATCATGGCCGGGCCCGTATGTCGCGCTGGCGTGTCCGTCCGGAACCCGGGTGGTCACCGCTACTGCGACACCGCGACGGCAGGCGCGGGCCACGGCGTCGATCAGGGATGCGCCGGCATTGCCGGATCCCATCGCCTCGATCACCAGTCCGCGTGCGCCGGCGGCGGTGAACCCATCGACGGCGGTGCCGTCAGCACCCGGGTAGGCCGCCGCGATATCCACCCTGGGCGCGGAGGTTACGGTGCCGAGAAAGGGTCTCTCCTTGGAATCGGTCGCGGTGAAGGTCCCATCGGCGACGCTGCCGATCTGTGCCTTCGCGCCGAATACCTGGGCGCCGCCCTGTTTGGTGGTGCCCAGCGGGGACAGCACTGCGCCGGCGAAGCTCATCAGGACTCCGAGGCCCCGGGCCAGGGGACT
>Ga0194053_10002201_pt1 | contig 11823 bp, 12 predicted proteins | sample SepL228m_MetaG_FD_161684 | JGI IMG/M metagenome (GOLD analysis project Ga0194053, IMG submission 161684) | Anoxic zone freshwater microbial communities from boreal shield lake in IISD Experimental Lakes Area, Ontario, Canada - Sep2016-L227-8m | ecosystem: Environmental > Aquatic > Freshwater >... | reverse complement strand
GCCTTTTGAAGTTTTAACCACCTTATCAACCCTGCGTGATTATATACGCTGGGGTGCCAGCCAGTTTACCCAAGCCGGGGTCAGTTTTGGTCACGGAACTGTTACCGCGCTGGATGAAGCGGCGGCGTTGGTCTTGCATACCGTTTATCAGCCTTATAATCTGTCTGAAGCTTATTTGGACACGGTACTAACGATGACTGAACGTCAGGCAGTAATTGACATTATTGACAGACGGATTAATGAAAGAATACCGGCATCTTATTTAACTAATGAAGCTATTTTTGCCGGTCTTTCGTTTTATGTTGATTCGAGAGTCTTGGTGCCCAGATCACCCATTGCCGAATTAATCGAACAACGTTTTTCACCTTGGGTAGAAGAAGATCAGGTCGGACGCATTCTGGATTTGTGTACCGGTAGCGGTTGTATTGCCATCGCCTGTGCTTATGCTTTTCAAGAGGCTTTGGTTGATGCCGTCGATTTGTCAACTGATGCCTTGGCTGTCGCTGAAATCAATATTGAAAAACATCAATTAGCCGATGCGGTGACACTTTATCAGTCCGATTTATTTAACGCACTGCCACCTGTTTTTTACGATGTTATCGTCAGTAATCCCCCTTATGTAAGCCATGAAGAATGGGAGCAGTTGCCGCAGGAGTTTCGTGCGGAACCGGACATGGGTTTTAAAGGCGGTCTTAGCGGCCTGGATCTTGTGATTCGCATTCTGGCTGATGCCAATGATTACTTGGCAGAGCAGGGGATTTTGGTTGTGGAAGTTGGGAGTAGTGCTGAAACGCTACAGAATACTTTCCCTGATGTACCTTTTTACTGGCTGGATTTTGAACGGGGCGGAGACGGTGTGTTTTTGCTGACTGTTGAACAGGTTAACTATTATCACGAATTATTTATAGCGGCTTTACGTTAATATGTCTGGAAATACGATAGGAAAATTATTTACCGTTACGTCATTTGGTGAAAGTCATGGCCCTGCCATTGGCTGTATTGTCGATGGTTGCCCTCCTGGATTGGCCTTGACAGAAGCGGATTTGCAGGATGATCTTGATCGCAGAAAACCGGGTACGTCACGACATACCACGCAACGGCGCGAAGCGGATGAAGTCAGAATTTTGTCGGGTGTGTTTGAGGGTAAAACCACGGGTACGCCGATTGGTTTGCTTATTGAAAATACCGATCAACGCTCTAAAGATTATTCCAAAATTGCCGATACGTTTAGACCCGGTCATGCCGATTATACGTACCAGCAGAAGTATGGTTTTAGAGATTATCGGGGCGGCGGGCGCTCATCGGCTCGTGAAACTGCCATGCGCGTTGCTGCTGGCGGTATCGCCAAAAAATATCTTAAAGAGCAGACGGGTATAGAAATTCGCGGGTACTTATCACAACTCGGCCCGATAAAAATTGAAAAGCTGGATTGGTCAATTATTGACAGCAATCCTTTCTTTTGCCCTGACGCCGATAAAGTCCCTGAAATGGAAGCTTATATGGATGCTTTGCGTAAGGAAGGTGAATCGATTGGCGCAAGAATAGAGGTTGTTGCCACTCATGTTCCGCCCGGTTTGGGTGAACCCGTTTTTGACCGTCTGGATGCGGACTTGGCGCATGCTTTAATGAGCATTAACGCCGTAAAAGGCGTGGAAATTGGGGACGGCTTTGCTTGCGTCGATACCAAAGGAACTCAATTTCGGGATGAAATAACGCCAGACGGTTTTTTGAGCAATCATGCCGGCGGCATTTTGGGCGGTATTTCCAGCGGTCAAGCCATTACTGCCAGCATTGCGCTAAAACCGACCTCCAGCTTGCGGCTGCCCGGTAAAAGTATCAATCAGCAAGGTGAAGCGATTGACGTGGTGACCGAAGGTCGTCATGACCCCTGTGTTGGCATTCGTGCCACCCCGATTGCCGAAGCGATGATGGCGATTGTGCTGATGGATCATTTTCTGCGTCATCGGGCCCAAAATATGGGCGTTGTGTCAGGATTGCCGATTTTGCGGTAATCCCTGTGGGGGCAGTCTTGGGTGTTTGCCCCGTATTTATTCAGTCCCCCCTCTTTGAAAAAGAGGGGTTAGGGGAGATTTTATTAGATAAATCCTCCTTAAGCCCCTTTTTTCAAAGGGGGGTAGAGCATAGCGAGGACTCACAATTCTTTTGTGGTTACCCATTTTAAATGATGATATTTTTACAGGGTATCCACAAAAACACTCCCTACATGAATAACACAATGTCTGTTCCGTACTGGCGATTGTCAGGTTTTTATTTTTTTTATTTCGCAACTTTGGGCGGTTTTTTACCGTACTGGAGTTTGTATTTAAAAGACAGTGGTTTTAATCCCATTGAAATTGGCGAGCTTTCTGCGTTTCTGGTGGGTACAAAAATTATCGCACCCAATTTATGGGGCTGGATTGCCGACCATACCGGAAAAAGTTTACGAATAATTCGTCTGGCGGCATTTTTTGCAGCCTTACTGTTTGCCGGTTTTTTGTTTGCGCACAATTATGTCTGGTTCGCCTGGATAACTGTCGCATTTAGTTTTTTTTGGAATGCCGTGTTGCCGCAATTTGAAGCGGTTACCTTGTTCCATTTAAAAAATGAAGCGCACCGTTACAGTCAAATAAGGCTCTGGGGTTCGGTTGGTTTTATTGTAACGGTATTGGGTGTGGGCTGGTTGCTGGATAAGCAACCCGTTGCAATGCTTCCCTTTGTGATTATAGCTTTGTTGATTTTAAATTGGTGGGTGACCCTAATAACGCCTGAGGCCAAGCCTGTCAATTATGAATCAGTGCCTCTGGGGATGTTGCAAATCATAAAAAAACCCGAAGTGTTGGCCTTTTTTGTGGTTAATATATTGTTGCAGGTTGCGCACTCACCGTATTACGTTTTTTATTCGATTTATTTAAAGCATTATCAATACTCGGCAACCGTCACCGGATTACTTTGGGCGCTTGGCGTGTTGGCTGAAATCGTTTTATTTATTTACATGGGAAGCTTGTTAAAACGTTTTTCTTTAAGAGCTATTTTATTATTTAGTTTGATGCTGGCTATCGGTCGCTGGTTAATAATAGGCTGGTGTCCAGAGCAGTTGAGCTTGTTGATTTTGGCTCAAATACTACATGCAGCGACTTTTGGCGGTGCGCATGTGGTTGCCATACATCTGGTTCATCTTTATTTTGGCGATCAGCATCAGGGCAAAGGGCAGGCTTTATACAGCAGCCTCAGTTTTGGTGTCGGTGGCGTACTGGGTAGTCTTTATAGTGGTTATTATTGGGAATCATTGGGGGCAAAATTTGTTTATTCAGTGGCAGCACTCTGTTGCTGCCTTGCCTTGGTGATTGCTTATTTCTGGGTAGGCCGAGGAAATGTTAAAAACCCGGTTGCGTTAGGTTAGAATAAGAGTCAAGTTAAAGGTTTTTTACCTTGCACCTTGCACCTTGCATCGTGTACCTTTAACCTGATCTTAATTTTTAGGAAAAAATGTGTTTGAAATAATAAAAAGCGGTGGCTGGATGATGCTGCCTATCATTTTATGCTCAATTGTTGCAATGACCATTGTCGTTGAACGTTTCTGGTCTTTACAAAGAAATAAAATTTTACCGCCGGAACTGGTTCCGCAAGTCTGGAAGTTATCCCGCGAAAAAAAGCTGGACGATGTTGTCTTGCGGCGCTTGAGTACCAGTTCGCCTTTGGGTTGTATTCTAGCGGCAGGTCTTGCCAACAGGCATCATGGCAGGGATGTTATGAAAGAATGTATTGAAGAATCCGGTCGAAAAGTGGTACATGATTTAGAGCGTTATCTAAATCCACTGGGTACGATCGCGACAATTGGCCCCTTATTAGGTTTATTAGGAACCGTGTTTGGTATGATAGACATCTTTTCTTCCCTTATGCAACACGGTGCGGGAGATCCGAGTGTTTTGGCGGGAGGAATTTCGGTGGCGTTAATCACGACAGCTGCAGGATTGACCGTAGGCATCCCCAGTTTAATTTTTCATCGCTATTTTGAAAGGTTGGTGGATGAATATATTGTCGATATGGAATCCGAGGCTCTAAAACTGATAGACATTCTGCATGGAAATCGCGAGGCCTACTGATGAATTTTCGCCGAAAAAAAAGGGAAAAGCTGGATATTACCTTAATATCAATGATTGATGTGCTTTTTGTGTTGTTGCTTTTCTTTATGGTTTCCACTACTTTTAATCGCAACACGGAAGTCAAGGTTACGCTGCCGGAGGCCGATGGCGCAGAGGCAGAACAGTTGCCTAAAATGGTCACGTTAACTATTGATGCAAACGGCGCTTATTTCCTGAAAGGGGATGACGGCTTGTCGCATGAATTAGCCAATCAGCAAGTAGACACCTTAAAGCAGGAATTACTAAAACTTGCCGAACAATCAAAAGATCAGCCCTTTATCATCAATGCCGACGGTAAGACACCTCATCAAGCCGTCATTACGGCGTTAGAGGCGGCTGGGGATGCGGGCTTTAGTCATATCACTTTTGCCGCCTTACATTCAAAAAATAAATTATGAAAAAACAACTAACGCGTTGGGCAACGGATATCTGGTATAAAGATCAGGTTATTGGTCTATGGTTATCGCCTTTGGGCTTTTTATTTAACGATGCCGTCAGATTTAGACGCTTCTTATATCGTTTAGGCATACTAAAATCACATAACTTGCCGGTTCCGGTTATCATCGTAGGCAATATTACGTTGGGCGGCACAGGTAAAACACCGTTGATTATTTGGTTGGCTGCGTTTCTTAAAGAATCCGGTTTTAAACCGGGTATCATTAGTCGTGGTTACGGCGGGCAAGCTGAATCATGGCCGCAATGGGTGACAGTAGACAGTGATGCCAAAAATACTGGTGATGAGGCCTTGTTAATCGCCAAACAAACCGGATGCCCGATGGCGGTAGGGCCTTTGCGGGTAGACGCAGCAAAAATGTTGCTCAGTAAATCCGATTGTGATGTCATTTTATCCGATGATGGTTTGCAACATTATGCCTTAAACAGAACGATTGAAATTGCGGTTATCGATGGTGAAAGACGCTTTGGTAACGGCTACTGTTTACCGGCCGGACCATTGCGCGAGCCTATTGAAAGATTACAAAGTGTCGATTTTATCATCGTTAATGGTGAAAAATATGAAGACAATGAAATGTCCATGCGCTTGGTGGGTGACAAACTGGTAAATATAATGACCGGCGAGCAAAAACCATTATCGGAATTTAAAGGTGTTGAGTGTTATGCTTTGGCTGGTATTGGTAATCCGGAACGCTTTTTTAATGTATTGGAAGCCGCTGGCTTACTCTGTAAAACTCATAATTTCCCCGATCACTATCCCTTCCAGCGCCACGATATTGAATTTAACGATAACAAACCGGTGCTAATGACTGAAAAAGATGCTGTAAAATGCAGGGCATTTGCAGGAAAACAGCACTGGTATCTTCCAGTAAAAGCAGTGCCTGAAGCCGCTTTTTCTGAACAATTATTAAACTTACTTAAGAGAAAAGCATGATAGATAAAAAACTGCTCGATATTTTGGCCTGTCCTTTATGCAAGAGTCCCTTGCGCTATGATAAAACCAAAGAAGAATTAATATGCAGGGCAGATCGCCTCGCTTTTCCAATCCGCGATGATATTCCCGTGATGCTTGAAGATGAAGCCCGCGAGTTAAGCAGTGAAGAAACTGACGCCTTATACCAATGACGCTACGTTTTAAAGTCGTTATTCCTGCTCGCTATGCCTCAACCAGGCTACCAGGCAAACCGTTATTGGCGATTGCCGGAAAACCCATGATTGCCCATGTTTGTGAGCGTGCGCAAGAAGCGGGTGCTGAAGAAATTATCGTCGCTACCGATGATGAACGGATTTTTAAAACCGTTGGCGGGTTGGGTATTAAAGCCGTCATGACGCGTCCTGATCATCAAAGTGGCACGGAAAGAATCGCCGAGGTTGCGGGCTATTGTGGTTGGGCAGATAACGAAATTATCGTCAATCTGCAAGGCGATGAGCCGCTGATTCCGCCGGCAACGATTCATCAGGTGGCGCTTGCTTTGGCAGGTCAGCAACAGGCAGGTATTGCAACGCTGGCGGCCAAGATAATTGATTCAGAAGAAATATTTAATCCCAATGCCGTTAAAGTGGTCTTAAATAAAGCCGGCTATGCGCTTTATTTTAGCCGTGCGCCCATTCCGTGGGAGCGAGAGGCTTTTGCTAATTCAGGCAAAACCCCGTCCGGCGCAGTGCCTTATCTTAGGCACATCGGACTTTATGCCTATACGGTCGATTTTTTAAAGCGATACTGTTCTTGGGAACCATCACCCCTGGAGTCGGTTGAGGCACTGGAACAACTCAGAATTTTGTGGCACGGCGAAGCCATCTTGGTAAAAATTGTCGACCAAACCCCACAGGCGGGGGTTGATACACAAGAAGACTTGCTGCGAGTGGAGCGGGTATTGTCCTTAAAGTAAGTCGTTACTTTGTCAAATACGCGCTATTATTTGACAGAAGGCGTTAACACCAGTAATTTAGACTGTTTTTTTTTGTAACTTCTCTTGTATTCAGTATTTAAATCCAAGGTTTTTAAGCCGTTAAAGATTTATCGGGAAGTTATATTTTTTTAATCTTACTCATACTTGGGTTACTCAAGAGCTTTAAATGAAAGAATTTCATAGAATAAGTCGTTTACCCCCCTACGTTTTTAACATTGTTAACGAGTTGAAAGCCAAGGCTCGTGCGGCGGGAGAGGATATTATTGATTTTGGCATGGGTAATCCCGATCAGCCAACGCCTAAACATATCGTTGATAAAATGGTTGAAGCCACACTGCGAACCGATACGCATCGTTACTCAGTGTCCAAAGGGATTCCCCGCTTAAGAAAGGCTATCTGCAACTGGTATAAAACCCGTTTTGATGTCGATCTGGATCCGGAAACCGAAGCCATTGTTACCATTGGATCCAAAGAAGGTTTGGCGCATTTGGCTTTGGCAACATTGGGGCCTGGCGATGTTGTACTGGTACCCAATCCGGCTTATCCGATTCATCCTTACGGTGTAGTAATTGCTGGTGCCGATTTACGGCATGTGCCCATGATTCCGGGTGGCGATTTTTTTGAAGAATTGCAAAAAGCCATTGTTGATTCATGGCCCAAACCTAAAATGTTAATTCTTAATTTTCCTGGAAATCCTACCACTGAATGTGTGGAGCTGGATTTTTTTGAAAAAATTATCGCCGTGGCTAAAGAACATAACATCTGGGTAGTACAGGATATTGCCTATGCGGATATTGTTTTTGACGGTTATGTAGCGCCCTCCATTCTTCAGATTGAAGGCGCGAAAGACATTGCCGTAGAATTTTTCTCCATGTCTAAAAGTTATAACATGCCCGGTTGGCGCGTGGGTTTTATGTGTGGCAACAAAGAACTGGTTGCTGCGTTGGCCAAAATCAAATCCTATCTGGATTATGGCACGTTTACGCCAATTCAAATTGCGGCTATTGCTGCCCTGGAAGGCCCGCAAGACTGTGTCAAGGAAATCGCCGAGGTCTATAGAAAAAGACGCGATGTGTTATGCGAGGGTTTAAATGCTGCCGGTTGGTCTGTTCAAAAACCCAAAGCCACCATGTTTGTCTGGGCAAAAATTCCGGAAGCTTATCAATCCATGGGTTCGCTGGAGTTTTGTAAAAAATTACTGGCAGAAGCAAAAGTTGCGGTTTCCCCAGGCATTGGTTTTGGTCAGTACGGAGATGATCATGTACGGTTTGGCTTAATCGAGAATGAACACCGCACCCGTCAGGCAGTTCGGGGCATTCGCTTGATGATGAAAAAAGACGGTATTAAACAGGCAGCCAAGTAAAACTTTAAGGGCGATAAAATCGCCCCATTCAATTGGAACGTGAACGATTTTTTTAGGTGATATCCAAGAATGAATATGCCCAAGTGACGCAGGATTTTTGTTTATTTTCAAGGCGGAAAAATAGGCGCGTAGCTGGCTACGTAACTATTTTGACAACGCAGAAAATGAATAAAAAGACCAGCCACTTGGATATATTCTTCGCAGGAAATTGCCTTAACTGGAGCTTAATTTGAAACCGGTAAAAGTAGGTATATTAGGGCTGGGTACTGTCGGCGGTGGTACGGTCAATGTGTTAAAGCGTAATGCAGCAGAAATTGCACGACGGGCAGGCCGGGAAATTATTGTCACGCGTGCCTCGGCAAAGGATTTGGGCAAAGAACGGATTTGCGATACCCGGGGCATCATATTAAGCACTGATCCCATGGACATTATCAACGATCCGGAGATTGATATCGTTTTGGAATTGATTGGTGGAGCAGGGCTTGTTAAAGACATGGTCTTAAAAGCCATAGAAAACGGCAAGCACGTTGTAACGGCCAACAAGTCCCTGATTGCTTTACACGGTAACGAAATTTTTGCCAAAGCCAGTGAAAAAGGCGTTATCGTTGCATTTGAAGCCGCTGTTGCCGGCGGTATTCCCATCATTAAAGCCATACGCGAAGGCTTGAGTGGTAATGAAATTGAATGGCTGGCCGGCATTATCAATGGTACCGGTAATTTTATTTTGACCGAAATGCGTGATAAAGGCCGCGATTTTTATGACGTGTTGGCCGAAGCGCAAGCCCTCGGTTATGCGGAAGCTGATCCGACCTTTGATGTAGAAGGCATTGATGCCGGACACAAACTAACCATCCTGGCTTCAATTGCTTTTGGTATCCCGTTACAGTTTGATAAGGTTTATACCGAAGGCATTACCCAAATTACCCGCCTTGATGTCGAGTATGCCGAACAATTGGGTTACCGCATCAAGCATTTAGGGATTGCCAGAAAAACGGTCGAAGGCATTGAATTAAGAGTGCACCCCACCTTAATTCCCGAACGCCGGTTGATTGCCAATGTCAACGGCGTCATGAATGCCGTGTTGGTCAAAGGCGATGCCGTTGGCCCGACTCTTTATTACGGCGCGGGCGCTGGCGCAGAACCAACCGCCTCCGCCGTGGTTGCGGATGTAATTGATGTCGTTAGAGCGTTAACCAGTGACCCTGAAAACCGCGTACCCCATTTGGCTTTTCAGGCGGATTCATTAGCTGATATTCCTGTTTTAACGGCTGATCGTTTTAAAACATCGTATTACTTACGCCTGACTGCCGAAGACAAACCGGGTGTATTAGCCGATGTCACCAGAATACTGGCAGACCATCACATCAGTATTGAAGCCATCATCCAAAAAGAACCGATAGGCAATGAAACCGCCATACCGATTATTTTGCTGACGCAAATTACGCTGGAAAAAGAAATGAAAGCAGCGATTGCTGAAATCGAAGCCTTAAAAACCGTCACCGGAACAGTCAATCGCATCCGCCTGGAAACTTTGAAATAAATAAACATCATGACTACACAAAAACATTACACCGGATTAATTGAGCGTTACAGAGACCGTCTGCCGGTCAGTGCAACAACGCGTATCATCAGCTTGAATGAAGGCAGAACACCGCTGATTCAATTGCAAAATATACCCCGAATGACCGGCAAAGACGTTGATATTTATGTCAAGTTTGAAGGCTTAAATCCAACCGGCTCCTTTAAAGACCGTGGTATGACCATGGCGGTTACCAAAGCCGTCGAAGAAGGCAGTGAGGCCATTATCTGCGCCTCAACCGGTAACACCTCAGCTGCCGCTGCTGCTTACGCGGCACGAGCCGGCATTAAAGCTTTTGTGTTGATTCCTGAAGGTAAAATTGCCTTGGGTAAACTGGCGCAAACCTTAATGTACAACGCCACCATCATTCAGATTAACGGCAACTTTGACAAAGGCATGGCGCTGGTTAAAGAAGTGGCTAATCACGCCCCCGTTACCATTGTTAACTCCATTAATCCGTTCAGAATTGAAGGCCAAAAAACCGCCGCCTTTGAAATTGTCGATGAACTGGGTTTTGCCCCGGACTATCACTGCCTGCCTGTCGGTAATGCCGGTAATATCACCGCTTACTGGAAAGGCTACAATGAGTATGCCACCGATCGAGTTTGTTCCAATCGTCCGGTTATGTGTGGTTATCAAGCCGCTGGTGCAGCACCTTTCGTCGCAGGCATGATGATTGATAATCCTGAAACTGTCGCCACCGCCATTCGTATCGGTCATCCACAATCCTGGGATTTCGCCTGGGCGGCTCAAAAAGAATCCGGCGGCTGGTTTGACAAATTTACCGATGAACAAATTTTGGCCGCACAAAAAATGTTGTCACAATATGAAGGCGTATTTTGCGAACCCGCCTCAGCGACTTCCTTAGCGGGCGCTTTGCACGACATAGCATCAGGCAAAATCCCTGAAGGCAGCAAGATTGTTTGTACCTTAACCGGCAATGGTATTAAAGACCCCGAAATAGCCATGCAACAATGCGCCGATGCCAAACCGGTAACCATTGACGCCAGCTTGAATGCCGTTAAGCGGGCGATATTGGATTGCTTGTAAAAGAAATGATTTTCTGTAACTTCCCGAACCAATTTATAGCAACAATTTAAGATTGAGTTAACTAAATAACTATAAGCTTAAGCTGGTGGTTATTTAGTTTTTATCAAAATACAGCAGACTCTTGGTCTGCTTGATTTGTATGCTTTTTCGCAAATTGACGAACTGCGTAAAAGCTATACATATCCGGTCGTTGCAGATTTATAATATCCAGAACCTTAGGTCTTTTATCTACCAGTTTATCAATAATATTTATGGTTAAATTTTTATCAGCATGATGAATTGCTCGGTGACAATATGGACAAAGACTAAAGATATTATCCAAAACGTCCAGTTTTTTCTGAGTGTCTTTTTGAAGAGACATTGGAATCAAGTGGTGAGCCTCAAGATATGGGCGGTTTGTGTGGCGGGATTTACCCCTTTGGGGGGGTCTCACCAAAATTTGCTTCATAAGTAATCTGGGCATACTTATCCCATTCACTTGAAAATTGACAGACTCCACCTATTGATTGCATTGCAAGTCTAAAACCGCCAATTCCGGCAAACAAATCAATAAACTTGAATTTTTGTGTTTCGGGCGCTGGAAAAGGACATTCAACTGAAATGTCCTCATTTTGATTGACAATACAAACGTTTCCCACAACTGCTATCCTTAAAAAATATACCTTTAAATACTTTAATTATAACTTGCTGGTGTTTTTTGTGTGTAAATTTTGGCTGCCTAGTAAGTAGCCTCCATAATAACGTAGTGGAATCTAGGATAATCGAATTCTAATTCCTCGATTCCGTTTTACTCCAGCAAAGCTACTTGCCAAAAAAATACCTTTAGATTGGTAGTGGGTTTTATTTGCGTTGCTCTGAATTTCTGGAACCGAGTTAATTTATGTAATATTCACAAGAGTTATGATAAAGTTGACGCTGTCATGTCGCTAATTAAATATGTTCAATATCTAGGCAGTTGCAGACCACATAAAAATAACTATAACGAGGTTTACATTAAATGAAATTATTAAAAAGCGCTGTCATAGCGACTACATTGGCACTTTCTTTAGCATCTTTTTCGACGACTGCTGATGTCTGTTTGGGCATGGCATGTATGTATAATAAAATGACGGCCGCTGAAGGCATTGACGCTACTTTAGCTAAAGTTAATGAAGCACAGAAAGCCGTTAATGACAAAGCGGGGGACGATGTCATTATAGAGAATATCAAAGAGGCATTAGCGGTAAGTAAAGAAATCAATGCTAATGACAAAGTTGACCGTAATCGTAACCGTGCTAATGATTCTTTGAAAAAAGCGCGAGCCTCTGTAAAAGGCGGCGATTTTCC
>Ga0194053_10002199_pt1 | contig 11829 bp, 9 predicted proteins | sample SepL228m_MetaG_FD_161684 | JGI IMG/M metagenome (GOLD analysis project Ga0194053, IMG submission 161684) | Anoxic zone freshwater microbial communities from boreal shield lake in IISD Experimental Lakes Area, Ontario, Canada - Sep2016-L227-8m | ecosystem: Environmental > Aquatic > Freshwater >... | reverse complement strand
GACGAGACCGGCATCGCCAACCTGGTGGTGATGCCCGACGTGTACGAGCGCTTCCGGCCGCTGGTGCGGAACAGTCCGTTCCTCCTCGCCCGGGGGCGGGTCGAGCGCAAGGGGAGGGTGGTGAACCTCCAGGTTCGCGAACTCCTCCCGCTCAGGCCGGCGGAGGAGGTGCGAACGCCCTCGCGCGACTTCCACTGACCGGGAATCCCGCCACCCGTTATGATGTTCCGGTACTGAACCCCGGAGGGATTCCCGTATGCGTCTCGTCGTTCTCGTAGCACTGCTCGTTGCCGTCCCCGTACTCGCCGCCGACAAGGCCCCGCCCGCCGCCGGAACCACGGGCATCGTCATCAAGGTCACCGAGAACGGATTCGAACCCCAGCAGGTGAAGGTGAAGAAGGGCGTACCCACGACGCTGACCTTCCTGCGCACCACCAACCGGACCTGCATCAAGGCCATCGACATCCCGGCGGAGAACGTGAAGGGGTTCCAGTTGCCGATCGACAAGCCGGTGACCGTCACCATCACCCCGACCAAGGCGGGCGTGGAGAAGTTCCACTGCACAGCGATGGCGATGGGGGACGGGAAGATCGTGGTGGAGTGACGGCGGCGCCTTCAGGCGCCGCAAGAACCGCGCACGGAACCGTTCCCAAGATCGGAACGTCCCGCAACGACGAAGGGCGCCCGGGGGGATCCGAGCGCCCTTCGCGTTTCAAGTCCCTACGTTTGCCGGTACCGAGGTCCCGCTCTTGCGCCGGCCGAAGCAGGCGCCGCTACGAACACCCCGTCGTGCTCCCGCAGTTGAGGCACTTGTAGCAGGCGCCGTTGCGGACCGTGATGCTCCCGCAGTTGGGGCACGGGGGTGCGTCGGCCTGGGCCAGGAAGGGCGAGCTCTCCAGCGCCGGGACCGCGATGACCGGGGTGGAGACCACCGCCGAGGCGCTGACCGTCTGGGTCGCCGCCCGGAGGCGGGGTGCCGCCGGGGCGGCGCCGGGCGTCAGGTCCTTCGCCACCGGCATGCCCTCCTCCGACGGCAGGAACTTCAGGGACAGCCACCGGAAGATGTAGTCGGTGATCGACTTCGCGATGGGGATGTCCGGGTTCCCCGTGAAGCCCGACGGCTCGAAGCGGGTGTGGCTGAACTTGTCCACCAGCACCTTGAGCGGAACGCCGTACTGGAGCGCCATGGAGATGGAGGTGGCGAAGCTGTCCATGAGGCCCGAGACCACCGAGCCCTCCTTCGCCATGGTCACGAAGAGCTCGCCCGGCGTGCCATCGGCGTACATGCCGACGGTCATGTAGCCCTCGTGGCCCCCGATGGAGAACTTGTGGGTGATGGCGTTGCGCTCGTCGGGGAGGCGGCGCCGCTGCAGGCTGGCCGACGTCTCGGCCGAGACCTCGGCCTCCTCCTTCACCTCGGCCGCCTTGCCGGTGTTGAGCGGCTGGCTCCGCTTGCACCCGTCGCGGTAGATGGCGATGGCCTTCAGGCCCAGCTTCCACGCCTCGAGGTAGGCCGTCTCGATGTCCTTGGTCGTGGCCGTGCTGGGCATGTTCACGGTCTTGGAGATGGCCCCGGAGAGGAAGGGCTGCACCGCCGACATCATGCGGATGTGCCCCATGTAGTGGATCGTCCGGCTGCCGTTCTGCGGCTTGAAGGCGCAGTCGAAGACCGGGAGGTGCTCGCCGCGCAGCCCGGGGGCACCCTCGATGGTCTCCACCTCGTCGATGTACTGCAGGATGGATCCGATCTCGGCGGAGGAGTAGCCGAGTCGCTGCAGCGCCAGCGGGACCGTGTTGTTCACGATCTTGAGCATCCCGCCGCCGACGAGCTTCTTGTACTTCACGAGCGCGATGTCGGGCTCGATGCCGGTGGTGTCGCAGTCCATCATGAAGCCGATGGTCCCGGTGGGAGCGAGCACCGTGGCCTGGGCGTTGCGGTATCCGTGCTGGGTCCCGAGCGTGACCGCGTCGGTCCAGGCGCGATGGGCCGCGTCGATGAGCTCGGGCGACGCGAGGCCGGTGTCGATGTGCTGGACGGCCGCGGCGTGCTTGCGCATCACCGACAGGAAGGGCGCCCGGTTGCGGGCGAACCCCTGGAAGGGGCCGGTGTGGGAGGCGATGCGGGCACTCTGGGCGTAGGCCTCGCCGGTCATCACCGCGGTGATGGCCGCGGCGGTGGCGCGCCCGGCGTCCGAGTCGTACGGCACGCCGGTGGCCATGAGGAAGGCGCCGAGGTTGGCGTAGCCGAGCCCGAGCGGCCGGAAGTCCTCGCTGTTCTTGCCGATGCCCTCGGTGGGGTAGCGGGAGTTGGAGACCAGGATCTCCTGGGCCAGGATGGTGAGGTTGACGGCGTGCCGGAACGACTCGGCGTCGAAGCCGCCGTCGATCGACCGGAAGTGCATCAGGTTCAGCGACGCCAGGTTGCAGGCGCTGTCGTCGAGGAACATGTACTCGGAGCACGGGTTGGACGCGTTGATGCGCGCCGTCTCCGGGCAGGTGTGCCAGGTGTTCACGGTGGTATCGAACTGGAGCCCCGGGTCGCCGCAGAGCCAGGCGGCCTCGGTGATCCGGTCCATGAGCGCCCGCGCGCGGATGCGGTGGAGCGGCTTGCCGTTCGTGCGGGCGAGCAGCGGCCACTCGGCGTCGTCCACCACGGCGTGCATGAAGGCGTCGGAGACACGCACGGAGTGGTTCGCGTTCTGGAAGAAGACCGAGTCGTAGGCCCCGCCGGGCACGTTGAAGCCGCCGTCGTAGCCGGCCTCGATGAGAGCCCAGGCCTTCCGCTCCTCGGTGGCCTTGGAGGAGACGAACTCCTCGATGTCCGGGTGGTCGGAGTCGAGGATGACCATCTTGGCGGCCCGGCGGGTCTTGCCCCCCGACTTGATGACGCCGGCGAAGGCGTCGAATCCGCGCATGAAGGAGACCGGACCGGAGGCCTCTCCGCCGCCGGAGAGGTATTCCTTGGAGGAGCGGATGCGGGAGAGGTTGGAGCCCGCGCCGGAGCCGTACTTGAAGAGCATGCCCTCGGTGTGGGCGAGCCGGAGGATCGAGTCCATCGAGTCGCTCACCGAGTTGATGAAGCAGGCCGAGCACTGCGGCCGCTCCTCGACCCCCACGTTGAACCAGACGGGGGAGTTGAAGCTCATCTTCTGCCGGTAGATGAGGTGGCCGAGCTCGGCCTCGAAGGCCTCGGCGTCGGCGTCGGAGGCGAAGTAGCCGTCCTTGCGCCCCCAGGCGGAGATGGTGCGGACCACGCGCCCGACCAGCTGACGGACCGAGGTCTCCCGCTGCGGGGTACCGAGCTGCCCGCGGAAGTACTTGGAGGCGACCACGTTGGTGGCGAGGAGCGACCAGCTCTTGGGGACGCCCACCTCCTTCTGCTCGAAGATGATCTTGCCACCCTCGCCGGTGATGGCCGCGGTGCGGGTCTCCCAGGCGAGCTCCTCCGCCGGGTCCACGCCGGGGGTGGTGAAGTACCGGGGGATGGCGATCCCCTTCCGCGCCGACTTGCGCTGCTGACGTGCGCCACGACGCTGCCCGGACACGCTCTCCCGCTCGATCATATCCTCAGACCTCCCACGGCCCTCTCCGGGCCTTCGTGTTCCAACCCCGGCCCCCGCGTCCACCGCGAGGGGGACCGGAGGCTCTACCCGCCGCCTCTGACACGGAAGGCACTGGGCCCCCGCGGCGATGGCGGACGATATCCGCGTGACTTTGCCTGTCAAGGTGCCAACCACAACCTGTTGTGGCGTCAGCTATTGACAGATACCAGATGCGGTGAAATGGGCCGAATTTCGACGTTCGAAAAGCTGCTCTTCCAGGTCCGAACTCCTGTGCGGCCCCATCAGGGTCGTGCCGGGCGAGCGCCGTTCCGGGGATGACGTCTTGCGTCAAGGTACGGATCGCGGGGAGTGTGTCCCGCGGTATCGCGTGCTAGAAAGCCCCGACCCGATGGCCGACTCGAACCAGAACATCCGCAACTTCTCGATCGTCGCGCACATCGATCACGGAAAGTCGACACTCGCCGATCGGCTCCTCGAGTTCACCGGGACCGTGTCGGCGCGCGAGGCCCAGGCCCAGTTCCTCGACAACATGGAGCTGGAGCGGGAACGCGGGATCACCATCAAGGCCCAGACGGTCCGGATGAACTACCGGGCGCGCGACGGGAAGGATTACGTCCTCAACCTGATCGACACGCCGGGTCACGTGGACTTCGCCTACGAGGTCTCCCGGTCGCTCGCCGCCTGCGAGGGAGCGGTCCTGGTGGTGGACGCGACGCAGGGGGTGGAGGCGCAGACCCTCGCGAACGTCTACCAGGCCCTCGACCACGACCTGGAGATCATCCCGGTCATCAACAAGATCGACCTGCCCAGCGCCGACGTGGAGGGGGTGCGCCGCGAGATCGAGGAGGTCATCGTCCTCGACGCCGTGGACGCCGTCCCCACGAGCGCCAAGGAGGGCATCGGGATCGAGGAGATCCTGGAGCAGGTGGTGCGCAAGGTCCCGCCGCCGTCCGGCGATCCGGAGGGGCCGCTCAAGGCCATCATCTTCGACTCCTGGTACGACTCGTACCGGGGCGTGGTCATGCTGGTCCGGGTCTTCGAGGGCACGCTCCGCCCCGGCCTGGAGATCATGCTCTTCCACAATCGCAAGCAGTTCGAGGTGCAGGGGCTCGGCGTGTTCGCGCCCTTCTCCCAGCCGGTCCAGCAGCTCGTCGCCGGCGAGGTGGGGGTGGTGGTCGCGAACGTGAAGGACGTCACCGATGCCAAGGTGGGCGACACCATCACCGAGTTCCGGCGGCCGGTGGCGGAGCCCTTCCCGGGCTTCAAGGTCGTGAAACCCATGGTCTTCAGCGGCGTCTTCCCGGTGGATGCCGCGGACTACGACCAGCTGCGGGACGCGCTCGTGAAGCTCCGGCTGAACGATTCGGCCTTCACCTTCGAGCCGGAGACCAGCCAGGCGCTCGGGTTCGGATTCCGCTGCGGCTACCTGGGGCTCCTCCACATGGAGATCGTCCAGGAGCGGCTGGAGCGGGAGTACGGGCTCACGCTCATCACCACCGCGCCCTCGGTCGTCTACCGGATCACCGACACGCAGGGGGAGACGCTCGAGATCGACAATCCGGCGCGGCTGCCTCCGGTGCAGCGGATCGCGCTCTTCGAGGAGCCGGTCCTCACCTGCCACATCCACGGTCGCACCGACGACGTGGGGGCCATCCTGAAGCTCTGCCAGGACCGGCGGGGCGTCCAGCGGGACCTCAAGTACATCGGCACGAAGCGGGTCCAGATCACCTACGAGATCCCGCTCGCCGAGGTGGTCTTCGACTTCTTCGACAAGCTGAAGAGCGTCTCGCGCGGGTACGCCTCCCTCGACTACGAGCTGAAGGGATACCAGGAGGCCGACCTCGTCCGCCTCGACATCCTCATCAACGGCGAGCCGGTGGACGCACTCTCGGTCATCGTGCACCGGGAGCGGGCCTACCAGCGCGGCCGGGACGTCTGCCAGAAGCTGCGCGAGGTGATCCCGAAGCAGATGTACGAGGTGGCCATCCAGGCGGCCATCGGGTCGAAGGTCATCTCCCGCGAGACCATCCGGGCCTACCGGAAGAACGTGCTCGCCAAGTGCTACGGCGGCGACATCAGCCGCAAGCGCAAGCTCCTCGAGAAGCAGAAGGAGGGGAAGAAGCGCATGAAGCAGGTCGGCCAGGTGGAGATCCCGCAGGAGGCCTTCCTCGCCGTCCTGAAGGTGGAGGACTGACCATGGCTCGCCGGCGCCCGCAGGGCCGCTCGACCGGCCCGCGCTGTCGGAGGGGGAGGCTAGAACGTGGGGCGGCGAGCTGGGTGACGCTGCTCCTTCTCCTGGTCGTCGCCGGTGGGGTGTACGCGGCGGTGGTCTTCGTTCCGGCCGCGGTTCTCCACTACGAGGTGAAGCAGGTGGTGCGAGACTACGGGAACCAGGCCATCAAGAACCCCGACGACGAACGGCTCATCGCGGACATGTTGACGAAGATCCGAAGCCTGAAATCGGAGCCGGGGGAGGATGCCGCCGGCCGAAAGGGGATGGTGCCGGTCATCGACGTCGATCGCCGGGACATCACCTGGGAGCGGAACCGGGAGGCGACGCCCCCCATGCTCCGCGTCGCGTTCGAGTACCCGCGGACGCTCCCGTTGCCCTGGCTCGACCGGGGCCTGGAGCGCATCTACCGGGTGGATCTCACGATGGATCAGGTTCGGGCCGACTGGGGCCCGGCGCGGTAGGGGGAAAGGGGACGGAGGGCACATGAACGCCGAGGCGGTGCAGCGAGCGGTGCAGCGGATCTCTCACGAGGTGCTGGAGCGGGCCCGGGCGCAGGGTGCCGTGGAGAAGCTGGCCTTCGTCGGGATCCGACGCGGTGGAGTGCCGCTCGCGGAGCGGATCCGGGCGGAGATCGCAAAGGTGACGGGCGCCCCGCCCCCCCTCGGAACCCTCGACATCGCGCTCTACCGGGACGATCTGGCGTCGCGCGGAGCCACCCCGGTGGTCGGCCCCACCGACGTGCGATTCCCCCTGGAGGGGCGCACCATCGTCCTCGCCGACGACGTCCTCTACACCGGGCGGACCATCCGTGCGGCCCTCTCCGAGCTGGTCGACTTCGGGCGGCCGCGGCAGGTGTGGCTCGCGGTCCTGGTCGATCGGGGTGGGCGGGAGCTGCCCATCACCGCCGACTTCGCCGGCGTCCGCCTGGACGTCGCCGAGGGGGACGACGTGCAGGTCCGCTGGCGCGAGAACGGAGCCGCGGAAGATTCGGTGGTGGTTCTCGAGGGGAGGAAGCCGTGATCGGACGACACCGACACCTCATCGCGCTCGAAGACCTCTCGCGCGAGGAGATCTTGCAGGTCCTCGACCTGGCGGTCTCCATGAAGGAGGTCCTCTCGCGCCCGGTGAAGAAGGTCCCGTCCCTGCGCGGGAAGAACGTGGTGAACCTGTTCTTCGAGACCTCCACGCGGACGCGCAGCTCGTTCGAGATCGCCGCCAAGGTGCTCTCCGCCGACGCCCTCAACTGGACGGCGGCCCAGTCCTCCACCACCAAGGGCGAGACGCTCCTCGACACCGCGAAGAACCTCGAGGCCATGCGCCCCGACATCCTGGTGGTCCGCCACTCGGCGAGCGGCGCCCCCCAGTTCCTGGCGCAGCACGTGAAGTGCTCGGTGGTCTCGGCGGGCGACGGCGCCCACGAGCACCCCAGCCAGGGGCTGCTCGACTGCTACACGCTCCGGGAGCGGTTCGGCTCCCTCGAGGGGCGCACGGTCGCCATCGTGGGCGACATCAGCCACTCGCGCGTGGCCCGATCCGATCTCCACTCGCTGCCGAAGCTGGGGGCCAAGGTCCGCCTGTGCGGCCCGCCCACCATGATCCCGCAGGGAGTCGAGCGGCTCGGCGCCACGGTCCACCACGACCTGCGCACCGCCGTCGACGGCGCCGACGCGGTCATCATGCTTCGCATCCAGCATGAGCGCATCGGCGACCCGCTCATCCCCAACACCCGGGAGTACTCGAAGTACTGGGGGCTGAACGCCAAGAAGGCGGCCGAGTGGCTCAAGCCCGAGGCGGTCATCCTCCACCCCGGCCCCATCAACCGCGGCGTCGAGCTCTCCTCCGACGTCGCCGACGGGCCGCGCAGCGTCATCCTCGACCAGGTTCAGAACGGCGTGGCCGTTCGCATGGCCATCCTCTACCTCCTCGCCGGCGGCGCTGGCGAGGACCGAGCGGAGAAGGTTCCGGCATGAGCAACGACAGCGGAGTGATCGTCATCCAGGGCGGCCGGGTCCTCGACCCCGCAAGTGGTGTGGACGGGATCCGCACCGTCGTGCTGCGCGATGGCAAGGTGGCGGCGGTGGCCGAGCGGGCGGAGGCGCCCGCCGGGGCTCGGATCGTCGATGCCCGGGGGAAGTGGGTCACGCCCGGCTTCATCGACCTCCACGTCCATCTGCGCGAGCCCGGCCAGGAGTACAAGGAGAACGTGGCCACCGGTACGCGTGCCGCGGTGGCCGGCGGCTTCACCGCCGTCTGCGCCATGCCCAACACCGTGCCGGCCAACGACAACACCAGCGTCACCGAGCTCATGCTCGCACGGGCCACGGCCGCCGGGCTCGCCCGGGTCTATCCGGTGGGGGCGGTCACCAAGGGACGCAAGGGGGAGGAGCTGGCCGAGTACGGGGAGCTCAAGGCGGCCGGTTGCGTGGCCCTTTCCGACGACGGCAGCCCGGTGATGTCCTCCGCGATGATGCGCCGGGCTCTCGAGTACTCGCGCGCCTTCGGTCTCCCCGTCGCGGTCCACGAGGAGGATCTCCACCTCGTCGGCAAGGGGGTCATGAACGAGGGTCCCGTCGCCACCCGCATGGGCCTGAAGGGCGCCCCCGCCCAGGCCGAGGACGTGATGGTGCTCCGGGACATCTCGCTGCTCGAGCTCACCGGGGGACGGCTGCACCTCTGTCACGTGTCCACCGCCGGGAGCGTCCGGGCGCTGCGGGAAGCCCGGCGGCGCGGCCTGCCCGTCACCGCCGAGGTCACTCCCCATCACCTCGCCCTCACGGACGAGGACGTGGCCCGGAGCAACTACGATCCCGACTTCAAGATGAACCCCCCGCTTCGGAGCTCCGAGGACGTGAAGGCGCTCCGGGAGGGGCTCGCAGACGGCACCATCGACGCCATCGCCACCGACCACGCCCCGCACGCGCCGGAGGAGAAGCGGCTCGAGTTCGACGCGGCCATGAACGGCGTGCTCGGGCTGGAGACCGCCTTCCCGGTCTGCCTCGACCTCGTACGGCAGGGGGTGCTCACCGAGCGGCGTCTCGTGGAGGCGCTCACCATCGGGGCGGCCCGCTGCTTCGGGCTCCCGGGAGGTACGCTCGCCGTGGGGGCTCCGGCCGACGTCGCCGTCCTCGATCCCAGCCTCTCCTGGGTGGTCGATCCCATGAAGGGCTTCAGCAAGAGCCGGAACACGCCCTGGAAGGGGCGCACCCTCACCGGTCGCTGCACGCACGCCTTCGTGGGCGGCCGGCTCGTGCACGAGGAGGGGGCCGCCCGATGAGGAAGGCGGCGCTCGCGCTGGCGGACGGGACGGTCTTCGAGGGGCTCGCCTTCGGAGCGGCCGGGGAGGCCACCGGCGAGGTGGTCTTCAACACCTCCATGACCGGGTACCAGGAGATCCTCACCGACCCCTCCTACGTCGGGCAGATGATCTGCATGACCTACCCGGAGCAGGGGAACTACGGCACCAACCGGGCCGACGAGGAATCGTCGAGGCCGCACGCGACCGGATTCATCGTGCGCCACTTCGCGCAGGAGCCGTCGAGCTTCCGCGCCGAGGAGGGGATCGAGGCCTACCTGGTCCGGCACGGGATCGTGGGGATCCACGGGATCGACACCCGGCGGCTCACCCGTCACATCCGCACCACCGGTGCACAGATGGGCGTCATCGCCTCCGACGGAAGCCCGAAGGCGCTCGTGGACCGGGCGCGTGCCCTTCCCGGGATGGAGGGGCAGGACCTGGCCACGCGGATCTCCACGGCCGAGCCGTACGCCTGGAGCGAGGGCGGCGCGGACGCCTGGAGCGACGAGGAGCGCATGGCGGTCGAGATGCCGCGCTTCCACGTCGTGGCCTACGACTGGGGCCTGAAGCGCGCCATGCTCCGCTTGCTCGCCGACGCGGGCTGTCGGGTCACGGTGGTCCCCAGCCGAACCTCGGCGGAGGTCGCGCTCGCCCTGCGTCCGGACGGGGTGTTCCTCACCAACGGTCCGGGCGACCCGGCGGCCGTGGAGGGGGCGCGCGCCACGGTGGCCTCGCTCCTCGGGAAGGTCCCCGTCTTCGGAATCTGCCTGGGGCACCAGATCCTGGCCCTCGCCCTCGGCGCCTCCACCTACAAGCTCAAGTTCGGCCATCGGGGGGCGAACCAGCCGGTGAAGGACCTCGCCACAGGCAAGGTGGACATCACCTCGCAGAACCATGGATTCGCCGTGGACGATCGGTCGCTCGGACACCGCGCCCGCGTCTCCCACGTCAACCTCAACGATGGGACGGTGGAGGGAATCGAGGCCCTCGACGCGCAGGCCTTCGGCGTCCAGTATCACCCGGAGTCCTCGCCAGGCCCGCACGACGCCCGCCACCTCTTCGGGCGTTTCGTCCAGATGATGGAGCAGCGTCGGTGACCCTGGAGGAGCTCCAGGAACGTCTGCTCGCCTGGGCGGCCGCCGACGAGCGTCAGCCGTGGCTCCTCGAGGCCCGGCGTGCATGGTTCGCGCTGGTGGGCGAGCCGCACGACGAGGACAAGAGCTTCGAGCAGCGCATGAACGGGTTGCTCGACCACTACCTCTTCGACTTCCGTCCGGATGGCACCCATCCCACGCTCGAGCTCTTCCTGCGGGACGGCGCCGGTGACCTCACCACCGACGCGCGGGCGCAGGTCCGCGAGATGGGGCGGGCACGCCGGGCGCTCTTCGAGGTGCGCAAGATCCACCCCGGAAAGGTGGACCTGGAGGAGGTCCTCGGAGGGGCGCGCCACGAGGTGGTGGAACGGCGCACGCTCGCCGCCCTGGCCAAGGGAGACATCATCGAGGCCCGCCTGCTCCCCCACGCCGGCCAGCTCTACTTCTCCGCCTCCTTCGTCTATCACCCCCGCGAGGTCCGGAAGGCCATCCTGAAGGAGGCGCGCCGACGTGTGAAGGAGGCCCCACGCGAGGTTCCGCCCGAGCCGGACGAGTTTCTCGCGGTGCTGTCGCGGATGGCGCTGCGCCTGGAGCGCTACCGGAACGTGCGCGTCGAGTCGATCTACGACTTCGACGCCCCGGCTCCGCGCGGCGCCGGCTGAGCCTGGCCGGGAGGCGCTCCGTGGACTTCTCCCTCCTCGAGTCCGTGCCCGACGGCATCGTCGTCGTGGACGAGAGCGGATCGGTCGTCTACCTGAACGGCGTGGCCGAGCGGCTCTTCGGCTGGTCCCGGGAGGAGCTCACCGGACGGCCCGTCGAGGTGCTCCTGCCTGGACGCTTCCAGGCGCGTCACGTGGGGGTGAGAGAGGCCTACGCCGACAATCCGCGTCCGCGGCCGATGGGGATCGGAAGTGACCTCGCCGGGCTTCGCAAGGATGGCAGCGAGTTCCCGGCCGAGATCAGCCTCTCCCCGCTGCAGGCCGAGGGTCGCTCCTGGGCGATGGCCGCCGTCCGCGATTCGACGGAGCGCCGGCGCATCGAGGCGAAGGCGTTGCTCTACCGGCAGGCCCAGGAGGAGGTCCGGGCGAGGGACGAGTTCCTCTCGGTCGCCTCCCATGAACTGCGAACCCCGGTGACCGCACTCCACGTCCAGGTCCAGATGCTGGGACGGGTGGTGGAACGGGCCGCCTCGCCCCCCTTGGTGCGGGATCGGGTCGTGGCGCTGGAGGGTCAGGTTCGGCGGCTGGCGGGACTCGTCGAGGCCCTCCTCGATCTCTCTCGCATCCGGCTGGGGCGGATGGAGCTGGCCCGGGAGTCCACCGACCTCTCCGCGCTGGTGCGCGAGGTGGCTGCGCCGTACCAGGCCGACGTCGACCTGGCCCGCGGCTCGGCCATCCGGGTCATCGCCCGGGACCCGGTGGTGGCATCGATCGATCGCGTCCGGATCGAGCAGGTGATCGGCAACCTCGTCGGGAACGCCGTGAAGTTCGGGGAGGGGAAGCCGATCGAGATCCGGGTCGAACGGACGGCCAACGGGGTGCGGGTGGAGGTGTCGGACTGCGGCGTGGGGATCGATCCCGTTCACGCGGAGCGGATCTTCGGCCGCTTCGAGAGGGCGGCCCCGGCCCAGCACTACCCGGGACT
>Ga0194053_10002192_pt1 | contig 11857 bp, 9 predicted proteins | sample SepL228m_MetaG_FD_161684 | JGI IMG/M metagenome (GOLD analysis project Ga0194053, IMG submission 161684) | Anoxic zone freshwater microbial communities from boreal shield lake in IISD Experimental Lakes Area, Ontario, Canada - Sep2016-L227-8m | ecosystem: Environmental > Aquatic > Freshwater >... | reverse complement strand
TTAAAGAAACAATTATCAGACCACCGACAATTAAACATCCCAGATGAAAATAGGGGAAACCTGTTGATCCAGTAGCGCTAAATTGTGCATAGCTAAATGAAGCCGTCGTTAGAATTACAAATCCCACCAAAAGTATTGTTTGCATCATCTTTTTCATAACCCTGATCCTCCTGAATGTTTAATCTAAAAATCACTCTTTGGCTTTACTAATATGAAATAATTGTGCCAAGATTATTCGCAATATGAACATTTTTTTAAGTCATTAATATATAAACAAAAAATTTAGTTTTGTCGGATTATTGTCTTGCCGGATTATCTATTTTGCTTTTTATATTGAAAGAAACGTTCAATGCTTTAATGCAATCGAATGAAATATTTAACCGCAGGGAGCACTGTCCAGCTGTTTCCCTTTTTTCAATGTTAAAATGACTATGGATATTACGGCAAGCAGTGCAACATTAATTTCCCAAAGATATTGGTATGATCCGAATTTATCATAAATAATACCGCCAAGAATTGGGCCAATGCTGCCGCCTAAACCAATGAAAAAAGTGAGCATGCCGTAAATAGATCCCAAAACATGTCTGCCGAAACGATCGGCGACAAGGATCGGCAAAATTGGGGCAAGCGATCCATAGCCGAAGCCATAGATAACGGCGTAAAGGTAAAGGCTGCGAACGCTCTGGGCATTCAAAAGCAGAACTGTGCCGATCAGTAGTATTACCACTCCAATAAAATATACATATTTTGGATCGCGCAGGCGGTCGGAAAACCAGCCGAAAAAAAACTGGCCGAAAAAACCGGCGAAACTTACCACTGCCAGCGATGTTGCCGCCGTGATATTTTCTATTTTGTTATCCATGGCATAAGCTACTTGATGAACAAAAACGGCCATGACCACCATAATTATTAATCCATGGCAAATGGCAATTGTCCAAAAGCGGGAATCCTTAAAAATAGCTGCTGTGGAAACTTTAGTAAAAGCAGGTATTGCTGGTTTCTGGTGGGGGAAATTGATTTTATCTCCATCCGGTAAAAGGCCATAAGCCTCCGGTCGCGTTCTGCGCATCAATGTTTGAGAAATAAAAATACCGATGATAAAGACAATAGCACCGAGGATAAATAGCCCTATTCTCCAACTGAAGTATTTACCGATATAACCTGCCAGTGGAGTGAGCAGCACAGTTCCAAAACTGATCCCCATTGTCGCGATGCCCAGAGCAATGCCACGCTTTTTAAGAAACCATTTCCCGACTGAAGAGCTGCAGACAACAACGCCCAGCCCCGACGCGCCTAATCCCACAAGCACACCGTAGGTAAGATAAAAGCTCAGCGGTGTATTGATAAAACCTGTCAGAACATAACCAATTGCCGCGATTATTGCTCCACAGGTAATAATCCAGCGCGGGGCGATGCGATCTAGCATGCGTCCGACAAAGATTGCGCCCACGGAATAAACGACCATGTTGATCGTCGCAGCCATAGAGATAACTGAACGCGACCAGCCATGTTCGCTCGCTAAAGGTACGACAAAAACGCCAAAGCAGTAACGAGAACCGTAATTAATGGCCATTACAAAAAAAGAGCCAGCGACAATATACCAGCCCCAGAATATTTTTTCTTTGTTCAACATAGTCGTCCACCCTTTACCATTAATCCAGTTTGTGCTACAACTTTTTTATCATGCAGGAAAAAACCAGCGGCAAAACTAAATATTTCAGACCCAAAAGCTCACCTCCCTTTCGTAAACCAAAGCGAAAAGAGGCCCCTGCCTATTTAAAGCCGGAGGTCTCCCCTGTTCTGAAAAATGTGCTGGCGCAAATCGGCAAACCTCACCCGGCGCCTTTTGTGCCTGATGATTTTCAGCTTCAGGCACTTGAGGCAATCAAAAAGACAGATTGTCTGGTCATAGCCCCCACCGGCTCCGGTAAAACCTGGATCGCGCGGGAGGCCATTTTATCGGTGATAGAAAAAGGCGGGCGTGCCTGGTACGCCTCGCCGCTCAAAGCTCTTTCCAATTCTAAATGGGTGGAGTTCGGCCTGCATTTTGATCCGGAGAATGTCGGCATCATCACAGGCGATACAAAAGAAAATACCGAAGCGCCGATCATTGTCGGCACTACAGAAATACTGCGCAACCAGCTCTATGACGCCATGCATCATGGCTTTGACCTGAATTGTGATCTGATTATTCTCGATGAGGCGCATTTTTTAGGCGATATGGACCGCGGGGTAGTCTGGGAAGAAATCATGATTTACCTGCCGGTACGCGTTAATTTGCTGCTACTATCGGCAACAATCGGCAATGGCGATGAGATTGCAAAGTGGCTCGAAACGATTCGAAAAAAACCATGTGCTGTGGTCAGGGAAGAAAAACGCCCCGTGCCGCTTCATCCGATCTTCTTACATCCTTCCGGTTGCCTGTTTCCTTTTTTAGATGGCAAAAAGATGGCGGCGCCTGTGGCCGATTTTCTAAGAAAGGATAATGAACGACGTTTCCATGGCAGGCAGATGCCCGATTACGGCGGCATTATTCGCATCCTGGAAAGATTCAATCTTTTGCCGGCGATCTTCTTTTTGAAATCACGCGCGGAATGCGATGCCGCTCTGAGGGCGCGATCATCACTTGCGCCACTGACAAATTCTGTAGAATTTGATCGTGAGACTCAAATTTCAAAAACGAAGTGTATTGAAATTTGTAAGTCGAACAATCCCGCTAAAGGCGGAGGGAACTATAGTACCCGTGATGACACTCTTTATGAGTTGCTGGAACGTTTCCCGTCTTTGAGCAGCCATAGGCAATTAAAAGCATTGCGCTCGGGAGGACTTGCCGCTCATCACGGCGGGCAGTTGCCGGCATGGAAGCTGCTGGTGGAAGAGATGATGAATTCGGGGCATGTGCGGGTGATTTTTGCCACATCAACAATTGCCGCGGGAGTTAATTTTCCGGCGCGTACGATTGCACTTTTTAATTCCGATTTGTTTAACGGGCATGATTTTAATCCGCTATCGGCTACGGAATTCCGGCAAATGACGGGAAGAGCAGGGCGCAGAGGGCAGGACAATATCGGCTTCATGCTGGCAATCAGTGGCAGGTTTATGGATTTAAATCATCTCCGTCACTTGTTGTTTCGAGAGCCGGAAGATATTTTAAGCCAGTTGAAAAATGATTTTGGTATGGTTCTTAATTTGCTCTTGTCTCAGACGCCCAGCGATGTCCGTGCGATATTTGAACGCTCGTTTGCCGCCTATCAGCAAAGCAAAGGGCAACCCGGCACTTCAACCTCAGCGTCTAGTTCTCTGTGGGCGGATTTTCAACGTCATCTGAAAATATTACAAAAGGAAGGATTTGTCGATTCTGCAGGCAGACTCACCCCCGATGGTTACTGGGCGGCAAAATTGCGCCTCGATCATCCGCTGCTTGTGGCGCAGTGTCTGCGGGAGAATGCATTCCCGGACGATAATGAAAAATTTCTTGCCGCGGCAGTTGCTGTTTTTGCCTATGATCGTGATGATGAAATGAAACTGGCGGTGAAAGACTTTCCGCCGAAACTGACGCAGGCGCTGAAGAAGGTTGTGCATGCGGTGCGGCCGCTTGCCAATCGCCTGGAGGCGGCCGGATTTGCCACAGCAAAACTTCAGCCATCCGCTGGTATCGCAATGTACTACTGGGCACAAGGCAGAAGCTGGGAGTCAATCATCAAGTTCACGGGCATTGCTGAAGGTGATATGGCATCACTTGTTTTACGCACAGCAGATAATCTGCGGCAAATAGCAGCGCTCAAGGACACCCATCCTCAAATCGCCGCCTGTGCGTATAAAGCGAGGGATGCGATATTGAGGGAGCCGGTGTTATTTCTTTGAGAAAGGGTGTCATTGCGAGACGCATCTCATGCGTCGCGGCAATCTCTCAGTATAACAGAGTAAAAAAGACATGACTAAACAATATTATGTGTACATTATGACCAATAAAATTAATTCAACTCTTTATACTGGCGTCACTAACGATTTAAAACGAAGAGTGTTTGAGCATAAAAATAAATTACTGGAAGGCTTTACCAAGAAATACAATATTGATAAATTGTTATTCTATGAAGCTTACGATGACATAAACAATGCCATTGCCAGAGAAAAGCAAATAAAAGGCGGCTCAAGGGAAAAGAAGATTAAATTAGTAGAAGAAATAAATAGCAAATGGAATGATTTATACGATGAAATATGAGATTGCCACGTTCACTGTCGTGAACTCGCAATGACAAAAAGCAATGTGTCATTGCGAGAAGCCCCTCGGGCGACGAAGCAATCTCAGTACCACTAATTACTAAATGATAAGTGCGATGAATTCTTTGATGGAAGTGTGATTGCCACGACACCTGAGAGATGTCTCGCAATGACAATAAACTGTAGGTTCAGTATGGATAAATTTTCGATGATAACGGATTTTATTCCGAGTGGTGATCAGCCGCAGGCGATCAGAGAATTAACTCAAGGCCTGAATGCGGGTAAGGATCATCAGGTGCTTCTGGGTGTCACCGGATCGGGTAAAACCTTTACGATAGCCAATGTTATCGAGCGCGTTCAGCGTCCGGCGCTGATTATCGCCCATAACAAAACTCTGGCTGCGCAACTGTATGAAGAATTCAAAGGACTGTTTCCTGATAACGCCGTGGAATATTTTGTCAGCTATTATGACTATTATCAGCCGGAAGCCTATCTGCCGACTACCGATACGTATATTGAAAAAGACTCGGCAATCAATGAGGAAATAGATAAACTGCGTCATGCGGCAACTCATTCACTTTTGACCCGCCGCGATGTCATCATTGTGGCGAGTGTCTCCTGCATTTACGGTTTGGGATCACCGGAAGCCTATTTGGGGATGATTGTTCAACTGGAAGTGGGCAAAGATTTTCCGCGGGAGGAGCTCTTACACCGGCTTGTGGAAATTCAGTATGAACGCAATGACATTGATTTCCATCGCGGCACGTTTCGTGTGCGTGGTGATGTGGTGGAAATATTCCCTCCTTATGAAGACGAGAAGGCACTGCGTGTGGAATTCTTTGGTGACACTATCGAATCCATGACTTTGATTGACCCACTGCGGGGTAAAAAAATAAGCACGGTTGATAAAACAGCCATTTATCCCGGCAGGCACTATGTTACAACACGCGAAAATCTGAAAAGGGCAACTGCCGATATCCGGGCGGAACTGGCTTTAATACTTGCCGACTATAAGGCGCAAAACAAACTATTAGAGGCACAGCGCCTCGAGCAGCGTACTAACTTCGATCTGGAGATGATGGAGGAGATGGGCTATTGCCAGGGCATTGAAAATTACTCCCGCCATCTTACCGGTCGCAATCCCGGTCAGCCGCCGCCCACGCTGATGGAATATCTGCCGCAAGGCGCTTTAATCATTATAGACGAGAGCCATGCCACACTCCCGCAGATCACCGGCATGTATCGCGGGGACAGGTCGCGCAAGGAAACGCTGGTGAAATATGGTTTCCGTCTGCCATCCGCCATGGATAATCGGCCACTGCGATTTGAAGAGTATGAGGCCCTGCCCAATCAGAGAATCTACATTTCGGCAACCCCTGCTGTATATGAAACGGAAAAGGCGCAAGGTGTGCGGGTGGAGCAAATTATCCGTCCGACAGGGCTTATGGATCCGGAAATAGAAATCAAGCCTGCCCTCCATCAGGTTGATGATCTGCTTGAAGAAATACGCCTGCGGGTTAAAAATAAAGAGAGGGTGCTTGTCACCACGCTTACCAAACGCATGGCGGAAAATCTAACCGATTATTATAGTGGCCTGAGTATTCGTGTGCGTTATCTGCATTCAGACATTCATACTTTGGAGCGTGTGGCTATAATCCGCGATTTGCGCCTGGGTGAATTTGATGTGCTGGTTGGTGTGAATCTGTTGCGTGAAGGCCTGGATATTCCGGAGGTATCGCTTGTGGCAATTCTTGATGCGGACAAGGAGGGCTTCCTGCGGTCGGAGCGCTCGCTGATTCAGACCAGTGGCCGTGCAGCGCGAAATGTGAGCGGCAAAGTAATCATGTATGCCGATAAAATCACCAAATCCATTCAGGCCTGTCTTGACGAGACCAAACGCCGCCGCATCATCCAGCGCAAATATAATGAAGATAACAACATCACGCCTGAATCCATTAAAAAGTCAATCAGTAATGTTCTGGGTTCAATTTATGAAGCCGATTACATGACCATACCTGTGGATGCCAAAGGAAGAAGAATACCAGGCACGGAAGAAGATTTGCCGGCATTGATCAAAAAACTTACGGCAGATATGAAGCAGGCGGCCAGGGATCTGGAATTTGAAAAAGCCGCCACTCTGCGAGATGAGATAAAAGAATTAAATAAAATTCTTCTGGAGATGTGTTAGTTTTAACGTTAGTTGCTCTAGTGAATGACTAATTAGGTAGCTCTATTTTTTACGTAAGCGTCAATACTATAAAACTATGCAAGAAAATAATAATTTGAAAGAAAAAATGACTTCTGCTCCGCGCAGCCCCGGTGTCTATCTGATGAGGGACGCGCAAGGGAAGATTATCTATGTCGGCAAAGCCAATGATCTGAAGAGCCGCATTGGTTCTTATTTTACCGGCAAGGATACTCGCCCGATGGCACCGTTTTTGATGTCGCGGGTAAAAGATATTGACTACATCACGACCGCTACGGAAAAAGAAGCGCTGATTTTAGAGAACAACTTAATCAAACAGCATCGCCCGCGCTATAATGTCATCTTGCGCGATGATAAAACTTACTATCATTTAAGCATTGATCCTGGTGAAATTTATCCGCGCCTGCAGCTTGCCCGCAAGAGACTTAACAATGCCGCTTTGTATTTCGGCCCCTATCCTTCGGGACTTGCCGCCAAAGAAACCATGCGTTTTGTTCAGCATGTATTTCCACTGCGCAGCTGCCGCAATCGCGATTTCAAATTGCGCGGCCGTCCATGCTTGGAACATCAGATGGGACGCTGCTTTGCGCCCTGTAAAGGATTGATTGATGAGGCATCTTACCGGAAGTTAGTCGAAAATACCGTCTCTTTTTTGCAGGGACGCCGTCGATCGCTTGTTACCGAGATTAAAGCGCAAATGGAAGAGGCGGCACAAAATTTAAATTTTGAAGAAGCGGCGCTTCTGCGTGACCGCATCGGCGCTCTGGAACACGCGCTGGAGAAGCAAAATGTGGACTGGGCAGGCACAAAGGATCAGGATGTTTTGGGCGTTTATGTCCATGAAGATGTTTATCAGCTTTGTATCTTGTTTGTCCGCGCCGGAAAGCTTTTGGGCAGCAAATCATTTGTACCCGTGAAAATGAAAATGGAGCTTACCGAAGTTATATCATCTAGCCTCACGCAGTATTATGATGGCGGCGCGCAAATTCCTGATGAAATTATTGTCCCCTGTTCTTTGCCGGATGAAACAGTTATTGCGGAATGGTTAACAGACAAGAAAGAAAAAAAGGTTGTGTTGACTGTCCCCGCACGGGGCACCAAAAATGCTCTGCTGGATATGGCTGTGGACAATGCCCGCAACCTCTGGGAATCCGGGCAGAAGAAGGAAGAGAAAAAGACAGAGGCCCTGAAAATTCTTCAGGGGAAATTATTTCTGGCAAAGCTTCCGCGCAGAATTGAGTGTTACGATATCTCTAATATCAGCGGTAAGCATGCCGTTGGTTCCATGGTCGTATTTCAGGATGGTGAACCGGATAAGTCCAGCTACCGCCGCTATCGGATCAAAACAGTATCCGAGTCGGATGATTATGCCATGATGTATGAAGTGCTTTCAAGGCGGTTTGCCCATAGTGAAAACTTGCCGGATTTAGTTGTGGTTGATGGCGGCAAGGGACAGCTCAATGTTGCGCTTTCCGTGTTGAAGGATTTGAAAATAAAGCTTGATGTTATCGGTTTGGCCAAAGAAGAGCGCACGATTATTTCCGGTAGTGGGGTCATAAAAAAGAAAGACCGCAAATCGGAAGATCGGGTATATCTGCCGCGACGCAAGGATGCCATTTACCTTTCTGCCTGGCCGGCTGCATTGCGGATGCTTCAGCAAGCGCGGGATGAAGCCCATCGCTTTGCCGTTAGTTATCATCATCAATTGAAGCAAAATAATGACCTGCGCTCTATCCTTGATGAAATTCCCGATATCGGGGAGTCGCGCAAGAAACTATTGCTTAAGCATTTTGGCTCTGCACAGCAAGTAAAAAATGCCACGATTGAAGAATTGCAAAAGGTGCCGGGAATCGGTAAAGAGATTGCTGAAAAAATTTATACTGGTTTGTCATTATAGTAGTGCCTTAAAAAACATTTTACCTTGTCTTTGCGAGGGAGTAAAACGACCGAAGCAATCTATTATGTAGTGCGTATCATAGAGATTGCCACGGCTCCTGAGAGTCGCCTCGCAATGACAGAAGTGGGAGTGGTAGTATAAGATGAATTTGATAACAATTATTATTTTGGCAATCGGTCTTGGGATTGATGCTTTTTCTGTGGCGATAGGCATCGGCGCGGCAAACACAAAAAGGTCGTGGGCTCCGATGCTGCGCCTGGCATTGGCCTTTGGAATTTTTCAGTTTGTGATGCCGATAGCCGGTTGGCTTGCCGGTCAGACTATCGTAAGTTTTATTGCCAATTACGATCACTGGATAGCTTTTGCTCTCTTGGCTTATGTGGGCGGTAAAATGATATTTGAGGGCTTCGAAAAAGAAAGCGAAGAAGAAAAAGCCGATCAGACAACTGGTTTACCGCTGCTTCTGCTTTCGATTGCCACCAGCATTGATGCGCTCGCTGTCGGTTTCAGCTTTTCAGTATTAAAAGTGCCGATATTATTCCCCGCGACTATTATCGGCATCGTTTGTTTTTTGATGACAGCTGTAGGGATGATATTTGGCAAAGCGCTGGCGAAAATCTTCGGGAAAAAAGTGGAAATCTTCGGTGGGATTGTGTTGATTGCAATTGGTTTGAAGATACTGATAGACCATTTGGCATAAAATATTACAGATTTCGAAGACTAATAGTAATTGACAAAACAGGGAATTGAAGAATATATTAAACCCATGAAAGAAAAAATCTATTTGGATACTTCAGTACCAAGCGCTTATTACGATACGACAAAACCACTGCGTCAATTAATAACACAAAAGTGGTTTGAAAAAGAAGCAAGCAGATATGCTCTCAATATTTCTACGCTAACAGTAGCTGAAATTGATGAAACATCTGACGAAAGAAGACGGCAAAGTATAAAAGCATTGATTAAAAAATATAAATGCAGATTGCTAGAAGTTTCTGATGAAATGCTGTCGCTGTCTAAAAAATATATGAAGTATGGCGCAATACCAAAGTCTGAACCGGAAGATGCTTTGCATGTCGCAATTGCTACGGTTAGTGGTATTGAAATGCTGGCATCGTGGAATTTTTCGCATATCGTAAGTATTAATCCTATAAGAAAAATACACGAAATTAATATCAAAAACAAATACTATCCGATTCAAATAGGTTCACTGGAAATATTTGGAGGGGCAAAATATGGGAACTTATAAAAATTCATACACAAAAAATACGGATTTTGCATTGTGGGAATTGCATGAAATTCGTCATCGTATTCATGAAACCTTTAAGAATGATTACTTAAAAATAAACGAGGTTGGCAATAAAGTCTATAGAGATATTATAAACGGGAAAAATACCGCATCGCGAAGCAAGACCTTGCGATCATCTTCAACCTGATACATTTGCACAACAGTATAAAACCAACAACATTGTCATTCACGTCGCACATAAACTCGCGTGACCTTCAGGTTATCAGTTGTGAAGGAGATAATCATGTATTATCAATGTTTTTCTGGATATACCCTGAAGGGTACTTCGCCGGCTTTCGTAACCTGAAGGTCATCTACGACCGGTATGAAACTCATAGGAGTTGTGCAAAGTTCACCAACCATGATTGCGGGAGATTATAAATGTATTATCAGATTATCAATGTAGGAAAAGAAAGCATTGGCATTGTTTGGCAGTATAAAGGCAGCAAGCCGCAAATAGAGAGAATTTTCCTGCCTTGTGTCAAAGCTGAACTTTTGGCTAAGATTAAAAAAGAGTTCCCGGAGGTAATTAAAAAAGAGCAAAAGATACCCGACAGGATCGCGACACAAATCACAGAATTTTATTCCGGGAAGAGAATCAAATTTGATCTCTCCCTTTTGAATTTAAAAAAACTATCCGGATTTTCGGCAAAAGTATTAAAATATAATTGCAAAATACCTTACGGGAAAGTTGCTACTTATTCCGGTTTGGCTGCGGCAGTAGGCTCTCCTCGGGCTGCACGTGCCGTGGGTACTGCGCTTGCCAATAATCCTTTCCCGCTGATTATTCCCTGCCACCGTGTTGTCCGTGCTGATAGAACGCTTGGAGGATTCGGCGGGGGAATTAAAATGAAAAAAGGATTGCTACTGAGAGAAGGCATAATCATTGATAAAAAAGGATGCGTTGACGTAAAATGCCTGAATTTAAACCGTGATTAATTTTGTTCCTGTGGTTGATGTACAAACGGTGGCAAAGGGCAATCCATGGCCAGGGAGACAACTCGCAGAAGTTCAGCTTCGCTCACGGTGATGGTTTGGTCGGCAAAAGCGCAGTGGGCGCAAGCATCAATTACTGATTGCTTTATTTTAAATGAAGCATAGTTCAATTGCTTAAGAGCGCCGCTCACTTTTAAAAACGCTATATTTTCTTCATAAGAAAAGTCCGGTTTTTTATTCGCGAGTTCCGGAATCCGTGCAACCCCTGCGGCAAATGCCTGGCGCGCCTTTTCCTCACTGCCGATATTCCCGGCGCAGGCCAATGCTCTCAGGATTATCAAAATGTCCAAGCCTATTGCGGAATAAGAGAAAAAAGATACTTTGCTGGAAATATTTTCCATATCGCTTAATAATTTATTGAGCATCCACTCGATAGTGAATTCAAAGAGAGTTACTTTGTTATCGGCTGTAATTAAAGCATTAATAACCATCAAAAAGTTTCTTTTTTCCATTCCGGTTAAAGAGCGCAAAGACGGTATTGCTAATTGGACAAGCGGCAGGCGAATATCCTGTGGCAGTTTGGCAATGAGTTCACTAAATCGTGTCGCCGCCTCAATATTACCCTGCAACACTATGGCACGCTGCAAAGCATTAAGCTGTGCGGCTCTTTCCTTAGAATCATTTTCCAGAAGCAGAGAGCAGATTACGGAAGCAGCGCCATGAGGAGTGTTCAGCGCCTCCCGAATTTGACCGGGAATCATCGCCAAAAGAGAGATGCTGTTTCCAAAATTTTCTTTACCGGGGTTGCCGACGCTACTTACAATATCCGCGGGTTTTGTTTTTATGCGTGGTATTGCAACGGGAGTTGCCGCCGCCATATACATACCTTCCTGGGCAGCATATTCAGGTTTTTTCTGTGGCATAATTTTGGGGAATTTCCCGTCAAAGCTCGGATCAAGCAGGCCGATACGCTGCAAAAGGGGCGGGTGCGTTGCTAAAAAGTCGCTGAAAAATTCGTTACTGTGGCTTTCACCGAAAAATAAATGACTGGCTTGTTTGGCCGCTACTGATTTAATACTTGAGCTAAAAACGTAACCGCCGATTTTCTTTAAGGCATTAGCCAGTCCTTGGGGATTACGGGTGAACTGCACGGCGGAAGCATCGGCTAATAGTTCCCTCTGACGGCACACTGCGCTCTGAATCATCCTGCCCAGAAATGATCCGACATAACCGATTATCGCAAGCAATATGCCACCAATAAAGAGGATGATATATCTTGCAGAGATTCGATAATGTTCCAGGATCTGAC
>Ga0194053_10002191_pt1 | contig 11857 bp, 9 predicted proteins | sample SepL228m_MetaG_FD_161684 | JGI IMG/M metagenome (GOLD analysis project Ga0194053, IMG submission 161684) | Anoxic zone freshwater microbial communities from boreal shield lake in IISD Experimental Lakes Area, Ontario, Canada - Sep2016-L227-8m | ecosystem: Environmental > Aquatic > Freshwater >... | reverse complement strand
CCCCCACTCACCACTTGGAACGGGGAACTTCGATAACATCGCCTGAAATAATAACGATGTCTTTCCGCTTACCTTCGCGAATGTCATCCAGATTGATTTCCACCCGTTCATTATTTCTCAGCAGGAACACCCGGCGTTGATCTGCAAACTCCGTATAACGCCCCGCTCGGGACAAAGCCTGCATCAAGGTCTGATCACGTCCCAGCGGATAAGGGCCAGGCCTGATCACCTCACCAGATACAGTGTACTCCCCTTCCGGCGGCACAATAATCACGGTTACGTTCTTATAGATCTGCTGGTCAATATAGGCTCTTTCGATGGAACGCTGGGCGGCCCCACAGGACTTGCCTGCCACCGCCATCGATCCGATCAAGGGAATATTGATGCGCCCATCTTCATCCACTACATGCGGACAGGTAAACGGTTCGGGAGCTGCGTAAATAGTAACTTGGATTCGATCCCCTTTTCGCAATACTCGCTCCGGTTGCTCGAAAACGGCTTCAACAACAGCATTTGTAGTGACCCGTGAGGCAATCGGCTCAACTGTTTCCACTGTTTTTTTTGATTCAGATAGCTTTCTGACTGGCGGAGGTGTTATCTTGCGTCGTAATTCTGGGCGATAGGGATCCACGACCACTACCGGCTTAGGGCCAGCTACACACCCGGACAACGTCATGATAATGACCATCCAACCGATCGATCCCACCATCTTCTGTAGTCGATTTATCACGCGTTCGTCACCTGACTCCCTTTCGACTTGGGAGAAGACTCAGCTGAAGCCTTATCCAGTTTTTCCTGACGCCGATCACGCGAAGAGCCATAAGAGTAATTGTAATAGGCATTGTGGTAATAATAATAATCGCGGGTCACATTCAGATTATTGAGCACCACCCCCAGCAAATTTCCGCCTGCATTATCCACCATCGTCTTAGCACGGAGAGATACCGCACGCGGATATGTGCGATGCTGAATCACCAGCAACACCCCATCCACTTCACTACATAAGATTGCCGCATCACTGACGCCCATAATCGGAGGAGAATCAAAAAAGACATAATCATAACGCGTCTTCAGTAGATCGATCAGCGCACGCAATCGTTGCGAGCTCAAAATGCCATGGGCGACGGATGGCAGTTTTCCGCTGGGCATAAAATCGACAGTTCCGACTGCGTTAGGAACAATGGCCTGATCAACACTGGCCTTATCCATAAGCACGTCGGCAAGTCCGATCCTATTCGACACCTTGAACATTTTATGTTGAGTCGGACGCCGCATATCCGAGTCGATCACGATCACTTTTTTCCCAGCCTGTGAGCAGATAAACGCAAGATTGAAGAGCGTGAGCGACTTCCCTTCACCCGCGCCGCCGCTCGTTACACACATGGTGTTGCCGCCGCCCAATTTCTTAGAAAGCTCGAGATTCATTCGCAACACACGATAGGCTTCGGCATGAGGACTCTCGGAACCTTCATCCGATAACGGACGTACTTTCTGGGGAATGATGCCAATAATTGTGGCCCCGATAAATTTCTCGATATCGTCAACCGTCTTGACCGAAGTGTCGACATATTCAATAAAGAAAACTAACCCAATGCCACAAGCTAATCCCATGACAATGCTCAATATGACATTTAACACCATCTTCGGACTGACCGGCTCATTTTCACCTGGAGCCTCAGCCTGGTCCACAACCTCCACGGGTGTGCGGGGCAATTCAATGCCAATGCTCTCCTGCACCAATCGGGTTTCCAGCGTATCCCTCATCTGCCGCTGCCGCTGGACTTCACTTTCCATCTTAGCGAAGGGGAGATACTGCTCACTATGGGCACTAATATCGTTTTTTTTCGCTTCTATGAGATCCTGATCAGCCGCCTCATACGACTTCTTCGCAATCTCGTAGCTTGTCTGAAGCCCCAGAACCTGGCCTTTAAGGGTTTCCTCAATCTTGCGTTTCAAATCATTGACGACTGACCCCGCCCCAACCACATCCGGATGACGTTCACCGAACATCTCCTGTTTGCGTTTAAGATTCGTTTCCGCCTCTGTCAACTGCTGCCGCAAGGTTGTGAGAGTCGGATCCTGAATCACATAAGCAGATGAATAAAGAAGATCAGAACCTTTGAGATTTTCGATTTGTTTCAAACGTGTCGCGTGATCCAGCATCTCCTTGCGGGCCACAATCCGGTTTAATTCCAACCGTTCCAACTTGGCGTTCTCCAAGCTGGCCACTGAACTTCCCGACTGGTTCGGGGAAAACACAGTAATTTTGAGATCTCTCCGAATTTCTTCCAGACGTCCTTCAGCAAGTTCCACCTTGCGTTGCTGGGCTTTTGAAGCTTCGCTCAAGGCGCTCACGCCCTGTTCAGCAACTTCCCGCGTCTGCTTCATTCGGGAATCACGATAAACCGATGCAATCTCGTTCGCAATACGGGCCGCATCATGCCTCGCGACATCTTTGGTACTACGGCGACTACTCCTGAAAATACGAACTTCGATCAAATTCGTATCCCGGTACTGCTGCACCTTCATCCCATCAACCAATATTCGATAGGTTTCAGCCAGAGACAGAGGTGCCCCATCATCAGAATAGATCCGGCCAAACTCCTCCTGCAAACGAAGATTACGAATCACAGCATAAAGAATCGGACGGGATTGGATCACCTCAAATTCAGTACGGAGGAAATACATGTCGTATACCGACATCATCTGCTGCTGTTGCGAGGCGGTATAGAAAGGAGTCACATTCGGGGTGTCCTGCCGCACCTTGATACGCGTGGAGGCCATGTACGTTTTAGGCAGGGTCAGGGTAATGATAATACCGGCCGTGACAACAATCAGAAAGACAGCAATGACGACCTCAATGCGAGACTTGATCATCCGCCAATAATCCATGAAATGAGCGGATTCCTGGTTATTTTCTGCCATCTTCTATCTCTCTTCAAAAAACTGGTGAGGCCCAAGGAGCCTCACCAGTATTAACTCAACATAATCCCTACGACGTCAAATACATCAGATCGGGATGTTACAAATCTTACAACTGAGCCTTAACGCCGAAATCCACAAGATTACGGGTAAAGGACTCGCGCACATCAGAATCCCAGTTCTCAAGAGTGTAGCCGCCATTCAGCGACCAGTTGCGATTGAGGCGATAGTCTGCGCGCACGCCTACCATGACCATGGTATCATCGCCGCCCTCAAGATCACCTTCCGACTTATAATGGCCATTGCCGTACTGCCCGTTCAAGCTGACCGTCAAACGCTTGCTGAGGACATCATGATCAACGCCGGCATTGATGGCGGTCAAAGTCTGGATCGAATAGGGCCGGACATAAGGGGCATAAAACCCGTAGCTGCCGCCCACACGGAAACGGGTCGCGGAAGCCGCACGCATCGTCAACTCCGCCGAACCGTTCGGGGTATCAATGGAATCCAGCGCATCATTCTCATATTCCCCGTGCTGATATCCGGCCATCACTTTACCGATGAGATCAGGCGTAAAGGTTTTCTCAACCCCGGCGCCAGCGCCAAGTACTGTTGAACCCCGCTGTTGATCGACCGAGCTATTCTTGAACTTAGAAGCCCCCAAGGTGCCAATCAGTTTATAGCCAGATCCCATCGTGCGCTTGAGATTGGCGGAGCCTTCGAAAATGTCTTCATCTTCGGTATCTGCGACCACAGAGTCAGAATAACGCTTGAGCGCGTAATTCCCGCCAATGCCCCCCGTCAATTGCTCAGTCATGACATAGTCAACATTAGCATGGGCGTTATTCCATATGTGATTATTGCTGTAACGCACATTTGAACCCTCACTGCTGATTGACGGATCATCATTATAAGTGATCGCATCGCCGATGCTGAGCAACAAACGCGGAGTTAGTTGGTGCGACAATTCGGCAATAGCCGTTCCGAAAAGTTCCGTATCATTTTGCCCGGAACCCTGACTGTTGTCACGCGGGTTACTATGCCACTTCAACATGGGAAGGGCCGCTAAATCAAGGACGGTGCGATCTCCATCACGAAAACGATAATCAGCACGAGGCTCAATGATGAAATCAAAATTTGATTCCTTGTCATTTTCCGTCCCATCACGATTGTCAGAAAATTCCCCGCCAACCCTTGTTGAAAACATCCAGGGGCCATCCGTTGGGGAACCAAGATCCTGCTCCTGTGCAACACCCTTAGACCCTGCCATCAACGGCACCAGAATAATTGCCCAAAATACTTTCTTCAATGACTTCATTAGATTTGCCTCCCTCAACATGGTGAAAACTAATTCTTAACCAACCTTCAGCAGTTTCGCCGACATAGTCCTGAAAAGTCAAATGAAAACAATTCAACTTTCAAAGGGCAGCCGAACCACGATACACGCAAAAGACACGATAAAATGATTGAATGGCGTCGTTCGACTATCCCAGCGTTTGATTCAGGGCTATAATTGGAAGCAGTACTGACAAGGTTACCAGGAGAACGAAAATACCGATGGCCAGAATCAAAACAGGCTCAAGCCAGCTTAAGGTGCGACTGACATAACGATTCCACTGATGTTGATACGCGTTTCCAGCCGTTTCCAGAAGCCGTTCCAGTGCCCCGCTCGCCTCGCCAGCCTGAATCCAGGCTGGCAGGGAGCGGGCCAGGGGCGGAATACGACGCACCGCATCAGCCAGACTGCTTCCGTGCCGGATAGACTCGGCCTCCTCTTCCATCAAATGAGCCACCCAGACGCTCCCCGTCGAGCGCCCAGCTAGCGCCAGCGCATCCACCAATCCGACCCCTCCTTGAAGCAGGATGGACAAAGTTCTGGCACAACGCAAATTCGCGACAATGGTATAACCACGCCCGACCAAAGGCATCTTAAACAGCCATTGGTCCACCCGAAACCGCAACGCCGGATCAACCGCCATCCGCTGTTTAAAATAGGATCTACCAAACAGCCCTATCAACATCGCGACCGGCACCCCGAAAAGCATCACCCGCCCCAGAGCCATCATGAACAGGGTCAAAAGCGGGAGTTTCAGTTTATCGGACTGCTCGGAAATAACCGAGGCCGCCGCCGGCACAACAAACCCCAACAGGACCACGGCGACAAGAATCGCAAATACCAGAATAATGGCCGGATAGATCAGGGCGGATACAATTCTCTCACGCAGATGTTCCTGCTCCTCAAGAAACAGGGCCAACCGTTCCAGCATCGTCTCAAGATTTCCGGACTTTTCGCCCACCTCAAGAATCGCCTTTTCGTAGGGCTTGATATATGGAGCCATGGCACTCAACGACACAGCCAATGAGGCCCCTTCACGGATCCGGTCACGAACACCGGCAAGCAACGAAGGGGAAACGCCGAGTTCCGGCGACTCCATCAAGATTTCGATGGCCGAAACCAGAGGAAGGCCTGCCCCTAGCAATACGCCAAGTTCCCGATAAAATGCCACTCTGCTTTCGGCCTTGAAAGCCATACCACGACGAGACCCCAACACAGAACCCGCCGCCGATTCGGAGGACGAAACATCCTGAGGGAGAACCCCGCGCGCCATCAGTTTTTCCCGAGCTTCTTTGAGATCCTGTGCCTCAATTAAACCACGCCGCACCGCGCCGGAACTATCAAAGCCTTTGTAAGCAAACGTCCGCATTTACGCTCCTGAAATACCCAGGGCATACAGAATTTCAGCCAAACTGGTCCGACCTGCCAACACTTTGGCCAGCCCGTCATCCAACATCGTCAAGCGGGTTTCACACCCCGGCAGATCACGCATCTGGCGGGCTGCCGACGCGCCACTTCGGATCAGTGCCTCAATTTCAGGATTCATCACCAGCATTTCGAAAATTCCGATTCGTCCCCGATAGCCTCCCAGGCACTGGGGACAGCCACCGGGCTCATAGAGAGTCGCGCCATTCAGCCGTTCTCCCGCAGCCCCAAGCAGTGATACATCGCGAGGTGAAACCTTAACCGGTTTCCGGCAAAGCGGGCAAAGCTGGCGTACCAGGCGCTGGGCCAGTACCCCACGCAATGCGGCAGCTAACAGGTAGGGCTCGACCGCCATATCCATCATACGAATCACCGCACTCGCCGCATCATTAGTATGCAGCGTGGTAAACACCAAATGCCCGGTCAATGAGGCTCTGACCGCAATCTCGGCCGTTTCGCTATCACGGGTTTCCCCCACCAGAACCACATCAGGATCCTGACGCAGAATATGGCGGAGGCTCCGGGCAAAGGTAAGTCCAATTTTCGGCTTCACCTGCATTTGCCCGATATCCTGTAATTGATACTCAATGGGATCCTCGATCGTCATCACATTACGTCCCTTGGTATCGAGTTTCTGGATGGCAGCATAGAGCGTCGTGGTTTTCCCGCTACCGGTGGGCCCGCAAACAATGATCAAACCATTGACCTCATGTAGCAAGGCATCGAAAGACCGATTCATCATTTCAGGCATACCCAGCTCACCGAGCGTCATCACGGAGGAATCCCGGTTCAATAACCGCAACACTACCCGTTCGCCTTCCGCCACGGGCACGGTGGAGACGCGAATATCAATTTCCCGTTCCCCCACCCGTACGCGCGCCATACCATCCTGAGGCAACCGCTTCTCCGAGATATCCAGGTGCGCCATGACCTTGATGCGAGAGACCAGCGTTCGCTCCAGATGCTTCGGTGGGCTTGCCTGCTCATACAACACGCCATCCACACGATACCGAACCCGGAGCCGTGAATGGAAAGGTTCAAAGTGGATATCCGAAGCGCGCGCCTTGACCGCTTCCAGCAAAATCAGATTCACCAGCTGGGTGACCGGCGCTTCTTCCGCGGTCTTTAGAAGATCATCCGAACGCAACTCCCCCGCCCGCTCAACTCCTGCCGCCGGTTGATCCATATCGCGCAGGAACTCCTCAGTGGATTCACGACGGCTGACATAACACCGTTCTATGGCCTTGAGAATGACTTCGCCCGGGGCCACCACCGGACGCAGTTCCCCGCCCACCAAAAGGGAAATATCCTGATGTTTTCCGACCTCCGCCGGGTCGGTCACCAGAAGACATAACTCTCCATCCAATCGCACAGGGAGCAAACAATGCGTACGCGCCCATTCAACGGGGATTCCCTTCACCAGTTCGGGATCGAGCGCCTCATCACCGATTTCGGACAAAAAAACCAACCCGAATTCAAGGGCACTTGCCCGCAAGGTCTCAAGGTTGTCTCTTGAATCGCTCATTGCGGGCTGATCACAGAAGCTTCCGTGTTGGTAATATTCAAACCGGTCTTCTGGCTCCAACGGTCTGTAGCCGCCTTGGCTTTCACTTCGGTGGACATCACGTGCGGAGTAACAAAAATAATCAAATTCGTCCGATTTTTAGTTTCTACGGTGCGCCGGAACAAAACCCCGATAATCGGAATTGACCCCAAAATGGGGATCTTGCGAATGACATTGGACCGGTCTTCACGAATCAAACCGCTGATAACAATGGTACGTCCATCCGGAACGGTCACGGTTGTTGACACTTCACGCTTGGCAATCGTTGGCGCGAATTGCGTCCCCGAGGGACCGGCATCAATAATCGCCTCAATACTTGGATTTAAGACCATGCAAACCTCATTGGAGGGGTTGATGCGCGGGGTCAGCTTGAGTTTGATCCCGACATCCATGCGGTCAATATTCTGAATGACATCACGCGACGTTCCCGAACCACCTTGAATGGTGGATTTAAGAATTGGAATATTATTCACCACGCTCACACTGGCTTCCTTGTTGTTCTGCGCAACCAAAGGCACGCTCGACAGGATTTTGACTTTACCGTTGGCCTGCAAGGCATTCACGTTAATCAGACCCGGATAACTGGACACCACGTTCCCACTGCTGTCCAACCGGGTGCCTCGCGCCACGCCCATCATGATACCACGCGGGAAGACCCCATTTTGGATCACGTCATTGATACTGCTGGAATTATCGCTCAACCGGGTACTCCCTTGAATCACGGAATCCCCCACCTTCGACGGCGTGTTTAAAGCCGTCAATTCAACGCCCACATCCAACGAATCATCAGCGCTGACTTCGGCAATCACAACTTCAATCAAGACCTGTTCCTGAAGCTGATCAAGCTCGGAAACCAGCGATTTCAACAACTCGAAATCCAGGGGAGACGCATCCACCAGCAAGGCGTTATTAGCAGTACTCGCCTCAACAGAAAGTTTCTTCCTTTCTCCTGCCTTTGGCGGATCTTTTCCCAAGGATCGTTCGAGCAGCGCATTCAGGCTCTTGGCCGCCTCTTCAGCACTGATATATTTCAGAAAAATCGCATGCAGATTACCATGCCCCGTAGTCGTCTCGATATCCACCATCGCAAGCAGCTTTTTGACCTCGGCAATATCCGAGGCGGGCCCGATCAGTATCAGACTATTGGACTGCGGAGTGGAGACCATGATCAACTCGTTCCCCCGCGGGGCCGCGACGCCGTCACGAATCATGGCACGTGGCCCAATCGCTTGATTGTACTGCCGAACAAATTCCCCCGCATCCGCGTTCTTCAGGAAAACAACCTCACTCGTCGTCCCGACCCCGGCTTTGTCAATCTCGGCAATGATCTGCTCAAACCTCCGGACATTTGCCACCGTATCAGTTAGAATGATGTGATTCGAAGATTCCAGGATCGCCGCAGAAGCTCCCTTTTCACGCCCCGTAAGGGTGTCGAGAATTTTCCGTAAATCAGCCACATTGGTATTCTTCAGACGGATCACGCGTGTGATCACCCCGTTTCCCTCAATACGCCCATTCTCCCCGATTACCGGAGCCGAGACCAGGGTGCGGGACGGCATCACGACAATGCGATTTAAATTGTCTTCCTCGATAACCGCACAACCGACCGACTCCAGAATGCGCGTGAACAAGGAATACGCCTCGGCGACCGGAACCCGCGGAGCTACGACGGTGATTTGTCCTTTAACGGCCTCATCAACAATAAAGCGCCGCCCGGTAATCTCGCCAATGATCTTTACAAACGAACGGACGTCGACCTGACTGAAGGTGAAATTGACGGTCGACTGAGGCGCGGCGATTGCCACCGGTCGTTCCTCCACAGCAGCCAAGGTCATCCCTGAGAGTGTCAGGGATAAGCCCAGGCAAAAGATTGGCAGTGCTCGATACATAGTCCCCCCTGCCCCGAGGCAGACGGTCACTTGAGAATGCCCCGCTCCGAGGTCTCAATAAACTTGATCAGACGCTCAATTTCAGGGGTTTTTGGCAATTCGGCATGGATACGCTCCATCGCCTGCCGGGTCGACAACCCATCACGATACAGAATCTTGAATGCTTTTTTGACGAGGGCAACCGTATCGGCGGCCACATTCAAACGCTGCAACTTCACAGAATTAATCCCATGTACGCCGGAAGGATTACCATCCACCAGCATATACGGAGGGACATCCTGGGTAATTTTCGCCATTCCGCCAATCATTGCGCAGGTCCCAATACGGGTGAATTGATGAATGCCGGACATCCCGCCAATCACCACATCATCCTCAACCAGAACATCCCCCGACAAGGAGGCATTGTTCGCCATAATCACGCGATTCCCAACCGTACACCCATGCGCCACATGACAATACGCCATAATGAGCGAATTCGACCCGACTCGTGTCACTTCGCCATCCGCCGTGCCGGAGTTAATGGTTACATACTCGCGCAGTGTCGTCCGGTCCCCGATCTCGACATAGGTGGTGCCCCCCTTGAACTTCAAGTCCTGGGTCTGACTGCCAATACTGGCGAAGGGAAATACAATGCATTCAGCGCCAAGGCTGGTATGACCATCAAGAAAGACCTGAGGCATCACCCTGGTGCGGTCACCAAGTTTCACATGAGGGCCGATGATGCTATAAGGGCCAATCTCGACATCCACACCTAGCACAGCCCCTTCATGCACTATGGCTGAAGGATGAATTTTCGTCATGCCGGCACCTTCTGATCCGCCAACATGCACATCAATTCAGCTTCCGAGGCAAGCTCACCATCGACCAATACCTTGCCGACAAACCGGGCAATTTTGGTTTTATGGGTAATGATATCAATTTCAATACGCATCTGGTCGCCGGGCTTCACCACACGCCGGAACTTGGCCTTATCAATGGACATGAAGAAAGGCACCCGATCGCCCGCCTTGGCTATACGGTTAATCAGAATGCCTCCCGTCTGCGCCATCGCCTCAATCTGTAACACCCCGGGCATCACTGGCACACCCGGGAAATGGCCTTGGAAAAAGGGCTCATTGATGGTTACATTTTTGATACCTACGATGCGCTTATAATCATCACACTCGATAATTTTATCCACCAGTAAAAAAGGAAACCGGTGGGGTAATAACTTCATGATTTCTTGAATATCCATTGTTGCCATAGAATTTGCCTTTTCCTTTAGACTGCGGCCAATAACGCTGCAACTTTGTCGACACGCTCCCAGGTAAACGAATCCAGATTTTCCGTCCGTCCAAAGTGGCCGTAAGAAGAGGTGGCTTCATAAATCGGACGAAGCAGATCCAATGTCTTGATGATCTCGGCGGGTTTCAGGCCAAACACTGCCTTAACGGCCTTGACGATTTGGGCATCGCTAACGGTCCCGGTACCGAAAGTATCGATATGCACCGACACAGGATCAGGATAACCGATGGCATAGGCCAACTGCAGTTCACAACGGCTCGCCAACTTTGCGGCAACAACGTTTTTAGCCACATAGCGGGCCATATACGCCGCACTACGATCGACCTTCGAAGGATCCTTGCCCGAGAACGCACCGCCACCATGCCGCCCCATTCCACCATAGGTATCCACAATGATTTTGCGCCCGGTCAAACCGCTATCGCCGTGTGGGCCCCCAATGACAAAACGCCCGGTGGGGTTGATGAGGAATTTGGTTTTCTTGAGCAATTTCTCGGGGATCTCCTTGCGGACAATCTCCTCGATAATGCCATCCTTGAGAGTCTTATAGGACACATCCGGACTGTGTTGTGAAGACACCACCACGGTATCAACACTGACCGGGCATCCATCTTCATACACAATCGTAACCTGGGATTTTCCGTCAGGACGCAAGAAGGGGAGCTTTCCATTGCGACGCGCCTTCGCCAAAGCTTTGGTCAGACGATGCGCAAACATGATCGGCATCGGCATCAACTCACGGGTCTCATCACAGGCATAACCGAACATCATCCCCTGATCACCCGCGCCCTGCTCCTTAAAGAGTCCCTGCCCCGAGGTCACCCCCTGTGAGATGTCTGGAGACTGGCGATCCAACGAGACCATCACGGCACAGCTATCAGCCGAGAAACCAAGATCAGGATCCGTGTAACCGATCTTGCGAATCTTATCGCGGGCAATATCAGCAAAATTAACAATCGCCTTGGTCGTGATTTCGCCTGCGACCACAACAAGTCCGGTGCTCACCAGTGTCTCACACGCCACACGGGCTTTGGGATCCTGTTTAAGATTGGCATCTAAAATGGCATCTGAAATACCATCGGCAACCTTGTCAGGATGGCCTTCCGAAACTGATTCTGATGTAAACAAGTAACGATCACTCATGATATTCCCCTTCTTTGATATCGTTCCGGCGTTTTACCGGTCACGAGCTAAACATTGTTACCTGAATCACTTCACTAATTCAAGTATTTCAGGAGCCACTTTTGCAATCAGGGCCCGACAGTGCTTTAAAACCTCTGATGCGGTCTCGCAGGACAGTGCCGTCTGAGCCAAATCTATTGCCTGTGCGCGCGTAACACTGCGAATGAGTTCCTTGACGGCAGGAACTGAGGCGGGGACCATACTTAACTCATCAATCCCCAATCCCAGCAAAAGGAGGGTCATCAACGGATCCCCACC
>Ga0194053_10002188_pt1 | contig 11869 bp, 10 predicted proteins | sample SepL228m_MetaG_FD_161684 | JGI IMG/M metagenome (GOLD analysis project Ga0194053, IMG submission 161684) | Anoxic zone freshwater microbial communities from boreal shield lake in IISD Experimental Lakes Area, Ontario, Canada - Sep2016-L227-8m | ecosystem: Environmental > Aquatic > Freshwater >... | reverse complement strand
AGGGCGTTCCCCACCGGGGCTATGGCGTGCTGCCGCTGTCCGCCCGGCCGAATCCCAGCTCCTTTGGCGCCACGGTCCGGACCTGGCTGGCGGAGGCCCCCGCGCCGGTGCTGGTGACGGGCTCGGGGCTCTACCTGCGCGGCGTCTGGGACCAGCTGAGCGCGCTGCCGGAGGTGCCGGTCGCCCTCGTGGAGCGCGTGCGGCGCTGGGGCACAGACCTGGGGACGCCCTTCCTGCACCGCTACCTGGGGGCCGTGGATGCCGCGCGGGCCGCCCAGCTGCACCCCAACGACACTGCCCGGGTGCAGCGGGCCCTGGCCCTGCACCTGGCCACGGGCCGGGCGCCGTCGAGCCTGCTGGCTGGGGTGGAAGCGGGCCTTCCCTCCGGCTGGCGCGTGCTGGTGGTCGCCCCCGGGCGAGAGCGGCGCCGGGACCGCGTGGTGGATCGGGTGGAAGCCCAGGTGCGGGCCGGCTGGCCTGAGGAGGTGGCGGCCCTGGTGGCCGCGGGCCATGCCGACGACCTGCTTGCCCTGCGGCCTCTGGGCTACGCGGCCTGGATGGCCGGAGGCGAGGCCCCGCGGACTCAGGCAGCGGTGGTGCAGGAGACCCAGGCCTACGCCAAGCGCCAGACCACCTGGTTCCGCAATCAGCTCCCCGGCGTGCCCGTGTGGGATCCCGATGCGGAGCCGCTGGCGGCGGCCTTCACCCGGCTGGAGCTGCCATGACACCCCGAACCTGGTACGAAGGCCGGACCTCCCTGGACCTGCTTCAGGGCCCGGACTGGGCCTGGATCGGCCTGCGCTCGGGCGATGGCCTGCACCGTCTGCATACGGACTTGCTGGACGCTCTGGACCGGCTCTTCATCGAGCTGCGCTGGGCCGGGGTGCGCCGGATCGCCCTGGGCGGCGCGGCCTGGATGGCCGGACGGGGGCACCACTTCTGCGCCGGGGCAGATCTGCACCAGGTGGGGGCCCTGGATGCGGTGTCTGCGGACCCTTTCGCCCGGCGCGGCCAGCGGGTCATGGGCCACCTGCTCTGGCCGGGTTGGCGCACCCTCACGGTGATCTCGGGCGTGGCCATGGGTGGGGGCTGCGACCTGGCCCTGCACGGCCAGGAGCGCTGGGCCGTGGCCGCGGATCCCGCCACGGGCAAGGGCGGGCTGCGCCTGGCCCACCCCGCCGCGAAGCACGGCATCCTCACGGGCTTCGGCGGCACCGTGCGCCTGCCGGAGCTCCTCGGCGCCGCGGGCGCCGATCGGCTCTTCCGGAGCTTCGAGACCTGGGACGAGGTCACGGCCCTGGCAGCCGGTGCCGTCCACCGGGTGGTGGCCCCCGGCGCGATCCGCGAAGAGGTCCTGCGGTGGCTCGGACCTAGCGCTTAAGCAGGATGAGGGCCACGATCCCCAGCAGCAGCAGGAAGCCGCCGACCAGGAGCAGGATGAGCGGCGTGAGGGCCGCGCACACGCCCCGCCAGGTGGCGGTCCGGTGCATGCGGGCCATGCCCATGCCGATGACCACCATGCCCGCGATCTGGATGAACAGGCCGAGGATGGGGATGAAGCCGCCGAGCTGGACGAAGGCCGAGGCGTAGCCGTAGGCGCGGATGCTCTGGGCGGTGGGGACGCCCGGGCGCAGCCCGCCCCAGAGCCAGAGGAAGAAGTGGTTCAGGGCCCCGCCCACCACCATGCCCAGGAAGCTGAAGACGGGCATCAGCAGCAGGATCGCGCCGAAGACGAAGGGCATGGCCGCGGCCAGCACCCGGTTCTCCGTCCGCCCCGCCTCCTCCAGGGCGGCGACGGCGATGCCCATGCCCGCCGCAAAGAAGACCAGCGCCATCAGCAAGAAAATGGGAATCGAGAGCAGCAGCAGGAACCGCCAGGGCGCCCCCAGGCCCTCCGTGAGGGGCACCCGCTCGAAGAGCTCCATGGGGTCCCGGAAGACCAGCTGGAACATGCCGCCCACCCGCGCCCAGAAGCCGGGGAAGGCCTCCCGATCCTCGAAGGGCACGGGTCGCGGCAAGGCTGCGGCTGCCCCCGGTGGGGCCAGGAGCGGCTGCGGATCGGTCAGCCCGAAAGCCGGTGGCAGGACGTCTTGGGGGCCGGTGGGCTCGTTCATCGGATACTCCCGGGGGGCACTAACCTATCACACACCCTTGAAGTCCCGGGGACGCAGGCCCAGCTTCTCGAGCCGGGAGAGCAGGGTGGACGCGGGCAGCTCCGCCAGCGCCGCCGCGCCGTCGGCGCCGGAGATCTTGCCGCGGGTGTGCCGGAGCAGGCGCTCCAGGTAGTCGCGTTCCTGGGCCTCCCAGGCCAGGGGCCGGCCGCTGCGCTCGGTGCGGCGGGGGAGGGCGCCCGGCGGCAGCCGCAGCTCCCGGCCCGCCGAGAGGATCGCGGCCCGCTCCAGGACGTTGTGCAGCTCCCGGACGTTGCCGGGCCAGGCATAGCCCTCCAACTGCTCCAGTAGGCCCGGGGGCAGGGCGATGGGCGGCCGGCGGTTCTCGCGGGCGAAGCGGACCAGGAAGCCCTCCGCCAGGGCCGCGATGTCCTCGGGGCGCTCGCGCAGCGGCGGCAGGTGGATGGGGAAGACGCTCAGCCGGTAGAAGAGGTCCTCGCGAAAGCGGCCCTCGGCCACGGCCTTGCGCAGGTCCGTGTGGGTGGCGGCCACCAGCCGCACGTCGATCCGGCGGGATTTCTCACTGCCCAGGGGGTCGATCTCCTTCTCCTGGATGGCGCGCAGGAGCTTGGGCTGGAGGTCCAGGGGCAGGTCTCCGATCTCGTCGAGGAACAGGGTGCCGCCGTCCGCCAGCTCGAAGCGTCCCTTGCGGGCCGAGGCCGCGCCGCTGAAGGCGCCCTTCACGTGCCCGAACAGCTCGGACTCGATGAGGGTGGCAGGCAGGGCGCTGCAGTTCACCTTGATGAAGGGCTTCTCGCGGCGGGGTGAGAGGTGGTGCAGGGTCTGGGCCACCTTCTCCTTGCCGGTGCCGGTCTCGCCGGTGATCAATACCGTGGCGGCGGTGGTGGCCACCTGGCCCACCTGCTCGAGGAGGGCCCGCATGGCGTGGCTCTCGGCCTGGAGCGGCTCCTGCAGGACGCCCTGGCGCTGCGCCTCGCGGAAGTAGCTGACCTCCTCCGCCAGGCTGCGCTCCCGCTCCGCGAGGCGGCCCAGGTGCTCGGCCTGCTTGAGGCCCAGGGCCAGCAGGGAGGCAAAGACGCCCACATGGTGCAGGACGCTGGCGGGATACTGTCGACAGACCACGGCGTCCAGGGTCATGAGGCCGAAGGTCTCACCCTGGCTGCGGAGGGGTGCCACCAGGCAGCTGTGGCCGTGGGGCATCTCCAGGAGGCCCTGGAAGGTGTCCTCGCCGGCATCGTCCTCCTCGAAGGTCGCGGGCAGGGAACCGGTCTTCAGGGCGTGGATGAGGCGCAGGTTGCCGCGCACCGGAATGAGGGTTCCGGCCAGCTGGGGCGTGACCAGGGGACCGATGGCGTGGGCCACTCGCAGGCCGTCGCCCTCGCGCAGCAGCAGGGTGGCCAGGTCGAAAGGGACCAGCTGGCTGAGCCGCTCGAAGGCATGGGTCACCATGCGGCTGGGTTCCTCGCCGAGGGTGAGAAGGGAGCCGGCCTCTTCCACCAGACGGGCCCCCGTCAGCGCGGCTTCAAGATCCTGTGCGGGCATGCGGGCCTCCGGCCTGATTCTCGATATTTCGTGAGCCTGGTCAAGCCTTCCGCTGGAATCGCAGCAAGGGCATGAAGCAAGGATCGCGTCGATAGGTATACTGGCCGGATTCCCCGCAAAGGACCTGCTTGCCTTCTGATGCCTCGCACTTCGGTTCCTACCGACTGCTCTCCCGGCTGGGAGAGGGCGCCATGGGTGAAGTCTGGCGGGCCCTCGACCTGCGGCTCGAGCGCGAGGTGGCGCTCAAGCTCCTGAAGAATGCCGACGACCAGCGCCGCCAGGCACTCATCGGCGAGGCCAAGCTGGCCTGCCAGCTGAACCACCCGAACATTGCCCACATCTACGATGCGGGTGAGGTGGAGGGCACGCCGTATATCGCGATGGAGCTGGTGGAAGGCCAGACCCTGCGGGCCCTGGTGGGCCGGCCCCTGGATGGGGAGGCCCTGCAGAGCCTGGCCCGGCAGGCGGCGGCAGCTCTCTCCCACGCGCACCAGAAGGGCATCGTCCACCGTGACATCAAGCCCGAGAACCTGCTGCTGACGGAGGAGGGCCAGCTCAAGATCCTGGATTTCGGCATCGCGCGCCGCGGCGCCGATGAGCCGCTCCCGGGCAAGGCTTCCCACCACCTGACCCTGGTGGAGCGCACGGCGCCGGGTTACAGCCAGGGCACGCCCGCCTACATGAGTCCCGAGCAGGCCAACGGCCAGGCGCTCACGGGGCAGTCCGACCAGTTCAGCCTGGGCGTGGTGCTCTACGAGCTGGCCACCGGCGTACATCCGTTTCTGCGTGGCAGCCTGGTGGACACGCTCTACGCCGTGACCCGGGACGAGCCCCGGCCCCTCGCGGAGGCCCGGACCGACCTGCCCCGCCCGCTCCAGGACGCCATCCACCGCCTCCTGGCCAAGGTCCCCCGGGACCGGTTCCCCAACCTGCAGGCCCTGGCGGTGGGCCTTGCCGAGAATGTGCCCACGGCCACCGTGCCCCACCTCGCGACTCCTGGGCGCAGCGGGCGTCGGCGCCTGCTCCTGGCTTCTGTCAGCGGCGTGGTGGTGGTGGCGGCTGGCCTGGGGTTCTGGCTGTGGCGCCGGGCGGAGGCCACAGGCCTGGGCGAGGCGCGCCGGGCCTCGCGGGAGGACTTCACCCGGGGCCGCCGGGTGGTGGCCATCCTGCCCCTGGAGCAGCTGCGGCCGGACCCGGAGCACGCCTGGCTGAGCAATGGCTTCGCGGACGCCATGGCCTTCGGCCTGGTGCGCCGGGAAGGCCTCGCCGTAGTGGACCGCCTGCGGGTGGTGGAGGCCATGCACCAGCTGGGCGACACGCCGGGCCAGGCGCCCCACGCGGTGGGTGAGCTGGGCCGCCAGCTGAAGGCCGAGCTGCTGGTGCTGGGCAGCTACCAGGTGGTGGCGGGCCAGCTGCGCATGGGCGTCCGGGTCGTGGATGCACTCCGGGGTTCCACCCTCCACCAGTTTCAGCTCGACCGCCCGGTGACGGAGCTGCTGAAGCTCGAGGACGAGCTGCAGCAGCGGCTGCCCCTGGAAATGGGTCTGGGCAGCGACCCCGGCGCCCTGCGCTCCCAGGCGCGGCTGCCGCGGACGCGGGAGCTCTACACCAAGGCGCTCCAGGTCTTCACGGAAGGCAACCAGGACTCGGTGCGGCTGGCCAGTTCCCTCCTGGCCTCGGCCATCGAGCTGGAGCCGGACTATGCGCCGGCCCACGCGGAATATGCCTGGACCCTGGCGGAGCTGGGCGCCATCACGGCACTCAGCCAGGGCCGCTACGACGAAGGCCAGGTGCTGCTCCGGAAGGGGAAAGCCGCAGCGGAGAAGGCCATGCGCCTGGACCCCAGCGCCTCCCAGGCCTACCGGGCGCTGGCCTCCATCCAGCTGCGCCTGGGCGACCTGGAGGGTGCCAGCCAGATGGCGCTGCAGGCCGTGCGCCTGGATCCCGCCGACCACAAGGCCTACGACGTGCTGGCAGATGTCTTCGCGGGGCTGGACGGCGAGGACAACCACCAGGCGGCCCACCGGTATTTCGAAAAGTCGCTCAGCCTGTTCCCGGAGGGCTGGCAGGCCCACCACCGGCTGGGGGTGCTGCTCCAGAACGAGGGCAACCTGCCGGAGGCGCTCAAACACGCGGACCGCGCCCTGGCCCTGCGTCCCACGGTGGAGTTCGCCTACGTCACCGCGGCGGACGCCCTGCTTTGGATGGGTCGCAGCACCGAGGCCGAGGCGCGCCTGAAGGCCGGCCTGCGGGAAGTGCCCAGCTCGAACGTGCTGCGGAGCCTGCTGGCCTATACCGCCTGGGACCGCCAAGACCGCCTGGCCGCCGAGGGCTACCTCAAGGAGCTCGAAGGCGCCTGGCCTGCGGGCCACTCGAACACGATCCTGCTGGCCGGTGTGAAGCAGGCTGTGTCGGGTGATGGGGCCGGCGCGCGTATCCGGTTCGAAGCCTTCCGGCAGCAGCTCGCGGCGTCGGACCTCGCCGCCAAGAAGCACAACGAAAAGCGGGTGCTGTCGGTGAATCTCTACTTCATGGCCCGCATGGTGGCCCGGCTCGGCGACCGCGCTGCCGCCCTGGCCATGGTGGAGCTCGCGGACCGGCTGCATGCCGGCAAACTCAAAGTCTCCAAGCAGGATCCCGCTTTCCGCTGAGTGGGCCTAGACCGCCGCAGCCTGTTCGGCGCGGGCCTGGGCCACGAGGGCTTCGATGCGCAGCCGCACTTCGGCGGCCAGGGCATCGCGGTCCGCATGCTCTCCGGGGTAGACCGGATCTCCCACCAGCATGGTGAAGCGCCCGGGCCGGATGCGCAGGCCACCGGAGGGCAGGGCATTGAAGCCGCCCACGGTGGCCATGGGGACGATGGGCACGCCTGCGTCCAGGGCCAGGGCGAAGCCGCCCTTCTTGAAGTGCAACAGCTCGCCGGTGCGGCTGCGGGTGCCCTCGGGGAAGATCACCACGTTCTTGCCGCCGCGGATCTGCCGGGCGGCGTCCTTGATGCTCGAAATCGCCTTCTCCCGGTCGCCTCGGTTGATGAAGATCACGCCCGCAGCCCAGCCCGCCCAGCCGATGAAGGGCACGTACTTCAGCTCATGCTTGCCGATGTAGACCGCAGGCAGGGGCAGGGCGGCCACGAGGTACGGCGGGTCCAGCTGGCTCTCGTGGTTGGACATGAAGATCACCGGCTGGCGGCCTTCGCGGATGGCTTCGGGCATCCGCTCCCAGCCCCCAAGGCTGAAGGGGACGTCGCAGAACCAGGCCACACAGTTCGCGAACATCGGGGCGATGGCAAAGAAGGCCCGCGGGCGGCCGAGGAACGGCACGGCCAGCAGGACGGTGATCACCGTGACGGGCACCATGCCCAACACGAAGACCGCCATCAAGAATGCACCGATACCCGTGTCCCGCCAGTTGGCCACGCAGCCCTCCCCTGCTTCCAACCTATCAGTTCAGGGGCGGGGTCGCCAATCAGCGGCGGCTGGTGGCCTCCATGGCTACGGCCCGCGGGTGGAGCAGCTGGTTCTCCAGGTAGATGTGCAGGTGCGTGTCCGCCTCCAGCGCTCGGAGGCCGTCATAGAGCGCCTGGAAGCTCGCGCAGCCGTCAGCGGGGACCGCGTAGCCCTTGGTGAAGGCGCGGAGGTCCGCGAGCATGCCGCCGACAGCTTCGTGCTCGGCCTCCATGACACGAATGGGGCTCTGGACCGTGCCAAAGCAGGCGGAGCCGCTCTCGCCGGCCTCCATCTGCCGGATGAAGGGGAAGAGGATCTGTTCTTCCTTCATGAGGTGCGGGATCAGGTCCGCCGAGAGTTCCTCGAACCGCGCGGAGACAGCCTGCAGCTCGGGATGATGCTCTCCGTGAGCGCGGAGCACCTTCTGGAGGAGGGCCTCCAGCCGTGGCAGCTCCGCGCGCAGGTAGGCGTGGTGGCTGCTCTCGAGGTGGTCCATCAGGGCTGTCAGGGAGGCCTTGAGCCAGGACTGCGGGGAGGGGGCATCCGGGGCGGGCGCCTCCAGAGCCGTGAGCCCCGTCAGGATCGCTTCCGGAGCCAGGCCTGCGGCCGCGCAGGCCTCTCCCAGCGTGCGGTGGCCGCCGCAGCAGTAGTCCACGCCCTGCGACTCGAGATAGCGCATGGCCTGGGGCCAGGCGAGGACAACGTCGCCAACCTTGGTGCCGAGATCGAGGGTCATGGGGTCTCCTGGGTCGGTTTCGGGGGCCGCCCCACGAGGGCGGACGATCCCAGCCGATCAGTAAATAATACAAAAAGGATCATCTATTCTGCAATATCTTTTTGTGTTGATATAGCTAATTTATTTTCAATAAATTAGCTAATGAACGGCTCTAGGGCACGGGATCAAAACCACCCCGAGTCAGGGGGGAACAGCGGAGGATGCGCCAGGTCGTGAGGAGTCCGCCCCGCAGGGTGCCGAACTTCTGGATGCAGGCCAGGCCGTAGTGGCTGCAGGTGGGGGTGAACTTGCACTGGGTGGGCAGGTGCTCCGAGAGGACGGCCTGGTAGGCCCGGATGGCGCCGCGGCAGACCCAGGCCGTGGGCTGGAAGCGCACCGGCAGGCAGGCCTCCAGGACCAGGAGCAGGGCCACGGTCCCCGCGGGATGAGCCAGCAGCCAGGGGAGCACCCTAGGCCCCCGCGGCGGCATCGGCCTCGGCCTTCACCTTGCGGGCCTCCTCGAGGAAGGCGGGGACCAGGTCCTCCTCCTTCACCCGGCGGATCAGCTCGCCCTTGCGGTAGATGAGTCCCTCGCCCGCGCCGCCAGCCACCCCGAGGTCCGCGTCCCGGGCCTCGCCGGGGCCGTTCACCACACAGCCCATGACCGCGTAGGTGATGTTCTCGTGGTTGATGAGCTTGAGGCCTTCCTCGATCTCATTCGCCACCCGGTTGAGGTCGATCTGCACCCGGCCGCAGCTGGGGCAGCTCACCATGCGGAAGCCGCCGGTGCGCAGGGCCAGGGAGCGCAGCAGCTCGTGGCCCACGCGGCACTCGTCCTCGCCCTCGCCCGTCAGGGAGACCCGGATGGTGTCGCCTAGGCCCTCGGCCAGCAGGATGCCCATGCCCGCGCTGGAGCGGATGGTGCCGCCGAAGGGGGTGCCGGCCTCGGTGATGCCCAGGTGGAAGGGGTAGTCCACCTGCCTGGCCAGCAGGCGGTAGGCCTGCACCGTGCGCACCACGTCGCTGGCCTTGAGGCTGATCTTGATGTCGCGGAAGCCCTCGCGCTCCAGCACGTCGATGTGGCGCAGGGCGCTCTCCACCATGGCTTCGGGGGTGGCGGAGCCGAACTTCTCCAGGAGGTCCTTCTCGAGGCTGCCGCCGTTGACGCCGATGCGGATGGGGATGTTCTTGGCGCCGGCCTTGTCCACCACGGCTCGGACCCGGTCCTGGCTGCCGATGTTGCCGGGATTGATGCGCAGGCAGGCGGCGCCGCCGTCCGCGGCCACCAGGGCCAGGCGGTAGTCGAAGTGGATGTCCGCCACCACGGGGATGGGGCTGCGGTCACAGATCTCGTGGAAGACTTCGCCGGCCTTGGTGGTGGGGACGCTGACCCGCACGATCTCGCAGCCCGCGTTGGCGTAGGCGTAGATCTGGCTGAGCGTCGCCTCCACATCGCGGCTGTCGGTCTTGGTCATGCTCTGGACGGTGATGGGGGCGTCCCCGCCTACCGGCACCGGACCCACCATGATCTGCCGAGTCTTCCGGCGCGGGGCGAGGGGCAGGCTTTCGTGTCCGGACATGGGGCCTCGGTCAAAGGCCCAAGTTTACCCGCCAATGGGTCCCGGTACGCAAAGCGCGGCCCCGGGGGGCCGCGCTCAAGGAACGAAAGCAGCTACTGCTTGAGGTTCAGCGTGACCTGCATGAGCTGGTCCGTGGTGGTGACGATCTTGGAGTTCGCCTCGTAGCCCCGCTGGCTGAGGATGAGCTTGGTGAACTCACCGGCCACGTCCACGTTGGACAGCTCGAGGTTGGAGCCGAGCACGCCGCCCCGGCCACCCTGGTTGGCAAGGCCGATGGTGGGCGACCCCGAGGCCAGGCTCTGGCCCCAGTGGTTGTTGCCGGTCTGCACCAGGCCGTTCATGTTGTTGAAGGAGGAGATGGCGATCTGCGCCAGGGCGATGACCTGGCCGTTGGTGAAGGTGCCGCTCACCTTGCCGTTCTGGTCCACGGTCATGTCCCGCAGGGTGCCGGCGCCGTAGCCGTCCTGGAAGCTGCTGCTGGTGGCGCTGGCGGCACTGAACTGGGTGATGTTGGCGCTGTTGCCGGTGTTCGTAATGCCGAAGGTGATGCTGCTGGGCGCAGCGCCGTTGTTCCAGGCGATGCTCAGGGTCGGATTGGTGGTTGTCATCGAGGGTGTGAAGCCCAATGGGTTGTAGGGGGCCGGGTCGATGCTAAGCAGGGCCCCAGTGTCCGAGAAGGTAAGCCGGCCCGCAGCGCCGCTGTTGATCGCGGCAGGGGAGGCCCCCGAGACCGCGTAGTCCCAGGTGTTGGGGCCAGTCTTGGTGTAGGTGACGATGAGGGTCTGGGTGTTGCCCTGGCTGTCATAGACCTGGACGGGCGTGGTCAGGGTCGAGGTGGCGTCTGCCGCGGCGCTGGCGTTCAGGTTCACGCCCATGCGGATGAGTTGAGTTGGATTGGCGCTGGCCGTGGTGCCCGCGTCGATGCGGATCGGCGATAGGGTGGCGGAGGTGTTCACGAGGCCGCTGGCGTCGCGGTTCCAGCCCATGACGCTGGCGCCGTCACTGGCCACCAGGAAGCCGTCGTTGTTGCGGGAGAAGTTGCCGGCGCGGGAGAAGACCTGGCGGCCATCCGAGGTCTGCAGCGTGAAGAAGCCGTTGCCCTGGATGGCCATGTCGAGGGCGTTGCCGGTGCTCTGGAAGGAGGACTGGCTGAAGTCCTGGCTCACGCTGTTGGTCTGCACGCCCAGGCCGAACTGGATGGGGTTGCCGTTGCCCTGGGTGGAGACGCCGCCCAGGCTGGTGCTGAAGATGTCGCGGAAGGTGGTGCTCGAGCCCTTGAAGCCGACCGTGTTGATGTTCGACAGGTTGTTGCCGATCACGTTCAGGGCGTTGGCGTTGGTGGCGAGACCGGAGAGGCCGGAGTAGAAGGCGGAGTAGAGGCTCATGGATGGCTCCTGGTGAGGGGGACGGGACGGATCAGCTGGCGATTCCGAGGACCTTGGACATGAGGAAGGCGTTCGAGCCGGAGATGATGGAGATCTCGCCGGTGCTGGAGAAGGCGACTGAGTCCACCTTCATGACCAGGCTCGACTGATAAGGCACAGCCTTGCCGTCCTTGGCAGTGGCCTGCACGCTGACGGAGTAGGAACCGTCCGGCAGTTGATTTCCGCTGGCGTCCTTGCCATCCCAGTTGACCGTGGCCTTGCCGGATGCGAGGTCCCCCTGGGAGAGGGTCCGCACCACATTGCCGTCCGCGTCCTTCACGGTGAGGGTGACGTTGGCGGCGGAGGAGAGATACAGGTTCATGCCCGCCTGGCCGGACTGCAGGTTGTAGCCTGAGCCGTCCACTTCCACTTTCTTCCCGATCAGGGACGCGGCCTGGGCCTGGAACAGCCCCATGTTCTGGGTCTGCAGGCCCTGAAGCAGCGTGTTCGTCTGCTGCGCCTGCTCCAGGCTGGAGAAGCTGGTCAGCTGCTGCACCATGGCGTTCGGATCCTGGCCGGAGCCGGTCGGGTCCTGGTTCTTGAGCTGGGCCACCAGCAGCTGAAGGAAGCCGTTCTTGTCGATGGAGCTGCTCGGACCGGTTGTTGCCGTGGCAGCGGCGGTGGCCGTGGTCGTGGTGCTGATCATCCCGGTTTGCATGTGGACCTCCAGGGGAAGTGAAGAACAGGAACCGTGCCGATCACGCGTAGAGCTCGACGTGGCGCGCGTTTAGGATGGGAGGGGGGGCGGCAGCGGGTGCTTCTTGCCGGGCGGGAACCACCTCGGGCAGGGTGCGTTCGCGGGTGCCCGGAGCGGCGGGTGTGTCCTGGAAGGGCCGATGGCCCTGCTGCAGATCGAAACTGCCCAGCTGGAGCCCCTGCTCCTTGAGTGCCTGCTCCAGGTGGGGGCGTCCTTCCTGCACGGCCTGGACGGAAGCGGGCTCCGTGACCCAGAGCTTCGCGTGGACCTCGCCACCCTCGACCTTGAGATGAATGGTGACCTGTCCCAAGGAGTCCGGGTGCAGCTGCAGCT
>Ga0194053_10002186_pt1 | contig 11878 bp, 12 predicted proteins | sample SepL228m_MetaG_FD_161684 | JGI IMG/M metagenome (GOLD analysis project Ga0194053, IMG submission 161684) | Anoxic zone freshwater microbial communities from boreal shield lake in IISD Experimental Lakes Area, Ontario, Canada - Sep2016-L227-8m | ecosystem: Environmental > Aquatic > Freshwater >... | reverse complement strand
CCCAGGCGTCATCCGTAAACAGGATATTCATTCCTCAATCAATTCCTTTTGCATCAGTTTTCCGTTTCGTGCCTTGTCCAATGAGCGTAGCAGTCTTTCCGCATTTGCGGGATTCGATAATAAATAATGCGTTTCTTGCCATGCGTTAAAGTCTGCCAATGACAAAATAACTACATGGTTATTGTCCTCACGGTTGACGATGCAAGGCTCATGGTCTTGACAGGCTTTTTGGCAAAGCTGGTCAAAATTCTGTTGGGCTTCTTTAAAAAAAATGCTTTGCATAAAGATTTCCTAACTGGCTGATGATTGTGTTTTTCTATTTAACTTCATTTTGTCGATTGCATAAAATTAATTTTAATGATTACCCTTACGTAAAATCCCAACCAGCCACAACGCCTCATCCTGATTCAGGAACGGTTGCCACGGAGGCATAGCCGTGCCTTTGCGGCCATTAAGAATCGTTGCAACCAAAAACTCATCCGGTTTTCCGGTTAAGTTTTCAGGCAGTAACGCAGGCCCCATGCCACCTTGTAAGGTTAAGCCGTGACAGGCACCGCAATCATTTTTAAGCAGATCGCGGAGTAGGGTTTGTCGCTCTGGCGAAGGTTCGGTAGCCAAACCGGTTTGCAGTGAACAAAGCAGGGTCAGGCACAGTAACAATTGCATCGATTTCATAAGCACGAAACTTTATTTTTTAACATGTTGGTTATTCCGGCCAAGCCATAAAATGTAGGGGCAAGCCCTTGCGTAACGATTATTATGGTTTTAAGCCCGCATAATAAGCGGCTACATTGGCAATGTCGTCATTGCTTAATGAACCGGCAATGGCATTCATAAGGTCAGATTTTCGGGTTTTATCGCGGTATTGTTCCAGCGCTGATTTCAGGTAAGCAAAATCACGTCCTGCCAACGGTGGAAACGGTGCATCGGCTGACGGCTTATTAATGCCGTGACATTGCGAACACACGGCGGCTGCTCTGGCCTGACCGGCATAAATACTCGCGGCATTAACACTCTGGGCGGACAGCAGCCCCAGCATTAATGCGCCTGGAAGTGCCATGAGTCTCATTATTTCGCCCCTTTCGTTTCGCTATCGCGCTTTGCCAAGTCGTCAGGTGACAGACCCCGTGTCATGTATCTGACCCGACCGTGAGAGAAGATACCCGCCGGGCTTTCCATCGCAATGGAGGCCACTTTTTGTAAAGAGGTCGAGTCATAAACAACGACTTCGTCACCGCTGTAGCCCGCGCTGATATACAAGAATTTACCATCGGCGCTGTATTCAGGAAAATAAGCATGGCCGCCTACATCCAAAGTTTTAACCACTTCCAGGGTTTTCTTGTCGATCAACTGAACGGTGCGGGCACGTCTGTCTTTAGAGATAATGTCCACGGCGATATAAGGCGCATTGGCATGGGCAGCTGGCGATTCGGTGCCGCCGGAGACGGGCACTTGTTTAACCACTTCCATTTTGTCCAGATCCCAGACGCTGACGACCATTTTATCGCAATCGCCAAAATTGGTGCCAAAGCCCAAAGTACGACCATCTACTTCAACTGCCGCGCCGCCGCCAACATGAGGTACGCAACCGGCTTCAAGTTTTTTGATGATTTTGCGTTCTTTTAAATCAATCGCAGTGACGATGCTGTCGTCATAAGAGGCGACCATCAACTTGCTGCCGCCATGCGATAAAAAGGCGTCATGCAGGTGGCGGCCCACATTTTCAATTTTGGTGACCGGAAAGCCCTCTTTCAAATCAACCACCCAGACCTGACCGGCATTTTCCAGGGCAATCGCAAAAATATCGGCAAACGGTGTGCCGATGATCATGCCTGAATCCGATGAGACCATTTTACCGTCCGGATCGATGCCTTCCAGTTCAAAGGTTTTTAAGGGTTCCAGCGTTTTGGCATCAAGAATGACGGCATTGTGCGGCACATAAGAGCCTGCCATGATGTATTTGCCATCGCGGGAAACACCCAGCCCCGGGCCGTTGAATCCGGTTTTGACGCTGCGCACGATTTGCATGGAGTACAGATCGACTTTAAATATTTCGGCGGTGTCATTCTTCACATAAGCCCAGCGCGGATTGGCGGGGTCATAATCGATAATATGCGCGGCAGTACCGGTTGCGACTTCACCGATTTGTTTATGCGTGACACTGTTGATGAACACCGCTTTTGAACCGGAACCACGCCCGTATTTGCCCCGTGCCGCGACACCGATAATATTATTGATGTCGTCGATTTGATAGGTCGGTTTGGCGGGCAGGGTACTTTCGTCTTTAACGTACACTTTGATTGATGCTTTGATATCATCAATTGTCCAGGCCGGGTTGGCCATTTTTGGAGTGGTTTGTAAATGTTTAACCAAGCCGCGAATTTCATCATCCGATAAACGCCCGTAAAACGGAGGCATTAAGGTGTCAAAGCTGCCGGTCATGATAATGCTGCGTAATGCTGTAGGGCTGCGGCCTTTCAGGCTTTCTGCATTTAATCCGGGCGCAATAAATCCGCCATGGTCTGAGCCGTGGCAACTGGCGCAATTTTCTTCGTACAGTTTATGCATTTTTTGGGCATCATCGGCAATTGCCGGTGCGCTTAACGGTAACAGAAGAGCGGTTAAACTGGTGATGACTGATGTGGACAGAAGCTTTTTTGTTGTTTTCATTCTTATAGACCCCAAGTAGTATTGAATCAATATTATCTTGTCTGGCTGAAAAGCTCAAGTTTGATTTTAATTTTTGGTTAATAAAAGAAATTTGGCTACCCACTTAAAGAGGGACATTTTTTTGTAGGGGTAGGCTTTACGCATGCACTTTAATGCCACGATGTTAGCAGGGCAACCGCAAGGGATTGCCCCTACAACACACGGATATCGTTACATAAAATGGCTACCCACTTTAGTCAGGACAAAAATACCGGCGTTAGGCCTGGCGGGTTTATAAAACCTGCCAAGTCTGTCCGGTGTTAAGTTGAAGCTTAAACTGATTTACCGTGCTGTGCAGGGACATCACGCTTTGTTTGGCCGGTATACAGTTGTCTGGGGCGGCCGATTTTTTGATCGGGATCAGCGATCATCTCGTCCCAGTGTGCAATCCAGCCGACGGTTCTGCCCATTGCAAACATGGCGGTGAACATATTGGTAGGTATGCCTAAAGCGTGAAATACAATGCCTGAATAAAAATCGACATTGGGGTAAAGTTTTTTCTGTATAAAGTAATCATCTTCAAGAGCGATACGCTCAAGTTCAAGGGCTAATTTAAACAACTCATCATCATGTAAACCCAACTCTGTAAGGACTTCATGACAGGTTGCACGCATTAATTTGGCGCGTGGATCATGGTTTTTATAAACACGGTGACCAAAACCCATCAATCGGAACGGGTCGTTTTTATCTTTGGCCTTGGCTATGTAAGCAGGGATACGCGAAACATCACCAATTTCTATCAGCATGTTGAGTACGGCTTCGTTAGCGCCGCCGTGAGCAGCACCCCAAAGACAGGCAATCCCCGAGGTAATGCACGCATAAGGATTGGCACCACTGGAACCTGCCAGGCGGACGGTTGAGGTGGAAGCGTTTTGTTCATGGTCGGCATGAAGAATCAAAATTCTGTCCAAGGCGCGAACCAATACCGGATTGGGAATAAAATCATCGCACGGTGTCGCCAGCATCATACGCATAAAATTTTCCACGTAACTTAACTTGTTTTGCGGATACATAAACGGCAAGCCCGTGCTGTATTTATGACACATGGCCACGATAGTCGGTACTTTGGCAATCAGGCGAATGGCGCTAATGTCGCGATCTTTTTTGGACTTTATATCCAGCGCGTCATGATAGAACGCTGACAAGGCACCCACCACGGCAACCATAATGGCCATCGGGTGGGCATCGCGACGAAAGCCTTTGAAGAAATTGGTGAGCTGATCATGCACCATGGTGTGCATTGTGATAGTGCCTTCAAACTCCTGCATTTCTGCGTTGTTGGGCAGCTCACCATTCAGCAATAAATAGCAAACTTCCAGAAAGGTACATTTTTCTGCCAGCTGTTCAATAGGGTAACCACGATAAAGTAATACCCCTGCTTCACCATCTATGTAAGTGATAGTAGAGCTGCAACTGGCAGTAGACGTAAAGCCGGGATCATAAGTAAACATGCCGGTCTGTTTATACAGCGTCTCGACATCAATGACATCGGGGCCGGTAGATCCAGATAAAATAGGTAACTCGCATAAAAGCTGAGCGTTCTCGTTTAAGGTCAGGCTACGTAGATTGGTCATGGCTTTTCTCTCTGGATTAACAACGGAAAGGCACTATCATAACGCAGGTTTGGCTCAGGCGTGAACTACATTAGCGATAGCTTGCTTTGCCAATTCAGTTACTTTAGCCCAGTCTTTTGACTTTACCGCATCCGCAGGGACTAGCCAGGAACCACCCACACAAGCGACATTACTTAAGCTTAAATAGGCGCTGTAATTTTCGGGTGAAATGCCGCCGGTCGGGCAAAAAGTAGCTGATGGAATAGGGCCGGCAATGGATTTTAGCATCGGTATGCCGCCTGCTGCTTCAGCGGGGAAAAATTTAAAATGATCCAGGCCGTATTCCATGCCCAACATCAGTTCTGACAGGCTTGATATGCCTGGAATCAACGCAATATTTCCCGCTTTAGCCGCCGCCAGTAACGTGGGTGTTAAACCGGGACTAATGGCAAACACCGCACCCGCTTCTTCAGCCGCTTTTAATTGTTCGGGTGTCGTAATCGTGCCGGCACCGACAATCGCCTCTTTAACTTCCTGACTGATAAGTCTAATGGCTTCCAGTGCAATCGGTGTGCGCAGTGTAATTTCCAGTACTTTAATGCCACCGGCAACCAAGGCTTTTGCCAAAGGCACAGCGTCATCCAGATTTTGAATGACCATCACAGGCATAACAGGGCCCGCGTTTAAAACGTCGGTAGGTTGGATTTTCCAGTTGTTTGTGTTCATAGGTTTACTTTTAAGTTAAGTTTTTGTTTGTAGGCTGGGTAGAGCGATAGCGAAACTCATCGTATGGACGATTGATTGGGATGGGTTTCAGCTAGCGCCTCTACCCATCCTACGCGCTAAATCCACATCGATAAACCGTTAATGATGCTGTCGCTCAAGTTCTTTAAGCATTTCTGCCCGCAACATCGCATTCATCCGTGCTTGATAGCCTTTGCCTTTTGACTTCAACCACAACAAAACGTCTGTATCTACACGCACGGTAGTGGCTGTTTTTGTTGGCTTGTAATAAGGGTTGCGCACTGCATTTTGCCAAAACTCTTCGGTCAATGGTGGAATGTCACTATAATCAACTGCCTCATCCGGCATCGCCTTTAATGCTGCTATTTCTGCCTGTTGTTGCTCGGTCAACGCAACGGTTGGATTGAGTGAAAAATGCGATTCATTTAATGGCTTGTTCATAACGTTTCCTCTCTTTAGAATCCGCCCGTCTTGCGGAGATAATTCGAATAATTTCTGTATTGTTGTTTTCTTCAAGGGTATGTGCAACAAGCAAGAATAAACAGCCATCAACCAGACCAATAGTTTGCCACCGGTATTCGCCATTTTCGATGCGATCTTGAGAGGTCAGTGCAAACGGGTCGGCAAATATTCGTGCCGCCAGTTCAAAACTGACCTGATGTTTTTTTATGTTAGCAGCCGCTTTTTGGCTATCCCATGCAAACTTTATCATTTTTAGGCTCGTCGTTAAGTCAGTTCCAGAAACTTACTGTGTTTGGCACTGAATTTCGGCATCCGAGATGACGGTTAATCTCTTTAATCGGGCGGTTGCGAAAGGCTCAAAAAACAATACCTAATCCACCAAAAATAGATTAGACGCGCCTGTTTCAGCAGAAGAGGCACCTAAACGGAAGCCGCCAAACATCTCGCGTCCCATGCCATAATGGTGATTTTTAGCGGAATTGGGTACGGGAATTCGGGCATTAAATTCATCCTCGCCAACCAAGACATCAATATGACCGGTTTGCAGGTTCAGGGAAATAATATCGCCATCGTGTACTTTGGTTAACGGGCCGCCGACTTCACATTCCGGACATATATGAATGACTGAAGGCACTTTACCGGAAGCGCCTGACATGCGGCCATCAGTCACCAAGGCAACCTTGAAGCCTTTGTCTTGCAGAACACCCAAGGGTGGTGTCAGTTTATGCAGTTCCGGCATCCCATTGGAACGGGGGCCCTGAAAGCGAATAACCGCGACAAAATCTTTTTCCAGTTCACCGCGTTTAAAAGCAGCCAGCATATCTTCCTGGTCATCAAAAACAATAGCAGGTGCTTCAATTATTTGATGATCTGGTGATACGGCAGATAGCTTGGCAATGCCACGTCCCAAATTACCGTGCATTACATGCAAACCGCCGCCGGTGGCAAAGGGTTTTTCGACAGTGCCGAGAACGTTGGTATCCAAAGAGGTATCGGGGACAGGTTCCCAGGTTAATTTATTGTCAATCAGTTTGGGTTCCTGGCAGTAGTTACCCAAGCCGCGTTGATCGGCAACGGTTATAACATCTTCATGCAAAAGACCGTTTCTTAGCAGTTCAGCAATTAATACGCCCATGCCGCCAGCCGCTTGAAAATGGTTAACGTCAGCCGGGCCGTTGGGATAGATTTTTGCGATTAACGGAATTACTTTGGAGAGCTTGTCAAAGTCGTCCCAGTTAAGAACAATACCGGAGGCACGGGCAATCGCGATTAAGTGCATGGTGTGATTGGTTGAGCCGCCCGTTGCCAGCAAACCAATAACGGCATTGACGATGGCTTTTTCGGAAACGACATGGGCAATCGGGCGATAATCGTCACCCAGCGCGGTAAATTTTAAAACCTGTTTGGCCGCCGCGATGGTCAGTTCATCACGTAACGGTGTGTAAGGGTTAATGAACGAGCTGCCGGGCAGGTGCAAGCCCATAATTTCCATCATCATCTGGTTGCTGTTTGCAGTACCGTAAAATGTACAAGTGCCAGGGCTGTGGTAAGACGCGGATTCTGCTTCAAGCAACTCTTTACGACCAATTTTACCGGTCGCGTAATCTTGGCGTGCACGGGCTTTTTCTTTGTTGGTCAAGCCGCTGGGCATGGGGCCGGCGGGGATAAAGATGGCCGGTAAGTGACCAAAACTTAGCGCTCCAATCAGTAGTCCGGGGACAATCTTGTCACAAACGCCCAAGTACAAGGCACCGTCAAACATGTTGTGGCTCATGCCGACTGCGGTGGCCATGGCAATCAAGTCACGACTGAATAATGACAGTTCCATGCCTGGCTGGCCTTGGGTAATGCCGTCACACATAGCCGGAACGCCGCCGGCAACCTGGGCGACACCGCCCGACTCTTTAATGGCCGACTTGATTAAATCAGGGGCATCTTTGTAAGGTTGATGAGCCGACAGCATATCATTGTAAGACGTGATGATGGCGATGTTGGCTTTTTGGTTGCCGGTTAAATCGGCTTTCTCGGTGGCGCTACAGGCAGCAAAGCCGTGAGCCAAATTACCACAACCCATTCCTGAACGGATAGGGCCGTTTTTGGCGATAGCATCAATATAATTCAGGTAGGCTGAGCGGGTTTTATGGCTGCGCTCAATAATGTCTTGTGTCACTTGTTCAATTACAGGATGCATGTATATTCCTCTAGGGTTCCGCGAATGATAAATTTTTGGTAACTACTCAGTAGCAGTCAGTTTTGTTTATATAACACGGATGGGATTGATATCAGTCAAATCCGTGTTATCGGCGTGTTATTTTTAACGGCCGGGCGTTACTTTATTCTTCCCAGGCCCGGCCATCCCTGGCAAGCAAAGCAACTGAGGCAACTGGCCCCCAAGTGCCGGCAGGGTAGCGTTTGGGGGTGTCTTTATAATGATGCCAGGCGTTTTGTATGGAATCAACCCAGGTCCAGGCTTGTTCAATTTCTTCGCGGCTAAGAAACAGCGTCGTATTTCCACGCATGGCTTCCAGTATCAGTTTTTCATAGCCACCAAAAATACGGCTTTCTTTAAAGGTATCAGAAAAGCTCAAATCCAGTTTGGTTTTTTGCAGCTTAATGTGCTCATCAATACCGGGTATTTTATTAAGCATTTCAATTTCCACACCTTCATTCGGCTGTAAATGAATAATTAATTTATTGGGTGGCAGTTCACGAAAGCTGTCTTTAAAGATGTTGTGCGGCAACTGTTTAAAGTAAACCACAATTTCAGTGCGTTTTCCGGTTAAGCGTTTGCCCGTGCGCAAGTAGAACGGTACACCTGCCCAACGCCAGTTATCAATATCAACACGCAAGGCGACAAAACTTTCTGTCGTGCTTTCCTTATTTGCGCCGTCTTCTTCAAGGTAGCCGGGTACGGCATTGCCTTTGATGTAACCTGCGCTGTATTGGCCACGAACCGTTTTTTCTTCAACGTTGTTGCTGGTAATGGGACGCAGCGCTTTAAGGACTTTTATTTTTTCATTGTGGATGCTTTCAGCTTCCAGATTGACCGGCGGTTCCATGGCAATAAAGGTCAGAATCTGTAACAGGTGATTTTGCAACATGTCACGCAACTGTCCGGTTTTATCAAAATAATCCCAGCGACCTTCAATACCTACTTCTTCAGCGACGGTGATCTGAATATGATCAATGGTATTGTGATTCCAGTTAGTGGTGAAAATTGAATTGGCAAAACGCAGCGCCAATAAATTTAACACAGTTTCCTTGCCCAGGTAATGGTCTATACGATAAACCTGTTTTTCGTTGAACACGCTTGCGACTTCATCATTGATTTCTTTTGATGATGTAAGGTCATGACCGATGGGTTTTTCCATCACCATGCGCGAGCTTTCAGTTAAAACGCCCGATAGAGCGAGTCCCTGGCAAATATTTTTAAACAAAAAGGGCGCTACAGCAAAGTAATTGACCATGATTCTGGCTTGCTGATCAATCACGGCATTTAATTGCTTGTATTGATCCGGCTGGGTCAAATCTATTTTTAAATAGGAAAGTCGGGCCGAAAATCGCTCCCACACAGCAACATCAATTTCATCACTTAAAAAATCCTGCAAGCTTTTATGGGCGATATCAATAAATTCAGTGCTGGTTATTTCATGCAGGTCAACCCCGATAATACGGGTGTCAGGTTCGATAAAATTAGCATTTTCAAGGCGATACAACGAAATGATCAGCTTGCGTTTCGATAGGTCACCTAGTGCACCATAAATGACTAAATCACAGGGGGTATATGTTTTATTGGCTTTCATGAGTTTTTCGTCGAGTAAAAAAATATTGACTGGTGTAGAAGAAACGCAAATTTAATGCGATATATTAGGGTTTTATTATCGCAGAATTTGCAGCAAGATGCTGTATTGATTGCAATGCCTGGCTGTGCTGTAGAATCGGAGGCGATTGCAATAGCATCAAAACCATACAACATTAAGAGTTACAGCAAGAAATTTTGTCAGACGCAAGGTTACGGCTGGCATGTTGAGGCAATAAAAGTGGTAGCAGGGTGCGCATCGCGCACCACAACCATGCCAGAGACATAAGCCCAATAGGCACCCGAAAATATAATAGATTTTAGCGCAAATAAAACCGTTTAGTGGATGCGGTTTTAGGTGCGCGATGCGCACCCACTTTTATGGTAGCGATTCACTATTGAAGCTTAAGCAGTGTTTATTATGAATCTTGCCGTGTCGTGATTCGTTACTTAATCACAGAGTCGTGCAGCAGGAAAACGACAACTAAAACTACTGCCTTTGCCTATTTCGCTGGTGATAATCAAGTCGGCTTCGTGACGCATGAGTACATGTTTAACAATAGCCAGGCCCAAGCCGGTTCCGTTCACTTTCTTGAGGCGCTTGGTTTCAACCCGGTAAAACCGTTCAGTAATTTTGGGGATGTCGGATTTTTCAATGCCTTCGCCCTGGTCATCAACGGCCAGTATGATAGCCGTTTTGGTTTGATACCAGCGCACTTTTACGACTGAATCGCCCGGTGAGTACTTTAGGGCATTACCTAATAAATTAGTAAACGCGCTACGTAATTCCTGCTCGTCACCCATAATATGGCAGGTTGATTCCAGGGTTAACTGGATGCGTCTTTCAGCGTTTTCAAGGGCGTCGCCTTCTTTGCAAATCTGGTTTAATAACGCAGGTACATCGATACACTGTGATTTTTTCTGTTGCGTTTCCAGTCGGGTTAATAACAATAAATCATCAACAAGATGCTGCATACGCTCGGTTTGCCCCTGCATTTGCTGGAATGACGTGGTTAATAGCGGTGACTGTTCGTCATCCAGATCCTGCAAGGTTTCCAGATAACCTTTTAATACCGTTAATGGTGTTCTGAGTTCATGGGATACGTTTGCCACAAAATCCTTACGCATTCGTTCCATCTTTTTTAGTTGCGTGACATCTTGTGCCAACAGCAATCGCAGGCCTGCCCCATAAGGTACAATCCGGACTTGCAAGGTAATGTGATGATCGACAGGCGACGGCAAAATGACGCATTCTTTATAATCCCCGACTTTTAGGTATTGGATAAACTCGGGAAAGCGGATAAGGTTGGGGATGCGCTGACCTTTATCAGAAGCTTTTAAACCAAAAACGTCTCTTGCGGCTTTATTTGCCCAGTCAATTTCATCATGAATACCCAGAACAACAGCGGCATCCGGTAACGCTTCCGTGGATTGGCGAAACTGGTTAATCATTTTGCTCAGTTTCTTTTTACGGCGTTTATCATTCTTTTTAAGGCGATAAACATGATAATAAATTTCTTCCCAAATGCCGGACATTTTAGGCGCTTTACCTCGACCTCCGGTACTGATCCATCTTTCAAAACGGGTAATCTGAACAACCTGCCGCATAATGATGGCCAGCATCAGTAAAAACAGTAAGGGCAGAAAAAGTTTAGTCATTACGCCTACAATCGCTGTTACCAACAACAGCAAAAATACGGTGATAATTTCTCTGTGCCAGATACCCATAGCGCTTAATCCACTAATGAAAACCGATAACCAAAACCACGCACGGTTTGCACCAATTCTTCACGCCCGTATTGCTCAAGAATTTTTCTAAGGCGACGAATATGTACATCAATGGTGCGCTCCTCAATATAAACGCTGCGGCCCCAAACCTGATCCAGCAATTGGGTGCGCGTATAAACCTTATCAGGATGGGTCATAAAAAAATGCATTAACCGAAATTCGGTGGGGCTGACTTCCAATTGCTTGTCGCCAATGCTGAGCCGGTGCTGTTCGGTATCCAGCATTAAATCGCCCAAGGTAATTTGTGCAAGACCCTGTATTTTTCCACTTCTGCGTAAAACGGCGCGAATACGCGCCACTAACTCTTTGGGTGAAAAGGGTTTGGTCATATAGTCATCAGCGCCAATTTCAAGGCCCCTCACTTTATCTTCTTCTTCTCCGCGTGCCGTCAACAATATAATGGGGATATCCCGATAAATGGGTTCTTTTTTTAAGCGTCTGGCCCATTCGGCACCACTGATGCCTGGTAACATCCAGTCCAGCAGTATTAAATCCGGCAGGTTGTCATCCATGGCTTTTTGCGCCTCTTCCGCGTCGGCAACGGCAATGGGTGTAAAACCAGACTGTACAAGAATCATGATTAACATGCCTCTTATAGCATCTTCATCTTCAACAACGAGAATATTAAAACTGGACATAGTTAATTATATGAAATTTAAATGAGTCATTGTAACAAATGGCTTGTTACTATTTTATGACAAAAGGTTATAAATTCAGTATTTGGTTCAAAAAGTTTCCTGATTAGTATGCTGTCTCCTGGCACCGTCATACCGGCATGGATGCCGGTATCCAGTCACAGGGATGTGAATGCATGACTTGGCAT
>Ga0194053_10002184_pt1 | contig 11884 bp, 8 predicted proteins | sample SepL228m_MetaG_FD_161684 | JGI IMG/M metagenome (GOLD analysis project Ga0194053, IMG submission 161684) | Anoxic zone freshwater microbial communities from boreal shield lake in IISD Experimental Lakes Area, Ontario, Canada - Sep2016-L227-8m | ecosystem: Environmental > Aquatic > Freshwater >... | reverse complement strand
CCGTAACCCTTATAATATTTTAACCATTATTGAAAATGCCGGTGTACCCATTTTAGTGGATGCGGGTGTAGGCACCGCCTCAGATGCCGCCATTGCCATGGAATTAGGTTGTGCCGGTGTGCTAATGAACACGGCTATTGCCGAAGCCAAAAATCCGATACTCATGGCTTCCGCCATGCGTAAAGGCATTGAAGCAGGCCGTGAAGCCTTTTTAGCCGGCCGTATGCCCAGAAAGCGCTTTGCCTCTGCGTCATCGCCTATAGACGGATTGTTCTTTTAATAATGATGGCCGTTTCTGAACCAACCCTTCCGCAAAGAATCCGTAGTTTTATTCGCAGGCAAGGTCGTCTTACGCCCGGTCAACAACTGGCTTTGGACAATCATTGGGCGACTTATTGTCTGGATCCCAAAACCGATTATGATTTTGCGCAAGTGTTCGGCCGTGACGCACCGCTATTTGTCGAAATTGGTTTTGGTAATGGCGATAGTCTGGCTAAAATGGCGGCCGCCAATCCTGACCATAATTATATTGGCATTGAAGTCCACACACCGGGTGTTGGTCATTTGCTCATCTTGCTGCATGAGCAAGGCATTAATAACGTCAGGATTTATTGTCACGATGCTATCGAAATTTTGGAACAAAAAATTGCCGACAATAGCCTGGCGGGTGTACATCTATTCTTTCCTGACCCCTGGCATAAAAAGAAACATCATAAAAGACGCATCGTGCGCCCCGGTTTTGTGGATTTGTTAGTCAAGAAATTAAAACCCGGCGGTTATTTTCACGCTGCAACCGACTGGGAAAATTATGCCGAAGCCATGTTGGCCGTTTTATCCGAAGGCACCCGTTTAAAGAATACCAGCCCGACCCAGGATTATTGCCCATGCCCGGAATACCGTCCGTTAACCAAATTTGAGCAACGCGGTATAAGACTGGGGCACGGCGTTTGGGATTTGATTTTTAGCAAAGCATAAATACCGGCTCATCAACCTGTTTCCAGTTACGTGTTTTTTAAATTGGAAAGCGCCTAAGGTAACTCGCAATAAATAACTCCCGACCTATCGTTTCCACGCTGGAGCGTTGGAACCAGGCGTATTCTAACCAATTTGTCCAACGAACCGGATAAGATTGTGGTTCGCTTTGCTCACACAATCTATCCTTATTCGTTAGGCTTGTTGTGCTACAAAATAAAAAGTGTCGCACAACATTTATTTTGTTGGGTAATCAGCGAGGCATATTTTAAAATCATCAATTTCTTGTTTAATAATGGGTCACAGTTGATTGTAGTTGAACCAGCTGTTCCAGATTCATCCAAGCTATTTCTCGGAACGTCAGACTAATACGCTCATCTTGACTAGCCGCCTCCCAGAAAGAGGTCGCTGCATCATAAGCTATCCGCCAAGCAATCGCGTGCTGGGGAAGCGGTAACGCCGCAGCAAACTGTCGCAATGGAACCTCACCGCCAGATAAAGGCGCATAGAGCATTGGTAACATATCATAGGCGGGTGATAAGCACACGCTAACAGATTGCCCTTCACTCTTAATTAATTGAAAGGATAGATTACCAAGGTGCATATCGCTATTGCCTATCAATCGACCGAACCACCATAAAACCAGAGTCTCTTGCACAAGCGCTTTTGACACCATGGATAGACTAACCAGTTTTTCAATCAGTGTGGGCCAATCACCGTTACCCGATCCAATAAAGGCGGCATCCAAAACAGCAAGCGAAATGAGGGGGAGACGACCAAACTCACCATGACGGTCGAACCTCTCAACCTCAAGAAATGTTCGACCCTCAGCCATGAGAATGCGACTTTTTGCGGCCAATAATTGCGTGTTCTTTCGAAGGGTTTGCAGGGCCAGGTGCTCACAAACAAGAAGATCTGACCACCGGCGAACAGGTAGGGAGTCATCAGCGCCAGAAAACTTAACAATAACATGGGGCGTGTCGCTACCCTCCAGCACTCGCTTCGCAGTAAACTTTGGAAATTCACCGCCTGCGCTGGAACCACCACCTATGAGTGCTGTCACTTCGCTAGCCAACACGAGATATTGCTCAGCCTCCAGACCTTTTGGGATAGCTGGCGTTGGTGATGCTACCGACTGAAGCCATAGGGTGTAAGCATCGTCACCTACAATGAGATTGCCAGGCGTGTCAGCCCCTCGGCGACTTAGCACATCAATAATATGATCATCAGACCACCGTTCAGGGTCTGTTGGCACATCCAGATCTACTGCCGCCTGTCGTGCAAAAATACGACCCAGATAACCTTGAGGGCGCATATCGTAGAGAAAATAAGGTAAGCCATCCCAGGCACCCTTTAAGTGTTCAGCATCAGTTGGCCATCCTAAATGATGCAGGGGAAATATAGATCCTTCCGGGGCAATCAGGTCTAACATTCCACAATTAACTCCTTGCCCATGCTCATTAATAAGATAGACAGGGATGGGGGCTCTTTTGCCTCGGACTATTCGACGCAGTGCAAAACGCGCTTGTTTAGTAGAACCCAGTCGCACAATCTGATCGCCGCGCTCATGAAGCATTCGGTGTAGGGTTGCTACACTTACTCCTAATTTATCGCTTAAACTGATAGCGGAGGCAAGTCCACTTCGCAGCATGATTGAATCAAGCCTCTCACGGGCCGCTTCGTTTTTAGGTCGCATAAACAAGATGCATGAATAGTTATGATAAAATTATCATATAACTTTTTCTTTTAAAGTCAAATAGATGTATATTAATAATGCATGAGTTATGATAAGAATATGTAAGGAACGATGAGCAGTGCGTAATCAAAAGGACTTGCTGGCAAAAAATCCAAGCAGTCCACCTTGACTCAGACAAGGCCTAAACAAAAAATGCTACCAAGGAAGTGATTATTCAGAAAACAAACCAGAGTGAAATTTAACCGTCGAGGCGACAACTATATTGACAATTTCCGACGTTCCACTCTTTATGGAAGTATCGAGGATCATATCCGAATTAGATGGAACTCCTTATCGGTTTCAGGAAGCCCAGCAAGTTTTCATGGTGTTAGGCCATCAGACGGTTTTACCGATGATGGATTCAGAATCTATGAATGGGCAGAGGAGAAAGTCGATTCAATTTCATAGAGCCATCCACGCTGCGGTTAGCAATCTTCAGTGTGAAGGATCGATGTTGGGGCGCAGACAATCCTGAAGGCGATTATTTTCTGGCTAATCGAAACGCCGGATACTGTAATGTGTGATTTATCTTCGTCGGGATTTCACTCCATGAAGCCTTCTGATGGTCTGTTGTCGTTCGGAAGCATGGAACGAATGTCTCTTATGGGGCGTTTGCGACACGTCACGACTGACCGGTTTAGGGAAGCGTAAAGTCATAGCCGACTGGCGGTTATGGGTCGATTTTTGCTCTTTGCAACCGATCAAGCCAAGTGTCCACTATAATAAATCAACCCACTTTCAGAGGAGCTTGGCCTAATGTTGGTTTTTTTTATAGCCAGTTAAAACGTTACCAACGCGGCGAATTCCCCGTCCGGCCTGGTTTGCCAACATTCAGTCGTTATCCTGACTCAGCGCTTCACTGGCAAAGTTGTCAGGCAACCAGCCCCGGTTAACGCATTCTCTAAAGCACCATTCCTGCGTTGTTTCTGTTTTATAACTCCAAAAAAACCAGCCTGAATAGCTTTCAAAGGTCATCAATTGAGCAGCAGCATAGGCTCGATAGGCCAGTGATTTTTGAAAGCTGTCCATCGCTTGCAAGGTATCCTTGAAAGGCCCTTGTGCCCAAAGCGAAACAAATTTTAAATGCAGCCCCAAACTCCATTCACCCACGTAAGTTGAATGACCATCTTGTATGATGTCATCGGCTTCGTTCTTCAAATCGACCACTGAACTGCGAATGTGGCCGTAAATATCCAGGTCGATGTCAGTCTGAACAAAACACTGGTAACGATGTATGTCCAACACCACATTGCTAAATTCGGGCTCTGTTAAAAAGCCGGTGTATTCCCGAAATGACCGAAAACCATCGTGATAAACAACCGCTACATCGTTTGCATGGCAGTATTTTCGGATTCGGTGATAAGCTTCTGTGGTATATTTTTTTAACAGCTGTGTATCAATATCCCAGCGTGGCTCATTCAATACTTCGATAGCATGTAACGCAGGTTTGTTGTGGTAGCGCTCGGCCAAACGTTCCAAAACAAGTAATGCGTAATTGATATAGTCTTCTTTGGTGTGCCATTCACACACATTCAGGATGCCGCCATTATCAAAGCCATTTTGGCATCCGGGCGCGGCATGTAAATCCAGCACAATCATCAAACCATACTGCTCTGCCCAGTTGAAGGCGCGATCAAGAATGGCCACACCGCCTTCAACAAAGGGATGTGATAATGCGCCGTAAGCCGGATGATACGGATAATCCGACCCAAACAACCAATGGCCCACTGGAATCCGCACGGCATTGATGCCTGTTTTAGCAAGCCAGGCAAAATCCTCGGCGGTGATAAAAGTGTCCCAATGCTTTTTAATTGCTTGTTCTGCATTTGCTCCCAACTCAACGCAGTAAGAGGTTTCATCGGTCGCCTGAAGACCCTCAAAAAGACTGGGCGTCATCCATTTTTCAAGCACCAGCCAGCCACCCAAATTAACGCCGCGCAATTTCTTGCCAGATTCTTGGTTTAAAATAGTCATTCTCCCTCTGTAAAGTGAAGTTTCATAGAATAATCTTCCGGTTATGAAACGCTACTGCAGAAGGTTGATTGGTAATCGATAGCAGCGCAGCGTCAGGTAACTTTTGACAGATAATGCGTAGCATCGATACTTCACCGTCGGGATCAAGTGAGTCGAAGGCTTCTTGCAAAAGAATCCATTTGGGACGATATAACAGCAAACGCACCAATCCCAAGCGCTGTTGCTGTTCACGGGTCAGTACTTTTTCCCAGGCATCGGCTTGTTCAAGTTGTTCAAGCAAGTCTTCAAGCCCGGCAAGTTTAAGCAACTCAATAATTGAATCGGCGGTATATGTTTCAGGTGGCGACGGGTAGCAAATAGCCTCATGTAGCGTCCCATCGGGTAAATACGGACGTGGCGGCATGAAGAACATGGGATCACCATCCGGTAATTCAATTCGTCCACGCCCCCAAGGCCAGAGACCGGCAATCGCTTTAAAAAGTCGGGCACCTGTAAAAGCATCGCCAGAGATGAGTACTCGTTCACCCGGTCTGATTTCTGCATTTAAGCCGCATATCATGACTTTGCCATCGAGCTGGGAGATACACAGATCATGAAAACACAATACGGATCTATCCGGTTTTTCCAGTAAAATTCGCTGCGGATCAGGACGGGCTATTTCCAGTTCCAAATCTTCCAAGGCCTTGACCAATCCCAAAACACGCTCAACCGAGGCACGCCACTGTGCAATAGGCGCCATATTGTTGACTGGCCAGGACAACGCAGCTGACATTTGTTGAAATGCCTGCGCTGATTGCATCAAGGCACCGAGAGTAATGTTCCCAAGAATATAGCGTGGCGCGGCTATCAGGATAGGAACCGCCATAGATAAAACACCATAACCTGAGTTGAAGAGAAGAATATTTACCCAGGCAAGGGTTTGACGGTCATAAACAGTGGTAATATTTTGAAAAAAATCATGAAAGCGCTTTTTCTCATTGGTTTCTCCATGAATCAGGGCGATTGCTTGGGAATTTTCTCTTGCCTTCACCAAGCCAAACCGAAAATTGGCTTCAACAGTTTGCATGGCGTTTGTTGTCAGTGTTAAGGGTCGGCTTGCCCACCAGCCCAAAACAGAAGCGGCCGCTGAATAAATTATCGCCACCCAGACTAAATAGCCATAAACAGGCAATTCAAATAACCCGAAATCCAGAATGACCGTACCGGAAAGCTTCCAGAGAATTTCGGTAAAACTGAAAATTAATAACAAGCTATAAAATAGCGTATGACAAAGGCTAATGGCTTCATCGGTTGCAATGCGGATATCTTCAGCTATCCGGCCATCAGGGTTATCATGCTCCACTGTCTGTATGTGCAAAACCTGGTAATGACGACCTTTGTTCATCCATTGACCGATTACCCGCTCTGTCAGCCAGGAACGCCAGCCGATTTGCAACTGCCGTTTAACTTTCATGTGCATGGCGGTGACCACCATACTGGCTGCAAAAATCAAAACAAGATAGCCAATCTGGGTCAATAGCCCAGACATGGAATGCTGTTCAAGAGCATTGAACAGGGCGGCGCTCCATTCCGTAATGATGACGGCAAGCGCCATCTGCAATACAGTAAGAACGATTAAAGCCAATGTCTGATTGCGGATAACCGCCTTGTTTTCGGAATTCCAAAAAGGCCCCGCTAACCGTAAAAATTGAATAAAAAATCCATTTTGACCTTGCATAGATTAGTCTCCTTGAGAGATAGATAAATATATTAACCACAGTGTCGTTTTATAAGGGGGCATCATCCGGTTCATTTTACCTTCGGTTTCTAACCCTTGATTAAACTTTCAGTACCCTGTTTGCCGACATTATTCCATTGATATTATCATTAGTTATCATTTTAACAATATAGTCTTGTTAATTTTCGGTTTGAAAGTTTAATATTAGCTGACAATTGCAAAGCAAACGACCATCAATACATTGACTTGGGATAATAAATTGACACTTATCCGGCTGAGTTGACTGCATAGCATTGACTGCTTAAAACATATAAGTGATTTTGAATATGATGTCATTACGTACACTCGAAAAACCACCCGCTGATTTTCTAAATATAGCCCATCGGGGTGCGCGGGCATTTGCGCCGGAAAACACCCTAGCGGCCTTCCAGAAAGCGAAAACCTTTGCGTGCCAGATGTTTGAAATGGATGTCCGCTTATCAAAAGACGGAGAATTAGTAGTTCATCACGACGAACAATTAACCCGATGCACGGATGTTAAAGCAAAATTTCCAGACCGCAACAGTTATTATATTTGGGATTTCACTTACGAGGAATTAAACACACTGGATGCGGGTAGCTGGTATAGCGAACAAATATCGTTGCCATACACGCAAAGGCAAGAATTTCTACAAACGTTGACTGACGAAGAATTAGCCAGGTTTGTCAGTCCGCAAGATCGCATGCGCTATGCCGCAGGTAACATAAAGCTCCCCACTTTAAAGCAGACACTGGAATTTGCAAGTCAGGCCGACATGATGGTTAATATAGAACTCAAAACGCAGCCCAACGTGACGACAGAACTGGTAGAGATGGTTGTCAAACTGGTCGAAGTCACGAACATGGAGCATCAGGTTCTGATTTCATCATTTGAGCATGAGCAGTTAAGGAAAGTACGTCAACTCACAAAAATCATCGCCATTGCCGTTTTGACGAGTGATCGAATTGAAAATCTAAATAACTACCTGCAATTACTCGACGCTACGGCTTACCATCCCAATTGCTATTGTGTTCAGGACGCAACGGGAATCCGCAAATTAAATCTGGACGACATTACCCTTGTTTGTGAAGGCGGTCGCAATGTTAATGGTTGGACGTGTAACAATAAGGACGATATGCGCCAACTGATTGCAGCCGGGGTTACCGGTTTGATTTCCGACTTTCCCAATCGGGTGCAAGACGTTCTGTTGTCGTATTGACGATCCAAAAGATTTCGAATCATGAACCCGGAAAAAAATCTTAAAACCTATTCACCACGAAGACACGAAGGACACGAAGCTTTTCCTGGTGATAAGTGAGGGATTATTAATCACTTGTTTAACCGTTTTCGTGCTTGGTATTATGCAAAAAAAGAAAAAGCGGCGGCAAGATTGCCTTGCCGCCGCTTTTTCAGATTGGCCCAATTGCTGGGTATTAAGCCTATAAAGTTCAGGCTTTTTTATTGAGACGTAAAAAACCCATAAATCCCATCAGCGCAGAACCAAACAACCATACCGCACCCGGCACAGGCACTGCGGCTACGTTAATGTCGTCATAAAAAGTACCGCTTGCGAGAACGATATCCTTAACACCCAACACAGGCGTTAACAACGAAACGATTGCGAGCGGGTTGTTGTACTGAGAATAGACCAAATCATAAAGCGTATTTCCGGAGGCGTCCAGAAACAGGATGTCTGTTGGGCTGGTATTGCCATAAGTACTATTGGGGAGTGTAAACGAAAAACTTCCAATATCCATTGCCGAAGCAAAGCCCATTAGAACGGGTTGAGCACGGGCATCCAGCGCATTTTGACCGCTAGGCGAAACTCCCCAACCTTGTGCAAAAGTATTTTCTGCTGTGACTGGGTGCGTATTATCGATCTGCCAATGCTCAGATCCAACAATAGCAATGCCATCACCATCCAGAGTTGGTAAAAAAGCCGCATTGTTAAAAGTAATGCCCAAGGCGTTAGCTGATAGATCTAAATTGGCATTTGCACCGGCAGCCAGTCTGTCAAAGTTAATGGTAGAAGCCAGAGTTGGTTGAGCCAGCGTTAAACCAACTACCAAACCTATTAACGCTTTTTTGTTTTTAACGTAATTAAACATTTTATAATATCTCCAAAAAGAGGGCAGAAGATCTGCCCTCAATTACTAAAGTAGCAACTTATTTAGTGGTGCCGCCAACAACTGCTTTCATGACTGCAAAGAACACGTCAGTGTTGTCGAGAGTACCGCCCAGTTCACCAGCGCCACGACCATAAGCTGTTAACGGAATGTCACCACCTGTGTGAACGGCTTGTGCACCGGGAACCTGACCTGTTACGAAGTAACCGTCGTTTTGTTGGAGAGGACGAGTGGCAGCAGTATCAAAAAGATTATTGCGCGGATAAGCATTAAGCGGAGCAAAATTGATGCCTGGTTGTTGAGTATCGTTGCTTGGATACGAACGAGTGCGGAAGTTTTCATAATGATCTGCACCCGCACCGTATCCTATTAGCAACTTGTTGTCTGGATCCCAAACACTTGGGTAGCCATCGGCAGCAATAGTGTATTTAGGGAAACCGGCTGCAGCGTAAGTACCAACAACATTGTTACGAAGTTTAGGTTGACCATTAGCATCAAGCGTATTACCACTTGCTACAATCTCAGCCTGCAAAGCAGTATCAGATTTTGTCGATGCACCAATAATAGCGGCACCTGAACATTCGTGATCGGCAGTGACGTAAACCAGGGTATCAGGATGTGGATTACCGGCAAAATCACCGGTACCATCAACATAATCTTTCGCTTTTTGTACCGCTTTATCAAATTCAATGGTATCAACCATAAAACGGGTGCTGTCCATTTCATGCGCTTGCTTGTCAATTGAAGCGCCTTCTACCATCAACACAAAACCGTTGGGGCTATTGGCATCCAAAACGTGCATCGCTTTGCTTGCCATTTCATCCAACATCGGTTGATCAGGAAAGCCGTAATCCTGAACGATGGTAGTGGCGGCTGAAGCCGTCGGGAAAACACCACGACGTCCATCCATCTTGTCTTTGGCAATATTCATATTGGACAACGAGAACAAACCCAACAATTTTGCTGGCGTACCGGCATTGGCTAGGGCAGTGTGATCGGCTGCATAAGTCCAACCCGCTGTTTGAAAGTCGGCAATCAAGTTACGAGAGGTATCGATAGCGCCGGCTGCGGCATTCCAGCCCGCTTGAATATCTGCCGGTAAGGTATAGTCAGAAGCAACAGCGCGAGCCGAACCAGTGAATGACGTACCACCATGACCATTATCGAAAGCAGTACCACTTGGAAGAAACCATTTACGGCCTCCGCCCATCAACACAGTCAGATTAGTTCTGGAAGCATCATCCAGAAATTGGTCAACAATACCCGTGCCGTTACCACGAGCTGAAGTATGAATTGCATTAGCGGCAGGCGTTGCGTCAAATACGTCGGCAGTAGTCACGATACCCAGTTTTTTGCCTTGAGTACGCGCCAAAAATTCAGACATATATTCCATGCGTGGACCGTCAAATGCAGCAGTCGTATCATCCGGCCATACACCTTCCTGCCCTGAGTTAGCTTTGTTGCCGGTAACGTAATTGGCCATGCCGGGTGCAGAGTCAGTCACTTGTGTATCCAACGATGCGGTCATAATCATGGCCGTATTGGTAAAGCTATCCATAGCCAGTTTTTTGTTGGCTTTGCCTTGTGCGTAACCATTTTGAACAATACGTGCCGCAGTCCGGTGACTTGCACCCATACCGTCACCCAGCATGATGATGACATTTTTAACTTTACGACCGGCTTGAGTAATACCGACCACTTCAAAACTACCGGTGGCGGTAACGGTTGTGTTATCACTTTGAGTGGCAACAGCGGTTAACGTACGGATACCTGAAACCGAACTGGAATAGCCGCGAACTGAAGCGACGACAGCGTTAGCAACTGGCGTAGCTGCTGTAGTAAGCGTTGTAGCTGGAACCAGTGAGGTTACAACGCCCGCAACAGGCGCGGCATTAGCGACACCCACCGAAGCACTGTCAACAAAAAATTCAACTTTAGTGATGGTCTTTCCAGCGTCTGGACGCACGGTTGTTTGTAGATCAAAACGCTGACCCTGAATAAAACGGGAAATCATCGGGCTTGAAGTAGCGCCATTAGTCGCAAATAACTGGCTGGGTGGTGTCAAACGACTGATGGTAAGAGCGCTGGCACAATCAGTACCGGTAGCAAGAATGCCGGCAATAACAAAGCCCGACAGAGGGTTACGATTTTTCATGGGTATTCCTGATTTGATGGTTTAAGGATTTTAACGTTGATAAAAAATATCCCTATCGATGCTGCAATGCTCCTAAATAAATAAATAACTTGATGATACAAAACGGCTAAAATTTTCCGGCGTTAACGCTGACTGACGACTGCCTTGTTCTCATCTTCTGACTCCACCGCACCTTGGGCAGGTGTCTGGTCCAGCAGTAGCCGGACATAAGAAATGCGCCCGTTGCTCTCGTCCTTCGCGCCAAGCTGTAAGGTGCCGACCAGATCCCATGCGCCTGGGCGAAATGCCAAAATTTTTGCTGAATCTTCTGAAGGCATGTGTACGAACACGGTCGCCCCTGGCAAGTCGTCGGACGGGCCATCTTCTTTTTCCGGAATATTGACAGGTACCAGGGTCACCATAAAAATGCCGGCTACAGGTTCTTCGGCTTTAACCATAAAGCCCTGAAGATGAACACGTTTATCTTTAAGGCTTAGCAGCTTAGCCGTTGGCTCCAGCCCGTTTGGGCCTATAGGTAACTTATAAAATTCGCGAAAACTTAACTCGGTTGCGCCTTGCATAGCGGCATTCGCTTTAATTTCATTCTTGGGTGCCTGGGCTGCACATCCAAAAATAAATAACGATATGACTAATACGGAAAAACTTAACTTTTTGATTAACATTGAATAAAACTCTTTTGTCGCCAGGTTGCTATTAACCCGCAACAAAAAAACGCAGCGGGTTAAACGGATTGGATTATTAGCAAATGAATTCTTTTGATTTGCTTAAAAATAGAATAACGTCCCAATACGAAATTTAGGTGACAACTCTATTAAGGTTTGATGACATGTAATACATCTTTTTTAATTATTGGTTTTTGTGTTGCCCATCCGGTCGCTTTAGATAAATTTCCAAGCATAAACGTTATGGCAAACTAAAGGCAGCAATAAATGGCTTTAACTGTTGATGGGCTCTTCAATGAGATAAGCAGACTGACCTGTTATTAAAAAAGGAGGTTCGGCAGAAAGCTGATGTGGGGAAAACCAAAATGACAGTTGTCATACGATTTTATTTTCTAAATTCAAAAAAGCCGATATATTGCTTAATCAACTCAATAATTTTATTTATGCAAATATTAAAAGACAAGCATGTCCTTATCGTGGGTGCTACCGGCAGCATTGGTAGCCGAACCGCGCAGTTGTTGGCC
>Ga0194053_10002183_pt1 | contig 11891 bp, 10 predicted proteins | sample SepL228m_MetaG_FD_161684 | JGI IMG/M metagenome (GOLD analysis project Ga0194053, IMG submission 161684) | Anoxic zone freshwater microbial communities from boreal shield lake in IISD Experimental Lakes Area, Ontario, Canada - Sep2016-L227-8m | ecosystem: Environmental > Aquatic > Freshwater >... | reverse complement strand
GAGGAATATGCCCTTACCAGTGAAAAATTCGCATGGTTTTCCGGTGGACAAGATCCATCAAGAAATCTTTTTGATGTTGTGAAAAAGTTGAAAGAGCCAGAATTCAAAATCGCGGGGGAACCCCAAAAACAGTATTCAGATAAGGAAATCTACATACGCAACCTTCAAGCAGTTTTTAAAGATAGCGCGGGAAATATAGAAGATTTATCGAAAATGTTTGCATTAGCAAAGGCTTGGGGAATTGCCTCTGCTCGCGGAAATAAGCTTAGTAGGCTGGCTGAGATACAAGGAAAGCTAAAAGGGTTAGACAAACTGACCGCCGATGATTTCCAACTATCGGCTGAACAGGGTGGGACGACAATTAAATTTACTAAAATACCGCAATGACACCAGCCCAGACGATTGTTCAACGAATCACCGAGGCATTGAAAAGGCCAGGAAATACTGTAGCATTGGCTGGTATAGCCGCCGACTACTCGCAAATGTGCAGAAAGGTAAATGCGAGGCTTGAACAGATTGCTTCGGTCATAGAGAGCCGAGATGACTACCAAGCAATTGAACTTGCCGAAGCGCGGCCTTCTATAATGGAAGAAGCGAATACTCTCTCATTTCCTGAACTGCCGGCATGGGTTGCATTTTGCGAAGAGAACCAGCTAGAGGTGCCACCCAGACTAAATAGTAAAGCTGTTCAACAACTGAATCGCATCTATGGGAAGGGGATTTCAGCGAATCACAGATTGTATAAGGAGTTTCGCGATGCTGTTTTATCGAAAGATGACTCAAACGCCCTCGCTATCATAAGAAAAATAGTCCGGCTGAATCCGAACGATCAGAACGCACAGTCTGAAATGCGCCGTTTGGAAAATAAGCAATTTCTGATTCTTGAAACCGAGATCACTGAGAGCACCAAATTGCAAAAGGAGGATACAACTCTTGAATTACTGGCGACGATGGAAACTCTTGGACAAGCAGAGAAGATGGCTGCAAGCCATTCAGTTCAGGCGGCAATTGGCCTGCGGAAGTGCCATGACGCCAGGGCGGCCCAAGTTAGGGTGTCTGCATATATTGAAGACTTGGAAAAGATTTTAGCAAACCAGCAGTGGTTGAAAGCAGGGGAAGTTGTTGCACATATTGACAGACTTGTTCACGACCACCATCTATTGCTATCTGATTCTGATAATGGCACTGTTGCAAAAGCTCGCGACTATTTCACCACCAATCGTGCAGAGGCAATTCGGAAAAGTGAATTTCAGTCAACTGTAAGGCAACTTGAGACGCTTACTTTGGAGGCTGAGAATTTGTCTCAAGCTCAAGGAACGATCAATCTCGCGGAAGCACGCATAAAACTTCTGGCCTTGAATCGTCAATGGCAGATTGTTGAAGGCTATTCGCTTCATGTAGAGAATGAACTAGTTCAACGAGTGACACGAGTTGCATCCTTTCTCAAGACTGAGATCGCGCGAATGTTAAAAAAGACGCGCATTGCATGGGCGACTGGAGCGATGATTGTGACAGTTGTTTTGATAGCCGCTGGATATTTTTTCCTTCTTTTCCTTCGTGCAAATGACATTGAGAGGCAGATTAACAAGGCGATTGCTGATCGCGCCGTATCCGTAGTTGAAAGACTTGTGATGACAACAAGGGAGAATAACAAGAAGGAAGCTAATCTACCGATCCTAGTGGCTGCCCTGCGAAAAGCCGACATGTGGACCGCTGATCAGCGCACCAAACAGAGCAAAATCAAGGCCGGAATTCAAGAGCTGAATGGTTATTTTACTGATTCAGGGAATCCCCAAACGGTTTTTGAAAAGTATCAAAATATTGACGCCCTATTTAAGCAACTTCCAAAGGAGTTTCAAACAGAGGATGATGAGCAATTTGTCTCTCTCGGCGAATCAATGCAGAAGTGGATGGAGGGGATGAAGAAAAAGGCTGATATGAGTATATCGCCTCAAATCACCGAAGCAGAGAAGAATATTCTCGGCAATCTTTCACTCAGTAATTCACCAGAAGTTGTCAGTCAAGCGGTTGACAAAGCGAAACAACTACTTGAACAATGGAAGGGATTCACGAATCCAGAGGTGCCAGAATTGCAGCTTTCTGCTTCGACAATCGACCGAGTTAATACAATTAAATACGCGGCGAATTCGGCACAAGAAGCATTGACTGAGTACGACCGCTTGATCAGGCAGATTCAAGAGGCAAAAACAATTGAAGATTATTCGGCTGCCATACTTTCACTTAAATCAGCTCAACTTATTGGTTCGCCAATGGTCGGGGCTGCCGCATCCGCCAGTGTAAAGAGTGCAAATCCGATTGAAATTGCCGGAGAACTGTTGTTCCCAGATGATCCTGTCGCCTGGGCAGATGCTCGCAAAGGAGGGGATGGGCTTCAAATTAAGCCCGATAAAGTTGTTCAAGCGGAATTGCGCAATTTGAGCCCGCTGCTTAAAGGAGAAAAGGTTAAGGATATTTATGTCGCTTCTTTGGATGGAAATAAGAGTCGGCAGATTTATACCGAAAAGGCCCCTCTACAGGTAATTGACAGTGGACTTGTTCAGCCAAATGGAAAATCAATTAAAAAATGGACCGGCCATGTTTACGATCCAGCCGAGGATGGAGTTCCGGTTGTATTTGTCAGTCGCCAATATGGGACCGCTGACTATGTTGATGCAAAAGAACGAGTTACTGGTGTGAGCTCTGTCGGGAAGAGTTTGTTTTTTGAGGCTTTTAATAATCTTCGTCTTGATGCTTTTGTTTCCAGTGATGGCAGCGTGTTAAGGCCAGTGACTTCAGTTTTGGACGATTTACTAAGCACAACCCCAAACGACCCGATATATTCAGCCTATGCTGTAAATGTTCTTTATGAAATGACGAAGCTTCGGCCAAATGCTTGGGGCCTGCAGTTCTCCCCTGATTGTAAGGCATTCATGGAGCGCATTCACACACAACTTTCAGACGATCACATAAATAGTGGCGATTGGATGGTTGCTGAGAGACGAAATGCACTCGGGGGAAAAGTGCGATCAGCGTTCGAGTCTCGCCCTCGCATTTCGTTTGCGAAACAAGCTAGGCTGCGCCAAACACTCGCTGACCTGTTGATAAAGAATGGTTTGTCATTTGCGGGATACATTGGTGTAGATGGTAAACCTGTGTTAATAAACTTATACGATCCGCCAACTGTTTTATGGGGCATGAGTGGCAAAGCATCTGCTGCAAAGCCAGCTCTTTTGTTCACGCGAAAGAAAGATTCAGAGCCTGCACAGTATATTTCCATCAACAATGGCGAGCCTTTGACTCCGCTTTTTATGCTTTCAATTGACCCATTGAAGCTTTGCAGCACCGCGCTCAAGACTGCCGAGATACCAGAGAAAGATGGATACGGGTATCTTCCTCCCATGTTCAAGGATTTATTTACAACCAATCAATGACCCCGACACCACGAAATATTTGGGTTCAGTGGAAGGGTGAGCGCAACGGCCCTTACTCAGAAGCAGAAGTTGCAGCCAAAATTAAAACTGGTGAAATTGGAGGGCTTTATTCTGTTGAATTCAATGGTACCGAAATGAGTGCAGGCGATTTTCTTCAATCCCTGCAAGCCAGATCACCTGTAAAACCGATGCCCAAGCCGGTAGTCACGGTGAAACCGAAGGGGGACAAGACTGTTCCAATCCAGACATCAGAGATTGAATTGGCACCAGTTGTTCCCAAAGCGCCGCCGCAGCCGCCGTCATTGCCGAAAATGCCTCCTCCAGCCGCGCCCCAAGCAGACCGAACATCCATTACAGTAGCGCGGAATGGACAGACATTTGGGCCATTCACAAAGGAACTTCTGACGAAGTATATCGGTGAAGGAATGTTCGGTCCTGATGATTTGGCATGGCATGAAGGTTTGCCAAACTGGGTCCGTCTTGGAGATATTCGTTTGCCAGTACAAAGCCCTACACTCCCCACTTTGCCCACCTACCCTGCGTTTTCCTCCACGCAATTTCCAGTCCTGCCCGCGATGCCTGCCCCCCAAGCTGTTCAGCACGCTCAATCCATTCCCACTTCATCGCCTCAACCGACATCAGCAATTTATGCGGGCTATTTACTGTGTCTGATTGCCATTTTCTTTTTCCCTCCAATTCTTGGCCTTGCGGCGTTTGTCTTGGGAATTATTGTAATAGCTCAGGGCAATGCAGGACACGGAGTTGCTATAATTCTACTTTCAATTATTTGCGCGCTCGCTGGAATGTTCTTTGGCGCCGCGATCATTGCTGGATCTCACTAACGAAAACAAACCCAAATTATATTATGAGTAAAGTTGATCCTTTTAACGCGCCCGAAACAGAACTCAATTGGTCAAAGTGCGACATTGAGCAAAGATTTGGTTTCCACGGTGGCCGATTTACTGCCCCCAACAACGTGTTCACTTTTCTTCTTGGGTGTGTTGGGACGGTCGTTTTCTTCGCGCTTGTCATCTATTTGGCAAAGCCTGTTCAAGCTCTTGCGCCATACACGGACATGTTTCTTGCTCGGGGAATAATTCCATACGTGACAATACTTTTCTTCTCATGGTCGATGGCAATACTTTTTGTAAAATCGCGAAAACTTTCACTACAACGAAAAGCATTAAAAATATTGCCTGTTCCAATTGACCCAGACTTTGTTTTGAATCGCGAGACGGCGAAGGAGGTTTTGCTTCGACTAAGAAGTATTGCAGATGAAACAACTCGGTTTCTTTTATTGAATCGGGTAGATAGAGCTTTATCAAATTTACAAAATATCGGCCATATTGCTGATGTCTCTGATATTTTGCGAACTCAAACACAATATGATGAAGAACAATTGGCTTCTGGATATGGACTCTTGAATGGGTTTACTTGGGCTATTCCAGTGCTTGGTTTTATTGGAACTGTTTTGGGCCTAAGCCATGCTATTGGTGCATTTGGGGCTACTCTAAGGGCTGGCACCGATTTAACTGGTTTGCGGGCATCATTACAAACTGTTGCGGGTGGGCTTGGACTTGGATTTGATACCACTTTGATCGCACTTGTCTGCACACTAATTATTCAATTGCTTTTGACGTTCATGCAAAATAAAGAGTCAGCGTTTTTGGATGAGTGCAATGAATACTGTCATGCAAACATTATCTCGAAACTGAAGCTCATATAAAGGAAACCGTGAGACGAAGCCTCAGACGCCCGCACGTAAATGTAAACTTTTTCTTTTTCCAAGATATTATTACGGCAGCGCTCGGGGTTATTCTTTTTATTGCGCTGATACTTGCGCTAAATCTCAATGTTGAATCGGAGCCAGGAGCAATAAATCAACCAACTGCATCCCAACGCGCCGATGAAAAAAAACTGGCCGAAATGCTGGCGACATTGGCGGAAAATAGAAAGAGGTTGGAATCTCTTCGTTCCGCTGCTGGTCCTGTGGACAAGGCGGCTTTGGTCAAGCAACTCCAGATAATGAGGAATGAAGTAACAGAGGTGACTGCTTCTATGACTGGAAAGGCCATATCAATTCCAAAGACCGAGAATTCCAGAGCAATTGATGATGCCCTGCAAGGTGGCAAAGATGACCTAGCAACGCTTGAGAAAGAAACATCGGCTCTAAAGCAGAAGCTCGCAATTGTTCAGCAAAGCGTAAACGAGTTGGAATCGCAGATCAAAGATTTGGAGGCGCGACTATTGGCGCAGGAGCAATTGAAAAACAAAATCTGGCTCATACCGCAAACTGGAGGGACATCTAAAGAACCTCTGTTGATTACAATCGCATCAGATGGATGTGAATTGCAACGCTATGGTAAGAAAGATGAAAAGAAAGTACTGACTGGAGACAGTCTTTCCACACTGCTGCGCGACGGATTGAAAGGCTTTCCAAAAGAACAATATTATGTTGTCTTATATTTTAAACCATCCGCACTGAGTAGGTTTGAAGTCGCTCGCGAGACCGTCAATGGACAGGGCTACGAAGTAGGCACCGATGTTATTACCGAGGATACGGTTTTAGATTTTTCACCACCTGAACAATGAGAAGTCGCTGGGACACAAAAAAAGACAGTCTCGATTTGTTGCTGAATACACTCTGTGACGTATTTGGCAGCTTCATACTTATTGCGCTGATTTTGGTTCTTCCTACTGGCATTAAACAAGTCGTCACTCCAAAAATAGATAATGAAACCCTACAGCGTCGAATGGCTACTGCCAGGGAAGAGATGGAGGCTATTGACAAGCGTATAGCTGAATTGGCAGTTGATCCAGATATTGCCAGACTACAAGCGGAAAAGGCGCGGCTTGATTCAACAATCAAGTCACTTAAAGAGCGTTCCATGAAATTGGACTCTGATCGCTCAAAAGCATTGAACGCTTCAAGCCGCGATGTTGCCAAAGAGGATTCCGCATTGCAGGAACAAATTAAGAACGCCAGAATTGAAGAGGAGAGTGTAAAAAATGCGATTGATACGGCGGTTGGCCTTGAAAGCAATCTTAAAAATCGAATTGATTCTATAAATGGGAAGATTGCCGATGCCAAAAAGGTTAGAATCCAACAAATGCGCCTGCCGAGGGAGCGACATACAGATAAAGGGGCTGTTAACGTCATTATTCGTTATGGTCGGATTTACCCGCTTCAATTATCACTGAAATCATTCGCAAAAAATACAGACGCTATCGATTGGACAGATCTAGGAGATGACGCGTTTCGGGCGACACCTATTGAGGGCAAGGGTTTTTTATCTACAGATACTGCATTTTTTACTCGGTGGACCTCCGAAGTGCCGTCAGATTGTTTTGTCGCCTGCTATGTTTACGAGGACTCTATTGACGCGTTTCGAGGCTTTCGGAAGCTTGTTCAAGATAAGAATGTCGATCTCGGCTGGGAACCTGTTGAGTCAAGCAGAGCGCTGCGGTTTGGTTCACATGGCAGCAGTCCGAATCCTCAATAGAACCAATCTAATACTTTATGACAAACGACAACTACTACTACACCGTTGATGGCTCAGCCGCTCAAGGTCCAGAACCTCTAAAATCTCTTCATGCGAGGCGAGAGTCTGGAACTCTTTCTGGAGCAGTTATGGTTGCCCGCGAGGGAGATCAGGAATGGCTCCCAATCGAGGCAACAATGCGGGGTATGAAGCCGAACAAGACAATGCCATCTAATCGTCAGCCCATGAATATGCCCTCAGAATCCATGTATATAACGAAAATCCAGGGCTATGCTCTAATTCTATTAGTCGGGTTTGGTTTTATTTTTTCTATTTACAGTTTTGTAGAAGGAAGAAAAACTGTTATCGCCTCAGCAATTTTACAAAATGATATTTCAAAAACTCTCTCGAGCGCGACAAAAGTATTAGAAGATGTTCGGAAGTCTGTCGCTCCAGTAACAGAGTGGGAATACTGCACTATAACCTTTCTTTCTAAGGACGAATCCCGTACTGGCCTTGGAGCGATGAAAGCAACTTCAATTGAATATAACAATACGGAAGTTTCTAAACTTGGTGCGGCTGGATGGGAACTCGCCACGAGTTACTTGGAAATGGAAACTGCATATCCAAATTTTGGAAAAGATGAATATGTTACAGGGCTTCAACCCAATGTCCGTCCACAAAAACTTGTTCTGATTTTTAAACGGCCTGCTCGTTCTACAATCGAGCACTAGATCGCTGAACTTGACCCCGTCACATCGCTACTCTATGAAAAATCAAATCAAAATAATTATTCACTGTGCAATCGGTTTCGTTTTAAGTTTATTTTTCTTTTGCATTCAGAGCGCGTTGCTCGCCAGTGATCCAGATCCCACAACCAATAGACAAGCTATTTCTGCTGAGCCAACCATTGATGCTATTGACCTTGTCAACGCAACACTTAACGGCCGGCCTTTAAGAGAACTCACTTTAGATGAAATAACCGACATATTTGGCAGGCCTTCTTCTGTGACCGACCCAAAGGAAATTACCTCAGCTAAAAACGAAATTAGTTATTATGGTGCTGTTATAAACTATCATGACAAGGGCCTTCATTTCGTATTTACAAGTCCGCATATGGATAAAGATCAACATCTAGAAGAGCTTCGAATATCATTGTCAAAAAACATGGATGCTAAATGCGGGGCTTGCTTTGTTCCATATCAGGGAAAACTGTCTCGTGATGTAAACGGCGGATGGAAAGCAAAAAAAGTATCGGAAGTCTTTTCTGATTTAAATCTCGAGGATCTATGGGCGAACGCGAAGCCCAACAGAGAAAAGCATCGGCTTGAAGTGGAGAAAGCTAAGGCTGCAGACCCAAAATTTGCGGAGCAGGTACGAGCCATATATGATGGGTTAGAAAAAACCGATTTGTGCTTGTTCGCCCGTTTGAAAACTCACAACCTAAGATTCGAGTACGAACAGAACACCCAGTTCATCGAAAATATATCAATATTTCATTTCCAACACCAATGATCGCCATGCTCACATGGTCGAACATGGACGATATCACCACTTGAACCCGACCTAGAAAAGCGGCGTTGCAATAACGCCTAGCACTGGAGTAATCCGGTCAGACCTTTGGTGACTGGTTTAGATTCAGAACGGATTGCTACCCCCACCGCGGCAATCTTTTTTTAATCAAGTAGCCCTCCTACGAGCCCGCGCCTCTTCGCTTTTCGCCCTTTTGTCGGCATCATGCCTGAAAACTCGGTCGAGAAGGGTTTCCCCAGGTTCAAGCGTAGGATCATATTTCCGGTCGATGCGCTTTTGGAAATACTCACACATGTTTTCCCGCCTCTTTTGTTCGCTGGGAGAAATGGTTGGAACTGTGACAGGAGGCACATAGGCGTCCTCATCAAAATCCTCGCCTCGCGCCTCAGCCTCAGCTTTCGCTTTGGCCCTTTCTTCAAAACAGAGCCAGTAACTCTTCCTGAATTCAAGTGCCTCCGCTGTGGTAAACGGATCGTTGCATGAAATCCCCTCTTGCTCCTTTCTTTCAAGAATGCGGCCCAGCATCTCACCGGCTCGCATTCTCTCCAGACCGGCGCGACTCCTTGCCTTTGACGCTTTCTTTTTCGCTTCCCTCTCGGCCCTTTCCTCTGAGGTTTCTGCATCCAGCCGCGCCTGTGCAGCCTCAAGCTTCGCAAATCGGATTTTGTCAGAGGCTTCCTGAATTACTTCCCCAAGCCAGTCATTTTCACGCTGGAGCATTTTAGAGAGATCGGCGTATTTTGGATCCCGATTCGATTCGGTCCACAATGCATTTACATCTTTCAGGCGGGCTTTGAGTTTTGGGAGACTTATAGTTTCCAGTTTTGCCTTTATCTCACTCTTTCGATCTTTGCCCTTTATATAAACATAGGCGCTTGTATGGGGAAACTCAGAAATCTTGCCCTTTGGGGGCTTCTTGGAAACTATAGAACGGGAGGGAGTTTTTACCATTTTTTTATCGCCTATGTTCGGCGATACAGTATGATTATAGGGGGGTGGTTTCATAGGTTGGGTTTTGGAAGGTGATACAAACTCATATTTCTTCCCGCTGGTGTTACCACTTGGTATAAGATCCCCATCAATCACGAGTTGTTGAAGTGCCTGCCGAATCTGCCGAACAGAAAGACGCATGATTTCCTTTCGGATTTCCGCCATCTTGAATTTTCTCAACTTCTTGGCCTTTGACCGAACGAGATTGAGAGTGGGCTTGCTTACCAGTGCCAGTTTCTTAAATGGGTTTTTTTTATAATCGGGGTAATACCATGTATCCCAACACCGGCGTAAATCTTCCCGCACGGCAGTTTCCCCGACTGCAGCAATTGACAATTGGCGGATCTTGGCAAAACGCAGGTCCGAAAAAAACAACTTCATTGCCTCTTCAAAGGTGATTGAGGGCTGGGAATAGGTCCACTCAAACGCCCAAGCCCGAATTGCACGGACAGTTCTGGTTTGTTGCCGCAGCCACCGCTTGGTGGAAACTGGCCCGAGCTGGCAAGGCAGTTCAGCCAGATCGGCACGGATGGAAGCCCAAACCTCATCGGGCAGGGCAGCAGTGTCGGAAATCAGCCGAACAGTGGGAAGGGTTGCCTTCAAACCATCGCGGGAATGATGCTCCCATTTCATTCCGAGGACCTCCCGTTCAGCATCGGTCCGCTTCAGTTTTTCATTCTTGATCAAGTTTGTCAGCGCCTCGCGAATCTTGTGAAATTCCAGATGCCGTGACGCCATGCTCCCTGAAACTGGTCCTTTTGCCTTCTTGGTCTTTTTGCGACGGACAGTAAGCCCAAGCGCCTTAAAGACATTGCGCACGGAGGCCAGTTCTCCCGACCGAGGAAGCCAACTTCTCACTTTTCCATTCTGACAGGTTCCGATAGGTGCGCGGTAGCAATGGCTGCGAAGATTGCCAGCGGTGCCATTACCTCTGAGGTGGGTTGTGGGATCGTAAACAAGACCGGTTTTGCGAGCGAGGAATCTACCGATGGCAGCCAGCATGAGGGCTTCACTTTCCCAAGGCTCCGAAGATGCCAGGTAAATCTGGCACCCATTCGAGAGGATCAGGGCAGAGTCTGGCAGGAGGCCAGCCAGAATACCGACTTGTTTGGTTGTCGCAGGCTTCTGACCCTTTTTTATGTCGATGTCGATAACGCGAATCGGATCATACAAAACATCCGCGTGCTGCATGCCTTGGCCCGAAGAACCATTGCCCTCCTTCACGCAATCCTGCATTTCCTTGAGGACACCTGGCATAAAATAGATTTTGGTGCCCGCGAACTTCTTAAAATGCTTTGGCAGCTGATCAAAGTTGATCCGCTTCGTCGGTTTCCCACCCATGTTGACTCGCGTTTGGTACTTTCGGTAGGGGCTCGTCAAAATGACATCACAGACAGTTTTAAACCAATTGAGCCCTTCCGATTCGATATGAGTAGGAAGGTCCACGCCTCCTACATGCGTGGTATGAGTAGTTGATACGGGAAGTTTGATATTTCCCGAACTGGCTGGTTCGGCAATCATGGTTCTTTCCATTATACATAATAAGTTTTATTCATGCAAGGTTTTTCTTGCATTACTTATATAAGTGGTGTATAATACTCCTATGGTTGATCTTCTGGCTGGGGTTGACCACATGGGAGAAAACCGCAGACTTCATAATCTGCGGTTTTCGACTTTTACGGCCCTGCATCTATTATCAATACTTCGTTGATTAATGTAAAAAGCAAAAACATTTATGTAAAACAATGTTACGCGGAATAATAGATGCACTATTATTATAGGTATGAACACAACCCGCCTACACCAACCATCCCCGAACGCGATAATCCCCCTCACTTGGCTTAAAACTATTCCTGATTTCCTCGCCAAGAACGGCTTTTCAAACGAGACGCCAGAGCACTGGAAAAAGGAGGCTTTAGAGCAATGGGGAATGGTAATCAAAGACGAGCCTGAACGCCGATATGTAGGAGTTTACTACGGGTTCAGCAAGGTCCACTGCACAGATGGGCGATACTCCCAGACGCTCTCCTCATTTTTCAGCTACGGATTCGCTTTGGTGAGCCAAGTGTCAAACCGCTTTGGCAGTATCCTTGGAAATGAAGAAACCTCAAATGGTTCACACATCCTCATTCAAGATAGAAAGCTCAACACATGGGCGCTTTGGGGATTCATACCTGGCATCGAGTTTTTGAAAACCCAGAACGAACCACTTTGATTATGGAAATGGAAGATTGGATTTACTACCACCCCGACATGCACCGCGAGCTTACCCCCGAGGAACGGGAGGAGCTTGATGAACTTTTCTGGCAGAACGAGCAGATTCCATACACAGAGAATGGGCCAGATATGTAAGAGTCGTATGAAAATATGATACATTTGTGTAAATATATGTTACGAGTACCAAGAATATCCTGTATAACTGATTAATAGTATCGCTGTCGCCCGTAGGGGTAGG
>Ga0194053_10002176_pt1 | contig 11902 bp, 10 predicted proteins | sample SepL228m_MetaG_FD_161684 | JGI IMG/M metagenome (GOLD analysis project Ga0194053, IMG submission 161684) | Anoxic zone freshwater microbial communities from boreal shield lake in IISD Experimental Lakes Area, Ontario, Canada - Sep2016-L227-8m | ecosystem: Environmental > Aquatic > Freshwater >... | reverse complement strand
AGACAGATTGGATTGGAGGCCAATTGACGGCGCAAGCAGTCCCGCCCGACGAGAACGAGTGGATCGAGACGTTTGGCGGCACGCAGAGTTTCCTGAACCTGCGGCAGCAGATTCGCGATTATTATTTGCGCCATTTCCCGCTTACCGCCGAGGCGCGGGCCAAGCCCTATCTGAACCCGGGCAACGGCTGGGTTTCGCGGCTATGTCATGAGCCCCGCGTTTCGCTGGCGGTGCTGCATCAACTGTTTGCGCCATACCTGGCCGGGCAGAAAATTCTGATTTTACTGCGGCACAAGGCCGTGGAGGCTGCAACCAGCGGAGACCGCGTCGAGGCGGTGCGTATGCACAGCCTGGATTCGGGCAACGACGTTGTCCTCCGGGCGCCCTATTTTGCCGACGCCACGGAGATGGGCGATGTCCTGCCGCTGACGAAGACGGAATACGTCACGGGCGCGGAGTCACAAAAGGATACCGGCGAGCCGCATGCGGGCGCCGTGTCCGCCCCGCACAACATGCAATCGTTCACGTCCTGTTTTGCATTGGATTACCTGCCAGGCGAGGACCACACCATCGAGAAGCCGCGCGAGTATGAGTTCTGGCGCGACTTCGTGCCAGGCATCAAACCTCCATGGCCCGGGCGGTTGCTCTCCTGGAGCTACAGCGACGCAATAAGCGGCAAGCCGACCAAGCTGGACACGGACCCGGACAAAGGCACCGGCCTGTGGACCTACCGCCGGATTGCGGACAAGGCGCTATTTGCCCCAGGCACTTATGCGGGCGACATCTCACTGGTCAACTGGCCGCAGAACGATTACATGCTGGGCAACCTTTGCGAAGTCACGCCCCAGGAAGCCGCGCGCCATCTAGATCGCGCCAAGCAACTCAGCCTTTCGCTGCTCTACTGGCTGCAAACCGAGGCGCCCCGGCCGGACGGCGGCACGGGGTGGAAGGGGATGCGGTTGCGGGCCGATGTCGTCGGCACGGAAGACGGGTTGGCCAAGTATCCTTACATCCGCGAAAGCCGGCGCATCCGCGCCGAGTTTACGGTTCTCGAGCAACACGTTTCCACCGAGTTTCGGATGAAGGAGACCGGAGCAAAGTGGGACGAAGTCAAAGCGGCGGAGTTCAAGGACTCCGTCGGGATCGGCAGTTACCGGATCGATTTGCATCCGAGCACTGGTGGGAACAACTCGATCGACATCAGTTCCCTGCCTTACCAGATTCCGCTGGGCGCTCTCCTGCCGCAGCGCGTCGAGAATCTGCTGCCGGCGTGCAAAAACCTGGGCGTGACGCATATCACCAACGGTTGCTATCGGCTGCACCCGGTGGAATGGAACATTGGTGAAGCGGCGGGCGCTTTGGCGGCGTTTTGTGTCGCGCAGAAGCGTGTGCCCCGACAGGTGCCCCGAAACAACGACCTGTTAAAAAGCTTCCAGAACCTGCTCAGCGATCAGGGCGTTCCCTTGGCGTGGCCGAAGATGACGCCACGCTAAGAGAGTTAAATTAGTTACATGGATTAAATGGGTTGAAGTCGCTCATGGGTTAGAACGGAGACGCGTTAGCGCAAGTTCAGACTGCGGTTGAACATGAAGCATACGAGAGAATTTGCGGTGGTCCTGGTGACCGCACCGGATTTGAGGACGGCGCGAATGCTGGCCAAGGCCGCTTTGGAATCGCGGCTGATCGCGTGCGCCAATTTGATTTCGAAAGTCGAGTCGCACTACTGGTGGCAGGGGAAGATCGAGCACGGAGCCGAGGTGCTGCTGGTTTTGAAGACTGCGGCGACCCGGCTTGCGGCGCTCGAGAAGCTCATCGTGGCGAAGCATCCGTATGACACCCCGGAGTTTGTGGTGTTGTCGCTGGACCGGGGAAACAGGCGCTACCTGGATTGGTTGAACAAATCCGTCGCGTAACTCGATGCAACCTCCCTGGCTACAAAGTTACAACCCGCTCCACAACGCGTTTCTCTCGACGATTTGCGCCGCGCTGCCGGTGGTGATTCTGCTCGGCTCGATTGCCTTGCTGCGAATTCGCATCCATTTCTCAGCTCTCCTGGGAGTGGGCGCTGGCCTGGTCATTGCGCTGGTGGTGTACCAGATGCCCGTGAAGACCGCCATCGCCGCCACGGGTTATGGTGTGGCGTTCGGATTGTTCCCCATCGGCTGGGTCATCCTGAACGTCATTTTCCTCTATCAGCTCACCGTGAAACGAGGGTTGTTCGGGGTGCTGCGCGATAGCCTCGCCCGAGTGGCGCCGGACCCGCGCGTCCAGGTCATCCTCATCGCATTCTCTTTCGGGGCCTTCATCGAAGGTGCGGCCGGCTTCGGCACGCCCGTGGCCATCACCGGAGCCATCCTGATTCAACTCGGCTTCAAACCATTGCACGCCTCCGGCCTGGCGTTGATCGCCAATACCGCACCCGTAGCGTTCGGTTCGTTGGGCATTCCGATCACCACGCTGGCACAAGTGACCGGCCTGGACGCGCTCAAAATCTCGGCGATGGTTGGCCGTCAACTGCCTTTCTTTTCCCTCCTGGTACCCTTCTGGGTGGTAGCCGCCTTTGCCGGTTGGCGCGGGATGCTTGGGGTTTGGCCAGCCGCGCTGGTGGCGGGACTGGCTTTTTCGGTGCCCCAGTTTCTAGTCTCGAATTTCCACGGACCGTGGCTGGTGGATATGATCGCGGGGGCCTGCTCTATCGTGGCGCTGGTCGGCCTGATGCGGGTCTGGCGGCCCAAGGCGGCCTGGAGCACCCGTGCCGAGATGAAACAAGATGAGCCGATCGTGGCCCACGCAATCCGCCCCTCAGCGAGCCGAAGTCAAGTCTTCCGCGGTTGGGCGCCGTGGGTGATCCTGATGGCGTTCATCCTGCTTTGGGGCCTGCCACAATTCAAAACCGCACTCGACAGAATCGCCTCTCCGAAACTCGCGGTGCCCTATTTGCACGACGCGGTTCAGCGCGTGCCACCGGTGGCGCCGCTGGGAGCAAAGCCGGAGGCGGCGGAATTTTCACTCAATTTGCTCTCGGCGACCGGCACAGGCATTTTGCTGGCGGCCATCGTCGCCGGCTGCGTCATGGGATCGAGCGTCCGGGAGTTGGGCCAGACTTATTTGGAGACCCTTTGGCGCGTGCGTTTTTCGCTGCTGACCATTGCTGCGATGCTCGCCTTGGGCAACGTGACGAAATACTCGGGCACCGACGCCACGCTGGGTCTGGCACTGGCGCAGACCGGCTCACTCTATCCCTTCTTTGGCACCTTGCTCGGCTGGCTGGGCGTGGCGCTCACCGGTTCGGATACGGCTTCGAATGTCCTTTTCGGGAGTTTGCAAAAGATAACGGCCGAACAAACCGGCCTCAGTCCAATCCTCATGGCGGCGGCAAATAGTTCGGGTGGCGTGATGGGCAAGATGGTGGATGCGCAAAGCATCGTGGTCGCCAGCACCGCCACGAACTGGTATGGGCACGAGGGCAGCATTCTGCGCTATGTGTTTTTCCACAGTCTCGCCCTGGCGGTCCTGATGGGACTGCTGGTGCTGCTCCAGGCTTACGTGGTGCCCTTCAGCCGAATGGTTGTTCCTTGAAGTTTTGACCCTTGCGCTGTCGGCCAACTTGCACCACAGTGTTGCCAGATTAACATGGAAGCTTATGTCACTCGAATTTGAACTGCAAAAATATCCCAAGGAAATCCAGCTCAAAGACCAATCCAAGTGCAAGTTGCGCCCGCTCCGCAAGGACGATGAGAAAGCCTTTCACACCTTCTTTCTGGGTGTGCCCGAGCCCGAACGCATGTTCATCAAACATCGCGTGACCGAACCCCAAGCCATCCATGAATGGTGCCGGAACATCGACTTGGGCCGCAATCTGCCACTGCTGGCGTTGATGGATGGCAAAATCGTCGGCGATGCCACGCTCCACCAGCAACTCGGCGGCTGGAAACGGCACATTGGCCGCGTCAGTGTTCTGGTCCATCCGCAATACCGCGGGCGTGGGCTGGCGCGGGCGCTGGTAAGTGAGATTGTGAGCATTGCCCGATTTCTCAGCCTCGAAAAGGTCGAAGCCGAGTTCATCGGCGAGCAGGAGGCCGCTATTAAGATGTTCGCCTTGCTCGGCTTCAGCAATCTCGTCCGGCTCGAGGACTACGTTAAGGACATGCAGGCCATTTCCCATGACTACGTTCTCATGGGCCTCGATCTGAAGACGGATGAGGAATATGCCGGCATGGGATGACACCTCCAGAAATCTGCCCAAACTGCGGCGCAGCAGTCCCAGCCAAATCCAGGGCCTGTCCGGAATGCGGTGCGGATGAACAGACCGGCTGGTCGGAAGCAGCACGCACCGACGGTCTGGACCTTCCCGACGAAAACTTCAGCTACGATGATTTCGTCAAACGCGAGTTTGGCAGCCCCAGCCCATTGCCGCATGGCATTCATTGGTTCTGGTGGGTGATTGGTTTGCTGGTCCTTGGCGCCTTCGTCGCGCTTTGGCTGCGATGACTGTGCGAGATATTTTTTCGCTTGAGCGGCGCGGGGTTCTCCACTAAATGATTGGCAATCTTATGGTCGCCACCTCTCTCACTGAAGCGAAGCCCGCCCAAAGCAACCCCAGCAGCCAGCGCCTGATGTCGGTGGATGCGCTGCGCGGGTTTGATATGTTCTGGATCATCGGCGCAGATTCGCTGGTCTATGCGCTGAACCGGATGAGCCAAACCCGGACGACCACCGTTCTGGCCGACCAACTCGAACACGCCGAATGGCGCGGCTTCCATTTCTACGACCTGATTTTCCCGCTGTTCGTTTTTATCGTCGGCGTGTCGCTCGTGTTTTCGCTCACCAAGACCATCGAACGCGCCGGGCGGGCCGACGCCTTGAAGCGGGTCTTCCGACGGGGCATCCTGTTGTTCGCCATCGGCATCTTTTACTCGGGCGGGTTCACCAGCGCGTGGCCTGACATGCGGCTGATGGGCGTGCTGAACCGCATTGCGCTCGCCTATTTCTTCACCGGCGTCCTGTTTTGCTTTTTCAAACCGCGCGCTCTCGCCGCGATTTGTGTGGGGCTGCTGGTGGCGTACTGGGGACTGATGACCTTCGTCCCGATTCGCGATGTTCAGATGACCAAGAGCAACCTCGCGCAGCTTGCCGAAAAAGCGGGCGAAACCCAGACGGCAGCGTTGTTCAAAGAATCCGGCAATCCTTCGGCAGTGAAAGATAGCCCGGCGTGGGCGGCGGCGGAAAAAATGTTCCACGCCACCACCAATCGAGTGACGGGCAAATTTGACGAAGGTCTGAATCTTTCGGACCATACGGACTTCCGGTGTTTGCCCGGTCGCAAGTATCAAGTCTTCGCCGATCCGGAAGGTCTTCTGAGCACAATTCCGTCGGTGGCAACTTGCCTGCTGGGCGTGTTCGCGGGCTTGCTGCTCAGGAACCCATCCGTTCCGGATCGGCGGAAGGTGCTTTACCTGCTCTCGTTTGGCGTTGCCAGCGCGGCTCTCGGCTGGCTGTGGGGCCAGGAATTCCCGGTGATCAAGAAGATATGGACCTCGTCGTATGTGTTGATCGCCGGAGGTTATAGCGCGATGCTGCTGGGCGTTTTTTATCTGGTGGTGGATGTGTGGCAGGCGCGGTCATGGTGCCAGCCGTTTGTGTGGATGGGGATGAACTCGATCACCATTTACCTCGCCAGCAATATCCTCGGTGGCTTCCGCAAGGTGGCGACGCGGTTGGCCGGAGGGGATGTGAAGGCCTTCTTCGACGCCCACCTAACGAAGGGGGCGGGGGATATGGTCATTTCGATTGTGGGTCTGTTGCTCGCGTTCTGGCTCGTGCATTTTCTTTACAAACGAAAGGTTTTCCTGCGCCTGTGACCGGCCGTCAGTCATCAGTCATCGGTCATCGGTCATCGGTCATCAGTCATCAGTCATCGGTCATCGGTCATCAGTCATCGGTCATCAGTCATCGGTCATCAGTCATCAGTCCTGGTCACCGAGCGGGAGCGCAAGGCGCGCAAGAGGCGGAGGAATCTGGCGCTGAGGTCTTACTCTTTATCGGGCGCGGGTTCGTTGGTCACACTGCCGGCGGGCGGCGTGCTCTGCTTGAGAAACTGATCGAGAATCGCCAGATAGGTATCGGACGCAAATCCGGGAGTCTCGCCAGAGTCGCGCTTGAGCGCTCGCAACTGTTCGGCGGCGGATTGAGCTTGCGCGCGCAGGTCATCCATCGTCAGCTTGCCGCTCATTACACCGCTCAGTAACTCGTTGAACTTTGTGTTCGCTTCGGGTCCAGCGTCGCCGAGGAACTGTGCCTGGATTTGCCGCACGAGGTTTGTGTGTGTGCCGAGTTCGCGGAGCGCAGCCGGGAGAACCGGAGGCGCGTTGGTCGCCGGGACTGCCCGCGCGCGGGCTGGACCATTTGTCAACGGAGACAGCCGGGCGGAATTTGTGACTTTGCGGGGGCCAAGCGTGATCAGCGCGACCTTGCCCCGCGGCAGATCCACCTTGCCCAGCACCTCGCTCTGCATGACCAGGATGTCGTTGTTCAGCGACACGACCTTCCCGCTGTAACGGTCGCCGTTCTGCATTTCGACCTCGTCGGCGCAGACCCAAAGCGGCATGACCGACAGCATCAAAACAATGCATGCCACCAAGGCTCGGGCTTCTGTGCGCCGGTGGAAGTCCAAGGGATTCCGATGTGGCCGTGTCAACTTGATCAAGGAACCTTGCTGCGTCATGGACACACCTTACCGCGCCTTGTCCTCTGCCGCAATCCGTCAACTGCGCCTTTTCACACGCCGCGCGTCACGCATCCCGCATCACGTTTCACGTTTCACGTTTCAGGTTTCACGTTTCAGGTTTCACGTTTCACGTTTCACGACTCCCGCCTCCCGGATAAAACGCCTTCCCCACCATCAAGTTGAGATTGTGAACAGCCAGCGTGAGTTGTCCATAAGTGCCGGCGGTTTCTTCGTCCAACTCGGTCCTCTGAAGCCGCCTGGCTACTCGCCGGAAGCGGATGCCGAGCGACACCTCTTCATTCTTGTCTGCCAGCGCGCGGAGCAAGCCCCGGACCTTCTCCGCCCGCCCCCGAGCCGCGCGGACCAGGCGCAAGGCCGTGGCCGGCGGAGTCCGGCCGGCTTTCGCATTCTTGAACAAAACGCACTCGAACTCGCGGCAATACTTCGGACGATCCGAATAAACCCGGCACCGGCAGCCGTCCAAGGCCGCGCAGGGCTGCGTAAGCCGCGGGGTGTTGTGTGTCGAGCGTGGCAAGGAGACCGGCAGCCCAAGCGACCGCAGCCGCTCTGCATCGTCCCCCGGCTGCAACTTGACGTCAGCAAAAATGACCCCGTTGCAGCACAAGCCGCACGACAGGCAAAGCTGCCCTGTGTCGAAAGCATCGGGGTTGATCGGACTATTCAATTCACCTGGATTTTGGATAGCCGCTCCTGATCTTAATCTCAATCCTGATCGCCTTCGCACAGCCGGCAATCAGCCTTGGCTTGGTTTCTCGTGATCGAAGCAGGGATTCATTCGGATTAAGATTAGGACGAAGATTAGGTTTAGGAACCAGGAACGCCACAAAAAACTTAAATGGAACAGGAAACTCATTTACAGAGATCATCGCTTGATGCTCATGCTGCCTCGAAGAAAAATGGGAAATGCGCACCCCCTGCGATTTTGCTGCACTTTTGCATTGCCTCCTGCTGGCATCTCCTGCAAGGTCGTGGTGCAATTTTCGAGAGGACAACATTATGAACGCACAACATAGTCTGAGTAATTATCCAAAACTTCACAACGCCATGTGGCCTGGCCTGGTCGGCAAGGGCAGTCCCGGCGCGGAACCATGCATTGACCTCGATACCATGCTCGATCTTACGGCCAAGGCCGAAGTGGATGGCATCAAGTTCGACGGGGTGGACTTGTTCCTGTTCGACCCGCACATCAGTATCGACACCGATGACGATGGCATCAGGCGCCTGGCTGATAAGGTCCAGGCGAAGGGCTTCGTGGTCGGCTCGGTCGTCGCACCAGTCTGGCCGCCGACAGGCGGCGGTTCAGCGATAGGCGACGATCAGGAGCGCAAGGCGTTTGTCGGGCAAGTCCGCAAGGCCTGCCATATCGCCAAACGGCTGCGGGAGCTTGGCGCGCGGCCTTACGGTGTGGTGCGAATTGATTCTGCTTGCAGCGTCGGGGATTGGGCGAAAGATCCAGAAGCCAGCCAACAGAAAATCGCTCGCACGTTTACCGAAGCGTGCGCCGTGGCGGAAGGTTTTGGCGAACGACTCGCAGCGGAAGGGGAGATTTGCTGGGGTGGCATGCACAGTTGGAAGCGGATGCTGGATCTCCTGGAGCGCGTGAACCGGCCCAAGACTCTCGGATTCCAGGCCGACATGGCCCACACGCTCCTCTACATTCTCGGCTACAACGCGCCGGAAGATGCCATTCTCCCACCAGATTGGGATTGGTCGGACCCGCAGCGCCTGAATGAGGCAATGGGGACGCTCACGACGGCGCTCCGCCCCTGGACCATTGATTTCCACGTGGCGCAGAACGACGCAACCGTTCACGGCTCGGGCACACACGATAAGACTGGCCACCATTGCCTGCCGAATGACCCGAATGGCAAGCTCACCATTCCGCATCACGCGGGTTATTGGCTGCATGGGAAGGATGGCCGGCTGACCAAAGCGTTCCGTCACGTGTGTTGGGATGGTTGCATGTTCCCCAACGAGGTCATGATGAAGCAGGAAACCTGGAATGACATCCTGAAAGCAATGATTGCGGTCCGCGACGCTCACGGCTGGCTGGAAGAAGTCAAGCCAGCCTAAAGCAAACAGACGAAGCATTCCTGCGAATTTGCCGGTTGTGCGTCTCGATCAAGATGCACTGCCAGGGAATGAGCGTTGACGAGGGGACACAATTCTTTCAGGACAACTGTTCGGCTTAACACTCGGTCACAGGTATTTTCGCAGGATGGGCTCGAGCTCACGGATGGTCTTGGCCGGCCAGTATTTCCTGTCGGTCATGATCGCGTTCTTTAGCGCGTCATGGCACGGCCAGTTGGGCTCATCGGGAATCTGGGGCAGCACCTTGGCGATGATCGCTTGGGCCATCGCGGCGTTCTTCATCAGGTTTGCGATCACCATCTCGACCGTGACGTGCGCGCCATCATCTTTCCAGCAATCGTAGTCGGTGATCATCGCAATCGTCGCATAGGCAATCTCCGCTTCCCTCGAGCATTTTGCCTCCCCAAGGTTGGTCATGCCGATGACGTCGTGACCGAGCTTGCGGTTGGTGAATGACTCCGCGCGCGTGCTGAAGGCCGGTCCCTCCATGTTCACGTAGATACCGCCGTCATGGACGCGCGCCTTGAGCGCCTGGGCAGTTTTCAGCAGGAGCAGGCGCAGTTCCTCGCAGACCGGATCGGCGAACGGGATGTGGCCAACAATGCCGCGGCCGAAAAAGGTGTGCGCGGAAGATTGCTTCGTGTGATCGAGAAACTGGTCAACCAGCACGATGTCACAGGGTTTGTATTTGGCCTGAAGCGAGCCGACGGCGCTGACGCTGATCACCCAGGCAACGCCGAGCTGCTTCATCGCCCAGATGTTGGCCCGGTGATTGAGTTCGCTGGGCAGAATCCGGTGGCCACGACCATGACGGGGGAGAAATGCCACTTCGCGTCCCGCGACCTTCCCGGTGAGAAAACTGTCCGAGGGCGGTCCGAAAGGGGTCTTGACTTTAACCCACTTCTGATCTGTGAAGCCTTCAATATGATACAGGCCGCTACCGCCGATGATGCCGACACGAGGTTGAGACATGCGGAGAGTTTAACGGGCGAGAGGGGATTTGAACATTGAAAACTGGGATAATTTCCGAATCCGCGCCAAGAGGCGGAGGGTCCATGCCCTGACGTAGCGCGACAGCGATGCCCCGAAACACCTATTCAACTCGTCTTCCGCGATGAATACTTCCGCGCGCTCACGGAGAATGCGCCACCCGCGGGGAATGGCCTGGTTACGATGAATTAGAGCGAAAGTCGTGCCAACTTTGTGCTTGTGTTGCGTTCGCCTGCATTTACAATACCGGCATGGCACAAGGCCTCTATTTGTCTCAGCGGTTGACCCAGTCGCTGGTGCTGGCACCGCAACTGCAGCAATCACTCGCCCTCTTGCAGGCGCCCACGCTCGAACTTAAAGCCTTGGTCGAGCAGGAATTGCAGCAAAACCCGGTGCTCGAGGAGGTTGCGGTGGCCGAGACGGAGCTGCAAGAGAAGGAAAACCGCGATGAGGATCAGCCTCCTGCGGCCGCTGACCTCGCCGAGCCCCCATCTGATTTGGACTTTGATCCGACCACGGAGAAAAACGCCAGCGAACCGATGGATGACTTCCAGGCGGAATTCGAGCGTTTGGTACAACTGGATCAGGAGTGGCGCGATCACTTCGCGCAGACCAACCTCCCGATGCGCGCTTCCGCCGAGGAAGAAGAAAAGCGGCAATTCATGTTCGATTCCCTGGTTGCCAGCACATCACTCCAGGAAATGCTCATCGAGCAGATCCGCGAATCTGCCCTGGCGGAAGACCAATGGCCGGTTGCTGAAATGCTGGTCGGTAACATCGATGAGTACGGCTATCTGAAAGCCACGAATGAAGAACTGGCGATGTCCACCGGCTTGCCGGCGGATAAGATTGTGGAGGTTCTGAAAGTCATTCAAACCTTTGATCCGGCGGGTGTCGGCGCGCGGGATCTACGGGAATGCCTGCTCATCCAGCTCGAACGGCGGGGCCAGCAGAGCACCCTCGAATATCGCATCATCAACGAATTCATGGATGCCCTGGGCAAACGGCGCATTCCTGAAATCTCCCGCGGCACCGGCGAATCATTGGACGCGGTGCAGGAAGCGCTGGAGCGCATCACCCGGCTCGAGCCCAGGCCCGGCCGCGCTTTTCTGCCGGACAATGACCAATACATCCTGCCGGAGGTCTTCGTCCAGAAGTCCGGCGATGACTACATCATCACCACCAACAACGAACATATCCCTCATCTGCGCATCAGCAACACCTACAAAGACCTGATGTCGCAGCGGGAGAACTCGTCCGAGGTGCGGAACTACATCCGCGAGAAGATCCGCGCCGGTAAGTTCCTCATTAAGAGCCTGCATCAACGGCAGGAGACGATTTTGAACATTGCCAGGGAGATTGTGCATCGCCAGCGCGAGTTCATGGCCAAAGGTGTGGCGGCCCTCAAACCGCTGACGATGGTGCAGGTGGCACTGGTCGTCGGCGTGCATGAAACCACTGTCAGCCGGGCGGTTTCTGGCAAGTACATGCAGACGCCTCAGGGCATATTCGAGATGAAGTATTTCTTCACTGCCGGCATCCAGACCGCCAGCGGCGCCGGCATGTCCAACACCAGCGTCAAGGACATGATTGCCGACATCTTCAAAGCCGAAAACACCACCAAGCCTCTCTCGGATCAGGAAGTGGTCCGGATGCTGAAAGAAAAAGGCATCGTCATCGCCCGCCGCACCGTGGCCAAATATCGCACGGAGCTGAATATCCTGCCTTCCAATTTACGGAAGGTCTATTAGCTCGGAGCGTATCTCAGAGCCTTCGGGGAAGTCTCATTTTGGATTGGAGCGCGGACATTCTTGTCCAATGCCGCTAGGATTTGATTCCCAAGAATACCCCCGAAACGTAAATATTCGGTGAACACGTTTGCTAGCCGTTGAGCCTGGCAATAAAATCCGCGCACAGGGGATAAACAAAAACCCATTTTACGGGGGGCGCTGGTTGACCCGTTATTTCCAACTTATCACGACCTTTGGTCAACCCCAGGCACTGCCAGTTGGCCGCCTTGTAGCAAGCACCCTCAAAGCGATCTTTCTCTACCAAGCTTTCCAACCACACCGG